>Ga0213919_1000445_pt1 | contig 18270 bp, 17 predicted proteins | sample McNCre317MG_FD_161056 | JGI IMG/M metagenome (GOLD analysis project Ga0213919, IMG submission 161056) | Freshwater microbial communities from McNutts Creek, Athens, Georgia, United States - 3-17 MG | ecosystem: Environmental > Aquatic > Freshwater > Creek | place: USA: Georgia | collected... | reverse complement strand
CAGCGTGGCGGTGGCCAGCGCGAGTTCCCGCTCCGTCTGCTTCTGGGTGGTGATGTCGTTCCAGATCACGTGCACCCGCCCGTTGCCGCCGTGCCTCATGGCGGTGAGCAGAATCCGGGCGGTCATCGGCTCGCCATCGGCGCGCAGGTGTTCCCATTCGAACTCGTGGGCGCCCTCGGCGAATGCGGTGCCGATCATCTCCGCGGCCTTGTCGGCTGACGGCCGGCCGTCGGGCTGGCAGGTCGGGGAGATGTCCACCGGTGAGGCGCCGATCAACTGCTCCGGGCGTTCCATGTGCAGCATCGCCAGCGTGGCTGCGTTGACGGCGACGAAACGGCCGTCCTCGAGCAGCGCGATGGGCTGGCGGGTGTCCTCGAACAGCGTGCGGAAGCGCTCCTCGCTGCCGTGCAGCGCGGCATTCAGCGCGGTGAGTTCGCGGGTACGCGCGTCCACCATGCGGCGCAGCAGCAGCGGACGCCTGAAGAGCCTGTAGCCGAACAAGGCGACGATCAGGCTGCCGAGCAGGGCGGCGACGATCTCCATGGCGAGGCGCGGGTAGTCGATCCAGCCATCCTTGGGTTCGATGCTGAGGGTCCAGCTGCCGTTCGGAACCTTGAAGGCGAAGTCGTGGGGCCGGGTCAGTGCCTCCGGCGTCGACGAGGCGAAGACGATGCGCTCGCCGGTGTCGGGGTCCTGATGCCAGAGCGCATAGCGATAACCCTCCCCGCCGAGCTTGTGCAGCGTGGAGGCGCGGATCAGGTCGTCGATGCGGATCAGCGCATGGGTCAGGCCCCAGAAACGCTGCCCGCCACCCGGAAGCTCCAGGAACACCGGCAGGCGGCCGATGACGCCAAGGCCGCCGCCCTGCATCAGGGGGAAGGGGCCGGCCAGGGTCAGTTTTCTGGTCGTGATCGCGCGCTGGACCAGCGAGGCGCTCCCGGGGTCCGTCAGCAGGTTGTAGCCGATCGCCTTCTCGTTGCCGGCCAGTGGCACGATCCGGGTCAGGACGCCTTCCGGAGCCAGTTGCAGCGCGCTGATGCCGGGGTAGAAGGGCAGCATCTCGCCGGCGACCTCTTCGAAATCGTCCACCGCGCCGCGCCCCTGGCGTACCAGCGCCGCGAGCGCATAGGTGGCCGACAGGCCGCGAAAAAGGATCTGCTGGATGGCCGTGCCGTGGGCCGCGGACACCTCGGTGGCGATCCGATGCACGCGCTCGTGGCGGAGCCGTTCGGCCAGGGCGACCAGTGCGCTTGCAAACGCCAGCGTGAGCACGAAGAGGAGCGCGGTTTTCGTCCGCAGCCGGGATTCGGACAGGGGGCGTTCGCTGGCTCGGCTCATGGTTCCATGGTGAGATGGGCGGAGACTGCAGCCTGGGGCATCCCCGCTCCGCTGCGGCTGAAGAAGGAGAATAGCCCCGTCATTCTATGACTGAGGCCCCCGCTTCGCGGTGAAAATGCGTGGCTTCACTCCCCGGCGCCAGGAATGCCCTGAAGATGCATGCGCAGCGCTTCGATGGCGTGGCGGACCTTGGCGGGTAGCGCGTCCCGCCCGGCGGTGACAGCCCACACCGGCAGCGCGGGCAGGCGCCAGCCGGCGAGCAGGGGCACGAGGCGACCGGCACGCAGGTCGTCGTCGATGTCGGCGCGCACCAGCGATGCGACCCCCAGCCCGGCCAGGCACATGTGCTGCATCGCCAGCTGGCTGTTGCCGGTGATGCGAGCCGCCACCTGCAGGGCGTGGCGGCTGCCGTCGGGGGCGCTCAGATCCAGCTCCAGGCCGGTCTCGGACTGCGCTGCGGCGATCCACCGGTGGGCCGGCAGATCCTCGGGGGACAGGGGCGTGCCGTACTCGGCCAGATAGGCGGGCGCCGCGCAAAGCATGCGCTCGAGGCTGCACAGCCGGCGCGCGACCCAGCTGGAGTCGGCGAGGCGGCCACCACGCACGGCCAGGTCGATACGTGCGTCGATGAGATCGATCATCTCGTCGGCCACGGTCAGGTGCAGGCTGAGCTCCGGGTGAGCGCTCAGCAGCGGGCTCAGCGCCTGGGCCACATGACGGGCGAAGCCGACCGGCGCGGACAGGCGCAACTGGCCGGCCGGTGCGTCGCGGGCCAGCGCCAGCTGGCGGTCGGCGGCGTCGGCGGCCCTGACCATCGCTTGGCAATGGCGGGCGAGGCGCAGGCCGGCGTCGGTGACCTGCAGCTTGCGGGTGCTGCGGTGGATCAGGCCGGCGCCGTACTGAGCCTCGAGGGCGCGCAGGTGCTGACTGACTGCCGAGGTCGTCATGCCGAGTCGCCGTCCGGCCGCGCCCAGCGAGCCCGCCTCGACCACCGCGGCGAATACCGCGAGGCGCTTGAAGTCGATCATTGTGAAGCACAGCTTAAGAGTGTTGGCAGAATTTAGCGACTTATGGGGGTTTTGTGTAGTGGCTATCGTGCACCCCATTCCAACACGCAACAGGAGATTCCCATGAAGATTGCACTCATCGGCGGCACCGGCTTCGTCGGCTCGGCCGTATTGAACGAACTGCTGGCCCGCGGTCACCGTGTCACCGCGCTGGCCCGCCATCCGCAGAAGTACGCGGAGCGGAACGGGCTTGAGGTCGTGAAGGCCGATGCCCTCGTGGCCGCCGAGGTGGCTGCCGCAGTGGCCGGCCATGACGCGGTGATCAGCGCCTACAACCCCGGCTGGGGCGAGCCGGACATCCATGACATCTTCCTGCGCGGCAGCGACGCGATCGTCGCCGGCGTCAGGCAGTCGGGCGTCCGCCGCCTGCTGGTCGTCGGTGGTGCGGGCAGCCTGTTCGTCGCGCCGGGCGTGCAGCTCGTGGATACCCCCGAGTTTCCGGCCGAGTGGAAGCAGGGTGCGCTGGCGGCCCGCGAGGCGCTCGAGCGTATCCGCGGTGAACTCGGCCTCGACTGGAGCTTCGTGTCTCCGCCGGCCTTCCTGGTGCCGGGCGAGCGCACCGCTCATTTCCGGATCGGCGCCGACGATCTGCTCTTCGACGGCGACAAGCCGGCTTCCCTGTCGGTGGCCGACCTGGCGGTGGCCATCGTCGACGAGATCGAGACCGGGCAGAAGCTGCGCCAGCGTTTCACCGTCGCCTATTGAGCGTCAGTCCGCGGAAACGTCGCTGACGTTTCCGCCTGATGCCGGGGGCGATTTTCTGCATGCAGGCCCACAACGGGCCGCGCATGCGCAACAATGGCGGCCGATCTGCCCCGGCCCGCGTCGGCCGGGCCCCCCGGGAGATTCCAGCCATGACCCGCCCGACCCGCCGCGAGCCCCTCGAACCCGTGCCGGCCGCAAGCCCGGAGCCGGGTGGCTTGCGCTGAGCGATGGACATTGTCCACATTCAGCAGACCCTGCAGCGGGACGCGGTCGCGGTGGTCTTCGTGAACGTGCTGCTGCAGCAGATCGGCCTGCCGGTGCCGGCGGTGCCGACCCTGCTGATGGCCGGCAGCCTGGCGGCGACACCCGGGCAGCTGGGCCGGATGCTGGCGGCCGCGCTGGTGGCCTCGGTGCTCGCCGACGCGATCTGGTACGGCGCCGGCCGGCGCTTCGGCTACCGGGTGCTGGCCGGCCTGTGCCGGCTGTCGATCAATCCTTCCTCCTGCGTGAGCCAGACCGAGGCGCGCTTCGTGCGCTGGGGGCTGTCCTCGCTGGTGGTCGCCAAGTTCGTGCCCGGCTTCTCGACCGTCGCGCCGCCGATCGCCGGCGCGCTGCGCATGGCGCTGCCGGCCTTCCTGGCGGCTGCGGGCGCGGGGGCCGCGCTATGGGCCGGGCTGGCGCTGGGCGTGGGCTGGATGCTGAAGGATGCCGCGCAAGATGCGCTGGCCGCGATGGAGGCCCACGCCAGCCGCGCGATGTTCGCGGCGGCGCTGCTTGGCGCCGCCTGGCTGGGCTGGAAACTGTGGCAACGCCGGCGCTTCCGCCTGGGTAGTGCGATCCCGCACATCACGCCGGCCGGATTGCTGGCCGCACTGGACGCCAGGCCGCGTCCGCTGCTGCTCGACCTACGCGGTGCGGTGATGGTCGCCGCTACCGGCCCCATCCCCGGCGCGCGGGTCGCCGAGCACGACCGCCTGCTCGAGGCGGTCGGCGACTGGCCGAAGGACCAGCCCATCGTGACCCTGTGCGCCTGCCCGGAAGATGCCGGGGCGATCCAGGCGGCCCGCCGCCTGCTGGAAGCGGGTTATCTGTCGGTCCGCCCGCTGGCCGGCGGCTACGCGGCCTGGCTGGCCGCGACGGGAAGCCCGATTCCTCAATAACCGGGCGGCAGCGGCGGGGCGACGAGGCGCCGGTCCTGGCCGCCGACGACCGGGCCGAAGCGTGCCGCGCCACTTTCCCAGTCGCGCTGGGCGCGGGCGATCGCGGCCTTGTCGTGGCCGACGAAGTTCCACCACATCTGGACCGGCGTGCTGAAGGGGGCACCGCCGAGCAGCAGCACGCGGCTGCCGGCGGCGAGCGCCAGTTGCAGGCGTCCGGCGCCGATGCCGAGCGAGGCGAATTGGTCCGTCGCGAAATGTTCTCCGCCGGCGCGCAGCGAGCCCTCGAGCGGCAGCAACCCGTATTCGAAACCGGGCTCCAGCGGCAGTTCGAGGGTGGTCTCCCGCGGTGCCTGGATGTCGAGGCCGAGCAGCGGGCTGTGCACCCGGGCTGGGGATGTGCGGCCCGCGAAGTGGCCGGCCAGCAAGGTGAACTCGCAGCCGCCTTCGTGCCAGCGGGGCAGCTCGGGATGGTGCTCGAAGCGCGGCGCGCAGTCGGCCAGCGCCGGCGGCAGTGCGATCCACAGCTGGGCCGCGTGGAGGCGCCGTGCGTCCGCCAGGGTGTCCTCGGTATGGACGATGCCGCGCCCGGCCGTCATCAGGTTCACCTGGCCGGGACGGATCAGCTGTTCATGGCCGAGGCTGTCCCGGTGCAGCACCTCGCCCTCGATCAGCCAGGTGAAGGTCTGCAGGCAGGTGTGCGGGTGGGCGCCCACATGCATGCCCTTGCCCGGCGCGAAGTCCACCGGGCCGGCGTGGTCGAGGAAGCACCAGGCGCCCACCATGCGGCGCTGGCGGGCGGGTAGCGCGCGGCGGACAAGCAGGCCGTCGCCGAGGTCGGCGACGCGCGGGGCGATGCGTTCGATCGGGCTCATGGCCGGCTCGCCGCGGGGGTCAGGACAGGCTGGTGTGGATGCGCACCTCGCCGGTGAGCAGCTTGTGCATCGGGCAGGCGTTGGCGATGCGCAGCAGCTGGGCGCGCTGGTCCTCGCTGAGCGAGCCGTCGAGCGTGACGATGCGCACGATGTCGTTGCCGGCCTCGGGCTTGCCTTCCGGGTTGAGCTGCAGGGCGACGCGCACGCCGGTCAGCGGGATCTTCTTGCGCGCGGCCACCATCTGCACGGTGATCGCCGTGCAGGTGCCGAGGCTGCCCAGGATCAGCCGCTCCGGCGAAGGCCCCGCATTGCCGCCGCCCACGTCGAGGGGCTCGTCGGCCTGCCAGACGTTGCCGAGGTCGTCGCGCAGCGTGACGAGGTAGGGGGTGTCGTGGAGGATGGCGGTGACGGCAGGTGTTCCGGACATGCTTTCTCCCTTCGGGGGTGGGCGTGGTCGTGGACGGAGGCTGGACAGGGACGCGCCACTCTACACCGGCACGCGCCGTCCCGCCTCCTTCGCGCGCGCCGTCGGCGCTGCCAACGGCGCCCGTCTGCACAGACTCGGGCCGGATTGGCGTCCGCGGTGTTGTCCGTGCGTCGGCGCAGGAGGTCCGCCGGAGGGGGCGTTCGTTCGCGCCCCCGTGCTACCTTCGCCGCTTCGAAGCTGAAAGGAGCGCGCATGTCGCCGAGTTTTCGTGCCGGAGCCCGGGAGGGCTTCCGGACCTGCCTGCCGGTCTCGGTGGGCATCATTCCGTGGGCGCTGGTCACCGGGCTGGCAATGGTCGGCGCTGGCTTCACGGCGGTGCAGGCGATGGGCATGAGCCTGATCGTCTTCGGCGCCACGGCCCAGCTTGGCACCCTGCCCTTGATCGTGGCCGGCGCGCCACTGTGGCTGATCGTCGCTACCGCGCTGGTGGTGAATCTGCGTTTCGTGATCTTCAGCGCCGCGCTGGCACGACCACTGGCCGGGGCCAGCCTGCCGCTGCGCTGGTTGTGCGGCTATGTGCTGACCGACGGGGTCTTCGCGACGACGCTGGAGCGTCTGCGCAGCGAGCCGGACGCCGACTGGCGGCTCGGCTATTACCTGGCACCGTCGCTGTGGTGTGGGCTGATGTGGCAGAGCTCGACGCTGGTCGGGGTGCTGGCGGCCGGGTCGATTCCGCGTGGCTGGTCGCTGGAGTTCATGGCCAGCATCGCGCTGATCGTGCTACTGGTGCCAATGGCGAAGCTGCGCCCGATGCTGGTGGCGGCGGCCACCGGGGGCACGCTGGCGGTGCTGCTGCGCGGGATGCCGCTGCGCCTGGGGGTGATGGTGGCGATCGTCGGCGGCATCGCCGCGGGCTTTGCCGCCGAGCACTGGCAGGCGCGGAGGGCCGGACCATGAGTTACGACTGGACCCTGTGGCTCACCTTTGTGCTCATCGGGGCGCTGGCAACGACGCTGCCACGGGCGAGCTTCATCGTGCTCGGCGAGCGGGCCAGCCTGCCCGAGGTAGTGCTGAAGGCACTGCGCTACGCGCCGGCCGCGGCGCTGGCGGCGATCGTGGTGCCGGACGTGGTGCTGGTGAACGGCGCCGTCGAGGTGCTCAATCCCAAGCTCGGCGCCGCCGTCGCGGCGGTTTTGGCGACACAGGTGTCGCGCAACCCGTGGCTGCCCTTTGCTGCCGGGATGGCGGCCCTGTGGCTGCTGCGCTGAGGCTTCAGCCCGGCGGGCGCTTGCCGGGCAGGCCGTGCTTTTCCATGCGGTAGCGCAGGGTGTCGCGGCTGACGCCGAGCTGGCGGGCGGCCTGCGATACGTTGCCGCGGGTGTCGCTCAGGGCCTGGGTGAGGAGGTCGCGCTCGACCCGTTCGAGGGCCGAGATGCCGGCGTCGGGTGCCGCCGTCGGGGTGCCCGGTCGGCGCGCCGGGGACAGGGGCAGCGCGTCGGGGCCGATCCCGGGGGCGGTGGCGAGGAGCGCGGCCTGCTCCATCAGGTTGCGCAGTTCGCGCACGTTGCCGGGCCAGTCGTGGCCTGCCAGCAGCCGTTCGGCGGCCGGGGTGAGGGCGAGCGGCCCCTTGCGGTAGCGCTGGGCAAAGTCGGCCAGGAAATGGTGGGCCAGCACCCGCACATCGCCCTCGCGGGCGCGCAGCGGCGGCACGTGGATCTGCAGCACACGTAGCCGGAAGTAGAGGTCGGCGCGGAACTGGCCGGCCTCGATGTGCTTTTCGAGGTCCTGGTTGGTGGCGGCGACGATGCGCACGTTCACCTGCCGTTCCTGAACGGAGCCGAGCCGGCGCAGGCGCCCGTCTTCCAGCACCTTGAGCAGCTTGGCCTGCAGGCCGCGGTCCATCTCGCCGATCTCGTCGAGGAACAGGGTGCCGCCGTCGGCGGCTTCGAGCAGGCCGAGCTTGCGCTCGCGGGCGTCGGTGAAGGCGCCGCGCTCGTGGCCGAAGAGTTCGGATTCGAGCAGGCTGGCCGGAATCGCAGCGCAATTCACCTCCACGAAGGGCTTGTCCCGGCGCGGGCTGCAGAAGTGGCAGGCGCGGGCCACCAGCTCCTTGCCGGTGCCCGTTTCGCCGACGATGAGCACCGGCGGCAGGGTTTCGATGCCTTCGACGCCGGCAATGCGGGCGATACGGTCGCGCAGTTCGGCCACCGCCGGGCTGTCGCCGACGATGGCGTCGAGCTGGCTGCGGTCGCGCTCGCGCGCTTCGTAGTACTGCAGGCGGCTGCTCTCGCGCTGGCGCTGGGTGAGCCGGGCGATGCGCTGGCGCAGTTCGCCCAGCGCCACCGGCTTGGTGAGCAGGTCGTTGGCGCCGGCCTTCATGGCCTCGACGGCCAGTTCGATGCTGCCGTGGCCGGTGATCATGATGATCGGAACCTGGGCGTCGTCGGCGCGGATGGCGGCGATCACCGCCAGTCCGTCCATGTCGGGCAGGCGGAAGTCGAGCACCACGGCGTCGGGACGCAACTCGCCGAACAGCTTGAGGCCTTCCCGGCCGGTGCCGGCGGTGGTGGCGCCGTGGCCGCCCTTTTCGAGGAAGCGGGCGGCGTTGCGGGCGAGCGTGGTCTCGTCGTCGATGATCAGGATGCTGGCCATGGTGTCCTAGCGGGCGGGAAAGTCAGGCTGACCAGGGTGCCCGCGCCGGGGGCGCCGCTGATCCGAATCTCGCCACCGAAGCGCTCGACGATCCGTTTGGCGAGGGGCAGGCCGAGGCCGAGGCCCCTGGGCTTGGTGGTGAAGAAGGGGCGGAACATCTGCTGGCTGGCCTCGACCGCGATGCCGCTGCCGGTGTCGGCGATGTCGATGCGGCAGTGGGTGCCGGCCGCCGGACGCAGCGTGACGGTGCAGCGGCCGCCCTCGCCCATCGCCTCGCCGGCGTTGGAAAGCAGGCTGTGGAAGGCCTGGCGGAGCAGGGCGGGGTCGCCGTCGATGACCGGGGTGGTGGCCTCGCAGGCGAAGTCGAGCTGCTGGCCGCGGCGCGCGAAGGCCGGCGCGTGGTCGGCGCAACAGGCTTCCAGCAGCCGGTCGAGCCTGAGTGGGCCGGGCTGGGGGTCGTGGTTGGCCGAGAAGGCGAGCAACTCGGACACCCGCTCGCTGATGCGGTCCACCTCGCGGATGATGTCGCGGACCTGTTCGGAGTTGTCCTCGCCGGGGGATTCGAGGCTCAGTTCGGCCGAGGAGCGGATCGAGGCCAGCGGGTTGCGCAGGTTGTGGGCCACCGACGAGGTGAGCTCGCCGACCACGGCGAGGGTTTCGGCTTCGACGAGGCGGGCGTGCTGGCGCTTGATCGTGGAGTCGGCCCGGCGGATGAGGCCGTACAGCCCCAGGTAGAGCGCTACCGCGCTGCCCAGCGCGGTGAGCAGCACCTGCCGGCGGCCGGCCTGGATCGCCTGGGTGAGGGCCAGCGGCGCCTTGTAGAGCTCGATCACCCCGATCACCTCGCCGCCCGTGGGGCGCCGTACCGGGATGTAACTCTCGACGAAGAAGTGGATCGACGGATCGAGGCCCACATGTTCGGGCTTCTCCCGGTGTTCTTCGGAGATCTGCCCGGCGTGCACCACCAGCTCGCCGCCCATGGCCTCTTCGAGCTCGTCGTTGTCGGTGAAACGTTGCCCGACGAGGCGCTTGTCCGACGACCAGATGATGGTGCCGTTGCTGCCGAAGACGTTGATGCGCAGGGCGTCGCGCATGTTGCCCAGGTGGTCCGCGGTGTTGCGGAAGCGCTCCTTGAGGGTGGCGTCGTCGGGGTGGGCGAGGTATTCGAGGGAGCTGTCGGCGATGAGGATGTTGTGCACGAAATCCCGGGTGATGCTGGCCTCGCGCTGGAACAGCTGGGCGTTGAGGAAGCTGGAGATGAGCCAGGCGTTGGCCAGCGCCATGCCGGCGATCAGCAGTGGGCTCAGCCAGCCGAACCAGCGCAGGAGATCGAAGGGCTTGGCGTTCGCGGTGGTCGGCATGGCCGGGTCTCGGTGGGGTTTGGAGGAAGGTAGCACGGCTCGGTGATGATGGGGGATTTCACCCAGCTGGGTGGGGGGAATGCCCCCAGAAACGCGTGCGCGCGCACCGGCTTGCAGACCAACGCCTTTTGTATCAATGGCCTGGCATGCCTCGGCGATGCCAGGCACGGCACCTGCAGAGGAGAAGCTGCGGGCGCAATCCCGCAGGTTGCCGAAGCCTCCGGGCCGGCCTTGAGAACACTCGAATGAAGGAATCGAAAAATGAAAAGCACGCTGATTGCCCTTGCCGTGACGAGCTTGATCGCCGGTCTTTCGATGCAGGCTGCGGCCGCGTCGGTGTCGCAGCCGGCGGCCGCGATCTTCCGCGCCGAGCGCCCGGAGAAGGTCGAGAAGCCCGAGAAGGTGGAAAAACCCGAGAAGCCCGAGAAGAAGGAGAAGGTCGGCGCCCTCGATGGCCCGGTCCAGCTGGCGCGCGCCGAACGGCCAGAGAAGGTCGAGAAGCCCGAGAAGGTGGAAAAATCCGAGAAGGTGGAAAAACCCGAGAAGCCCGAGAAGAAGGAGAAGGTCGGCGCCGTGGAGGGCATGCTTCAGCTCGCCCGTGCCGAGCGCCCGGAGAAGGTGGAAAAGCCGGAGAAGAAGGAAAAGCTGGGGGCGCTCGGCAATGCGGCCGTCGTGCAGGCCTGAGCCCGTCTCCGCCGCGCCCGGAGGGCCCCCGGGCGCGGCGGGCCGCGCGCATCGCCGGGCTGGCGGTAGGCGGGCGGCCCGGCTTGCGGCCGCCGTCTTCGCGCTGGGCGGCAGCGGAGTGCAGGCCGGCGAGCTGACCCTGTCGTCGGGCTTCGAATACACCTCGGGCAAGTACGGGGACCGGGATGCCTCGACATCCTGGTATGTCCCCTTCGTCGCCCGCTACGAGCACGGGCTGGCTACCCTCAAGCTGACCGTGCCCTACCTGCGCAACACCGGCGCGGTGAGTCGTACCCCCGATGGGGTGGCGATCCCAGGCTCGGGGGGTACGCAGGAGGGCTGGGGCGACGTGGTGGCCTCCGCCGGCATGGCGCTGCTGAGCCGCGGCGATTTATCGGTGGACGGCGTCGCCAAGCTGAAGCTGCCGACCGCCGATCCGGACAAGGGGCTGGGCACCGGCAAGGCCGACTGGTCGCTGCAGGCCGACGCCTACTGGCGCAGCGGCGCGCTGACCACGCTGCTGATCCTGGGCTGGAAGAAATACGGCGACCCAGACGGCGTGGACTTCCGCAATCCGCTGTTCGCCAGCCTGGGCCTGAGCTGGCGCCTCTCGGCGACGACTAGCCTCGGGGTGTTCCACGACTGGCGGGAGCGCCTCACGCAGCGCGGTGCGGAGATCAGCGAGGCGACCTTCTACCTCAGCTGGAAACCCGCCCCGGACTGGAAGCTCCAGGTCTATGCGGTGCGCGGCTTCTCCGACGCGAGCCCCGACCTGGGTGTCGGGACGCTGCTGTCGCGAACCTTCTAGCGTGCCTGGCCTAGCCCTGGCGGTCGCGCTTCATGGCCCAGCCGGCCATCGCGAGGCCGGCGAGGATCATCGGCAGCGACAGCCACTGGCCCATCGACAGGCCGAGGCTCAAGAGGCCGAGGAAGTCGTCGGGCTGGCGGCCGAACTCGGCGATGAAACGGAAGCTGCCGTAGCCGATCAGGAAGACCGCCGACGCCAGCCCGCGGGGCCGTGGCCGGGCGGCGAAAATCCACAGAATGACGAACAGCGCGAGGCCTTCGAGGCCGAACTGGTAGAGCTGGGACGGATGGCGCGGCAGGTCGTCCACCTGGGGGAAAATCATCGCCCAGGGCAGGTCGGTGACGCGGCCGGCGAGTTCTCCGTTGATGAAGTTGCCGAGCCGGCCGGCGGCCAGGCCCAGCGGCACCAGCGGGGCGATGAAGTCGGTGACCGCCAGCCACGGCCGCTGTGTCCTGCGGCCGAACAGCCACATCGCCACCAGTACGCCGAGGAAGCCGCCGTGGAAGGCCATGCCGCCCTGCCACACCGCGAGAATCTCGGCCGGGTGGGCGAGGTAATAGCCCGGTTTGTAGAACAGCACGTAGCCGAGACGCCCGCCGAGAATCACCCCGAGCACGCCGTAGAACAGCAGGTCGTCGATCTGCTGGGCGTTCCAGCCCAGTTCCGGCCGGCGCCGGGCGTGGACACGGCCGAGGACCACGAAGAGGACGAAGGCGGTCAGATACATCAGGCCGTACCAGCGCACGGCAAGCGGGCCGATGGCGAGGGCGACGGGGTCGAACTGGGGGTGGACGAGCATGGCTTTCGGGAGTGGGGATGAAAGGGCGGGCGTCCGGCGCCTTACTGGAACTGTTTCCGGAACGCCTCGAATTCGGTGGTCAGCCAGTCGAGCTGCTGGCGCAGGCGGCGGACTTCCTCTTCGAGCTCGCCGACGCGGCTGCCGCGGGGGGCCGCACCGCCGGCTTCGGCATCGACGACGGCATGGGTAATCGCCGCCTCGCCGCTCAGCAGGTGGGCGTAGCGGGCCTCCTTTGTGCCGGGGGCCTTGGGCAGCTGCATGGCCAGCTGCTTGTCGCCGAGGCGTTCGAGAACCTCCTCGACCTCGGACGGTGACGCGAATGGGTGCATGCGCTCGCAGCGGGCGCGGATCTCGCCGAGGGTCTGCGGGCCGCGCAGCATCAGCATCGCCAGTACCGCCTGCATCGGTGGCGTCAGCGAATGGCGCAGGCGGATCTGGTGTTCCCACTTGGCGACGCGGGCGCCGGCCTGCTGGCGCCGGGTGACGAGGCCACGCTCGGCGAGCCGGTCGAGGGTGGTCTGCACGGTGGATTCGGACAGGCTCATCACCGGCTCGCGGCCGGTGAGCTGGTTGCAGCCGGTGAGCAGCGCGTTGACCGACAGGGGATAGCTGTCCGGCGTGACGAAGGCCTTTTCGATGAGCACGGCGAGGACGCGCACCTCGAAGTCGTCGAGATCGAAGCCGGGGGTGGTTTCGGGAGCGGCGGTGTCGGTCATGGCGGGCCTCCGGTGGCGGACGAGGCGGACATCATAGCCGAGGCTGCGCTGCGGCCCGATGACGGGGGGCGTTCAGGTGGCGCCGTGGCACTTCTTGTACTTGCGACCGCTGCCACAGGGGCAGGGGTCGTTGCGGCCGACCTTGGCGCCTTCGCGGACGATGGGTTCGCGGATCGCGCCGAGGGGAATCGGTGGCAGCTCGAGGGCCGGTGTCTGGAACAGCGCCGGCCAGTCGTCGGTTTCCCGGGCCACATCGTCGATGAGGCCGAGGCCGCGCTGACGCAGGGTGGCCAGGCAGTCGGCGACGGGGCGCCGGATGTCGGCCTCGATGTCGGCCGGTTCGGCGTAGCTCTCATCCACCAGGCCGGCGGCGAACCATTCGCGGATCGCCGGCATCTGCTCGGCGGCACCCAGGTCGGCCAGGTGGGCGACGAGGATGTCGAGGATCTCCAGGTCCGCACCGAGGTTGGGCTTGTCACGCAGCATGTCGGCCTGGCGGGCGCCGAAATCGGCGAGGAAATCGATCACCGTCGTCCGCGGTGCGCGCCCTTCGAGGGCGGCGACGGTCAGCGCCTCGAGGGCCGCGGCACGGGCCCAGGTGCTGGCTTCGGTGTCGTCGGCGAGGCCGGTGAGCGGGGCGATGTCGCCGTCGCAGCAGGAGGCCAGCGCGCGGCCGTAGCGGTCGTGGACGAGCTGGCCGAAGACCTGGTCGAGGGTTGCTTGGTCGAGCTGGCCGAGCTGGGCCAGCGGCCGGTAGGCGCGGCTGTCGCGCCAGCGGGCGAGGAGCAGCATCGCAAACAGGTGCAGCACGTAGCCGTCGCCCCGGGCGACGGAGGGGTCGGCGGCGACGCGTTGCAGTTCGGCGATGAGATGGGGGGCGATCTCGTCGCGGTGGCGGTCGGCCAGCTCGAGCGCGGCGAGGGGGCGCTGGCCGGAGAAATGTTCGAGCTGCGGGCAGATGGCGGACCAGAGGTCGGACATGGAGGGCTTTCAGGACGTGGCCAGCAGTCTGGCGAGATAGTGGCCGGTGTGGCTGGCGGGATTGGCGGCGAGGGTTTCGGGGGTGCCGCAGCCGACCACGTTGCCGCCGCCGTTGCCGCCTTCGGGGCCCATGTCGATGAGCCAGTCGGCGGTCTTGATGACGTCGAGGTTGTGCTCGATGACGACCACGGTGTTGCCGTGGTCGCGCAGACGGTGGAGCACCGACAGCAGCATCTCGATGTCGGCGAAGTGCAGGCCGGTGGTCGGTTCGTCGAGGATGTAGAGGGTACGGCCGGTGTCGCGCTTGGACAGTTCCAGCGCCAGCTTGACGCGCTGGGCCTCGCCGCCGGACAGCGTGGTGGCGCTCTGGCCGAGGCGGATGTAGCCGAGGCCGACCTGCATCAGCGTGTCGAGCTTGCGGGCGACGACGGGCACCGCGCTGAAAAAGTCCAGCGCCTGCTCGACGGTCATCTCCAGCACTTCGTAGATGGTCCGGCCCTTGTAGCGGATTTCCAGCGTCTCCCGGTTGTAGCGCTTGCCGTGGCAGATGTCGCAGGGCACGTACATGTCGGGCAGGAAGTGCATCTCGACCTTGATCAGGCCGTCGCCCTGGCAGGCTTCGCAGCGCCCGCCCTTGACGTTGAAGCTGAAGCGGCCGGGGCCGTAGCCGCGGGCCTTGGCCTCGGGCACGCCCGAGAAGAGGTCGCGGATCGGTGTCAGCAGACCGGTGTAGGTGGCCGGGTTGGAGCGGGGCGTGCGGCCGATCGGGCTCTGGTCCACGTTGATGACCTTGTCGAAGTGGTCGAGGCCGTGGATGGCCGCGCAGGGTGCCGCCTCGATGTTGCTGCCGTTGAGGTGGCGGGCCACGTGGGCATAGAGGGTGTCGTTGATCAGCGTGCTCTTGCCGCTGCCGGAGACGCCGGTGACGCAGGTGAGCAGGCCCACCGGCAGGTCGACGGCCACGTTCTTCAGGTTGTTGCCGCTGGCGCCCTCGATGCGCAGCCGCGTGTCCGGGTCGGCCGCGCGGCGCGTGGCGGGCAGCGGGATGAAGCGGGTGCCGCACAGGTAGGCGCCGGTCAGCGAGTCGGGATGGGCGGCGACCTCGTCCGGGCGGCCCTCGGCGATGATCCGTCCGCCGTGCTCGCCGGCGCCGGGGCCCATGTCGACGACGTAGTCGGCCATGCGGATGGCGTCCTCGTCGTGCTCGACGACGATCACGGTGTTGCCCATGTCGCGCAGGCGGCGCAGGGTGCCGAGCAGGCGGTCGTTGTCGCGCTGGTGCAGGCCGATCGAGGGCTCGTCGAGCACGTACATCACGCCGGTGAGGCCGGAGCCGATCTGGCTGGCCAGGCGGATGCGCTGGGCCTCGCCCCCGGACAGGGTGTCGGCCGAGCGGTCGAGGGACAGGTAGTCCAGCCCGACGTTGATCAGGAACTGCAGGCGGCTGGAAATCTCGCTGACGATCTTGTCGGCGACCTGGGCGCGCTGGCCGCTCAGCGCCAGCCCGTCGAAGAAGGCCTTGCAGTGGGCCAGCGGCAGGCGGCTGACTTCCGACAGGTTGCGTCCGCCGATCAGCACGAAGCGCGCCTCGCTGCGCAGGCGGGTGCCGTGGCAGGCCGGGCAGGGGCAGTTGGCGCGATACTTGGAAAGCTCCTCGCGCACGGCGATGGAGTCGGTTTCCTTGTAGCGCCGCTCCAGGTTGGGGATGATGCCTTCGAAGGCATGTTCCTTGAGGATGGGCTTGCCGCCGTCGGCGAGGTAGCGGAAGGCGATCCGGTCGCGTCCCGAGCCGTGCAGCACCACGTGGCGGATCGTTGCCGGCAGCGCCTCGAAGGGCGTCTCGATGTCGAAGTCGTAGTGGTCGGCGAGGCTGGCGAGGAGCTGGAAGTAGAACTGGTTGCGGCGGTCCCAGCCGCGGATCGCGCCCGAGGCGAGCGACAGGTCGGGATGGGCGACGACCCGCGCGGGGTCGAAGAAATCCACCTGGCCGAGGCCGTCGCACCTGGGGCACGCACCCAGCGGGTTGTTGAACGAGAACAGCCGCGGCTCGAGCTCGGCGAGCGCGAAGCTGCACACCGGGCACGCGAACTTCGCGGAGAACAGGTGTTCCCGGCCGCTGTCCATCTCGACGGCGATGGCGCGGCCCTCGGCATGGGTCAGCGCCGTCTCGAAGGATTCGGCCAGGCGGCCGCGCAGGTCGGCGCGCACCTTCAGGCGGTCGACGACCACCTCGACATTGTGGCGGCGGTTCTTGTCGAGGGCCGGCAGCGCGTCGAGCTCATGGACGACGCCATCGACGCGCACCCGCACGAAGCCCTGGGCGCGCAGTTCGGCGAACAGGTCGGCCTGCTCGCCCTTGCGCCCGCTGATCACCGGTGCGACGATCATCAGCCGGGTTTCCTCGGGCAGCGCCAGCACCGCGTCCACCATCTGCGACACGCTCTGGGCCTCCAGCGCGTGCTCCGGGTGGTCCGGGCAGTGCGGTGTGCCGGCGCGGGCGTAGAGCAGGCGCAGGTAGTCGTGGATCTCGGTGACCGTGCCGACGGTGGAGCGCGGGTTGTGGCTGGTGGCTTTCTGCTCGATGGAGATGGCCGGCGACAGGCCCTCGATGAGGTCCACGTCGGGCTTTTCCATCAGCTGCAGAAACTGCCGGGCGTAGGCGGAAAGGCTCTCCACGTAGCGCCGTTGCCCCTCGGCGTAGAGGGTGTCGAAGGCCAGCGAACTCTTGCCCGAACCGGACAGGCCGGTGATCACGGTGAGCCGGTTGCGCGGGATGTCGAGGGCGATGTTCTTGAGGTTGTGGGTGCGGGCACCGCGGATTCGGATGGCGTCCATGGGGCATTCCGGGCAGGGGCAACCTGTTAATATACGCCTCTTGCCCCAGCCCACGCAGTAGGTTCGATGGACTCCCCCGACGACGACAAGATGAGCCCGGCCGAGCGCCGCGCCGGCCTTTCGCTGGCTGCGATCTTCGCGCTGCGGATGCTTGGCCTGTTCCTGATCCTGCCGGTCTTTGCGGTGCATGCCCACGGAATGCCGGGCGGCGACAGCACGGCCCTGGTCGGCATGGCCATCGGCGCCTACGGCCTGACCCAGGCCTTCCTGCAGATCCCCTTCGGCGCCGCCTCCGACCGCTTCGGCCGCAAGCCGGTGATCGTCGTCGGGCTGTTGCTGTTCGTCGCCGGCAGCGTCGTCGCGGCGCTGGCGCAGGATGTGCAGACGGTGGTCGTCGGCCGCGTGCTGCAGGGGGCCGGCGCGATCTCGGCGGCGGTCACCGCGCTGGCCGCCGACCTCACCCGCGACCAGCACCGCACCAAGGTGATGGCGATGATCGGCTCGTCGATCGGCCTGGTCTTCGCGCTGTCGATGGTCGCGGCGCCGATCCTGTACGCCGCCGTCGGCATGAGCGGACTGTTCTGGCTGACCGCCGCGCTGGCGGTGCTGGCGATCCTCACCATTGTCTTCGTCGTCCCCGCCGCGCCGCCGGTGCCGCGCGCCGTCGGCCGCTTCGGCGAGGTGCTCGCCAACGGCCAGCTGATGCGGCTCAACTTCGGCGTGTTCGCGCTGCACCTGATGCAGACCGAGATGTGGGTGCTGGTGCCGGCCGGGCTGGTCGCCGCCGGGCTGCCCGTCGCCGAGCACTGGAAAATCTATCTGCCTGCCGTGCTGCTGTCCTTCGTGGTGATGGTGCCGGCGATCATCGTGGCCGAGAAGAAGGGGCGGATGAAGCAGGTCTTCAACGCCGCAATCGGCCTGCTGCTGCTGGTGCAGGCCGGACTCTACGTCGACGGCGCCGGGCTGTGGCCGCTGGCGATTCTGCTGACCCTGTTCTTCGTCGCCTTCAATGTGCTGGAGGCGACCCAGCCTTCGTGGATTTCGAAGATCGCGCCGCCCCACGCCAAAGGCACTGCACTGGGGGTTTACAACACGCTGCAGTCCGCCGGCCTGTTCCTCGGCGGTGCGCTGGGCGGCTGGCTGGCCCAGCACGTCGGTGCCGGCGCGGTGCCGCTGCTGGGCGGCGGGCTGGCGCTGGCCTGGCTGATCCTCGCCGCCGGCATGGCGCCGCCCCCGGTTCGCCGTGTCGCGGCCACCGCCTGAGCGGCACGTCACACACAGAATTTTTCAGGAGAGACATATGGCTTCGGTCAACAAGGTGATTCTTATCGGCAACCTGGGCAAGGATCCCGAAACCCGCTTTGCCCCGAGCGGCGACGCAATCTGCAACATCACGCTGGCCACCACCGACACCTGGCGCGACAAGGCCAGCGGTGAGAAACGCGAGGCCACCGAATGGCACCGGGTGGTGTTCTTCGGCAAGCTCGCCGAGATCGCCGGCCAGTACCTGAAGAAGGGCAGCCCGGTGTACGTCGAGGGCTCGCTGCGCACCCGCAAGTGGCAGGACAAGGACGGCCAGGACCGCTACACCACCGAAATCCGTGCCGACGAGATGAAGATGCTCGGCGGCCGCCAGGGCATGGGCGGTGCGGACGCACCGTCGCGCAGCGAAGGCGGCTACGGCGGCGCGCCGACTGGCGGCTCGGGCGGCGGTCGCGACAGCAGCTACGGCGGCGCGGGCGCGTACGGGGGCGCCCCGGCTCCGAGCGTCCCGGCCGCGGCGAAGAAGCCCGCCGGCGGTGGCGGCAGCTTCGACAATTTCGACGACGACATTCCCTTCTAGACCCGACCGCAGCGCGACTGCG
>Ga0213919_1000443_pt1 | contig 18337 bp, 26 predicted proteins | sample McNCre317MG_FD_161056 | JGI IMG/M metagenome (GOLD analysis project Ga0213919, IMG submission 161056) | Freshwater microbial communities from McNutts Creek, Athens, Georgia, United States - 3-17 MG | ecosystem: Environmental > Aquatic > Freshwater > Creek | place: USA: Georgia | collected... | reverse complement strand
GAGGATGAAGACAGCGGCGCCGTCAAGCGGTACTGGCAGACCGGGAAGGCTTCGCCGTATTTGTCGAAGGGCACAGCGAAATGATCACCGCCTTCTTCGAAACCCTGCACACCAAGATCGCCAGCCTATGGGGCAACGTGTGCGCCTGGGCGACTGCGGGCGGCGTGTGGCTCTACGGCGGCATGGAGCCCATCACGGCAATCGGCGCCACACTCGCTTGCATACTGACGGCTGTCTCGATCGTTGAAAAGCGGCACGCGCGTAGGGATGTGGCAGATCTTAAACGAGCAATTCAACTTGCCGAGGAGACGGGACTGGACCAGCTACGGGACGCCGCAGCTGACATGCTAGAGCGACGATCGAAACGTCGGCGGAAGTAGAAAAGCCGGGGACATCCCCGGCTTTTCGTTTAGGCCCGCACCCCGTTGGTGGCAGTTGGGAGGGGGATTCCCGGGCTGAGCGTCGGCCCTTCCGAACCCCCGGTGGTTAGCTTGAGGTAGCCGGCCCGCATGCAACCCGCTACTGCATCCTCAAACTCCCGCATGGAAGGGAAGTAAGTGTGAACGTGGCGAAAGGCTTCGGCGTAGGGGACAGTGCCGCGGCCTTGGACAAACTTGATTAGCTGCTCAACATAGAGGCTGACATCGGAACGCCCGATGCGACTGAAGACGAAGTTCATGTCAGGTTCAAGATCGGTCAACATCGTGTAGGCGATTTCGAGGTGGTCTTTACTGACAATGCGTTCGTCGGTAGAGCTGGCAGCGAGGACGAGAGCGAGCTTGTGCATGTGGGTCTGCTTGCGGGCAATGTAGCCGCCGAAGCGCTCGGGATCGAGGTTGACGGGGCGCTTGGTGTAGTGGCGTTCATACCAGGCTTCCCCCCACTCGATAGCTTCGGGGGTGAGCTTGTAGGGGCCGGAGAGTCGGGAGATATGGCATAGGTCGTGGAGGAGGTCGGCTTCCTGCTCGGCCATGTCAGGGGGAACAGAGCTGCCCGGGTAGGCGACGAGTTTTTCCTTGCGGTCGGCGTAGACGAAGATCATACGGGAAGTAAAACCGCCTCCGATCATGTACTGAGGGAAGTTGCCGGAGATCCAGGCTGGGGTGGTGCAGGCGATGAGGTTGATCCAGGGGTTCTCGATCTTGTCGCTGCCGGAGGTCTTGGTGTCCTTCTTGAAGTCACCTTGCTTGCCATCCCAGAGGGCTACGAGGAGGTCGACCATCTGCTTGTCTTGTGGGTCGAGGAGGTTGCCGAACTCGGAAGATTCCAGGGTCAAGGGGGACATCGGATAGTCCAGGCCTTGGTGGGTGAAAGTTTCGAGAGATCCCGCGAAGGCACTGACAAGGGCTGGCCAAGTCACGACATCGGGGCCGAACTTAATGCCCGGGACTTGGCGGAGGATCTTCATACCCAGGCCGGCTGTGGTGGACTTGCTGACGATCCCAGGCGGGGCGACGAGACAGATGTAGAAGTTCGGATACCACTGGAAATAGGCCTGGTCGATCCAGACTTTTCGGCGGAGGGCGCCTGCGATGGTAGAGACGGCAGTCCAGAAGTACATGTGCCGTGGGGCCTCGCCATAGCTGGTGTAGTCAAGGAAGCCGGAGATCCAGTCATCGTACTTGCGAGTCTTCACTTGCAATCTCCCCAGCTAATGTCAGAGGTCTTGACCCCGACAGGGATGACGAGTGGGTCGCTGTATGGGAGGGGGATCTCTGCGCATGCTACGATCTGCTGAAGCATGGTGGATTTGAGGTGGGTTGGGAACTGACCGGCAAGGGAGTCGTGGACCTGGAGAAGGACCTGGACTTGCGGGAGCTGCTTGTCAATGGCGACATAGCCGCGGTTGATCAGGCACGCGACGGTGCTCTGGGGGATCCAGGCGGCGATTTCGTTGAAGATGGTGCCTTCGATCCGGTCCATGATATAGAAGCGGTAGCCGAAGACATTCTGGACGTAGCGGCGTTTGATGACCTGGTCTTTGAGGTCGTCCTGCCAGCGTTTGATTTTCGGGAACCGGCCGAAGTACCATTTTTGGGTCTGCTCGGCCTGATGGACGCCGAGACCTAGGCGCTCGGCTAGGCCCTTAGCAGTGCCGAGGTAGTGGGTGCCGTGGGCAAAGGATTTGAAAGTCTGGCGCCGGGGGTCTTTTTTGTTAATAGTCGGGTCGTGGTAGAATTCCTTGGCGATCTCGGTATAGGGGTCTAGCCCTTCTCTGAGCATGGCCTTGTATTCAGGCTCGTCGGCTTCCCAGACCACGATTCGCAGATCAGCAGAACTGAGGTCAATGTCGAAGAATGTCTGTCCGGGGTCAGGGATAAACATGCTTCGAACATTAGGAAGCTTGAGGGCATCTGAACCACCGCCCGATGGGATGTTTTGTAAATTAAGCCCAGTACCGAATGCGTTCTGTGAGGAGGAGAATCTGAAAGTTTCGGTGCCTGCGATGTTGTAGCTGCAGCGCATCCTTCCGTCAGTATCGAGAGGAGCTTCGAGGAAGGTGGATACGAACACTCCAAGAGACCGCAGCTCCTGAATAGTCTTGACGAGGGGCTGTAGGAGAGGTTCGCGAGCAGAGAGTTTGCCAAGAGCTTCGTCGTTACAGGTGACAGTGCCTGTTGTCCGGTGAAGTACGCGTTGAAGGCCAAATTCGTCATAGAATAACCTCTGCATCTGTAAAGGGGACTTGATATTGAGCGGGGTGCCGAGGACTTCGTGGAGCCAGGCTTCCCGCTCGGCGATGGCGAGGATGGCTTCGGAAGTGAACTTGGCGCGGCGATCAGTGTCGATGCGGATGCCACGATTCATGGATCGAAGGACTGGCCAGAAGAGCTCCTGCTGGAAATCGTGGACCTCACGGAGCTGCATGGCATCGACGTTCTGCTGTTCGACGGCATCGACTTCGTATGTGATGACTGCATCGGTGCAGTTGTAAGACCAGAGCTGATCTTCACCTGTGTGAGCATCCCAAGTCTTGCCGTCGTCTTTCCAGTAGAGGTGGTGCTCACAGTACATGCTGGAGAGGAAGTCGAGGGACTTCTGCATGTTGGGGAAGCACACATGCTGGGCGATCATGGTGTCCCGGGCGAGGCGAGGCAGGCAGGCGAGGTGGCGGTAGAAGTACTGCGCGTCGTAGAGGAAGTTCTGGCCGATGCCTTCGAGATTGGGGTGGGTGAGGAGGTGGTGGAGCTGGTAGAGGATCTCGCATTCCTCGGCTTCTGGCCAGTAGCCTGAGACTCGTTCGGCGCAGAGAAGGGGGATGCAGAGGGCTTGCTTGGTGTTCCAGGCGAGGCCGATGCAAGCGATGTGCCCAGCGCGGGTTTCGATGTCGATGCTGAGCTTGAGACGCTCGCGCTGGACTTGCTGGTTAAGCTGGGCGAGGACGGACATGACCTGCCCGAAATCCGGCCGGATTAAGAATTGGTAATCCGGCCGGATTAGCTCACGGCTTGCCGACATCAGCTTCGCCCGCTTGAGGTCCAGGACTGTAATCGGGCGTAGATGCCACTGCCGCATCACCATGCCAGGGGTGTAGGTTGGGAGGACCTTGGGCTGGTAGTCGAGGGCGAGGTCGAGGTCACACTGGAGCATTGAACCCCGCCAGGAGGTGATGCCCCACTTGCCGGTCAACGCCCACATGGGGAGATTGCCCAGGGTGATGATGACATTGGGCTGGCAGAGTTCGATTTCGCGGCGGATGATGTCGAGGGCTTCCCAGATTGGGGAGAGAACATTGCGGTCACGGATCAGGCGGTGCTGGTCGGTGACTTCCTTCTTCGACATCGCCATGAAGGCGGTTACGTCCCCTTGCGGGGGCTGGATGCGGAGGAAGGTGGTGGAGAAGCAGTTCTCGCGCTGGAGCCCGGCTTCCTTCAACATCTTGCCGAGTTCGAAGCCAGGGTAACCAGTGAGCGGGGTGTGGGAGCGTATGTCTTCTGCGCTGGGGGCCTCAGCCACGATCATGATGCGGGCTGGGCAAGGGCCGGTGGGGGTAATCATGGTCAGATTTCCTTGCCTTGGAGCCGGTTGGCGACGAGCTGGGCATAGCCGGCGATGTCGACCCAGCTGTCGTCATAGTTGTGGTCGCCGTTGATGATTCTGCCGATCTTGTGGCAGATCATGTCGAGGGCTTCCTGCTGGTCAGGGGCAAGGCTCTTGTTACGGCTGCGCAAGGCGTCGGTGATGATGGTCTTGAGGTTCTGGGTGACCTGGGCATGGCCGGTGAACTTGCCGTAGCGATTGCCGCGTTCGGTCAGGATGGTTTCGGTTGTCATTTGGTCAAATCTCCAAGCTTGCTGAGGATGGCGTCGCCTTCGGACAGGGCGCGGAGGTTGTCGAGCCGGCGGCTTGCAATGGCGAAGTACTCCGGGTTGAGTTCGCAGGCCACGGCATGGCACTTGAGGGTGTGGGCGGCTTCGAGGATCGGCCCGGTGCCGGCGAAGGCGTCGAAGACGGAATCGCCCGGGCGGACACTGCGCTGGAGGAGGTTCTGAAATAAAGCGACGGGCTTCTGGGCGCCGTGGCCAAGGTTGTCGTCGGCGGCGCAGGGGATGACGTCAGGGAGAATGGCGGTGACGGGTTTTTTGCCTTTGATAGCGTAGAGGATGGTTTCGTAGCAGCGACGGGGGCCACGGTCGGGTAGGGGGACACGGCCGCCTCCGAGCTTGTGAGCAATCAGAGGGGTGCGGAAGACATACCAGCCTGCGGCTTCCATGAGGGACTTAAGTTCGTGGAAGTTGTCTAGATCACAGAACAGATAGGCGTGGGCCTCGGGCTTGGTGACGGCGTAGGTGAGCGGGGCGAACTGAGACATCAAGGCACGCCAGGATTCGAGGCTGTCGTCGTAGTGGTGCTCGATGCCGGAGAGCTTGCCACCGCCGTCGCCGAAATCCTGAGCGTCCATGCCATAAGGCGGATCGGACAGGATGACATCGAAACGGCGGGAAGATGGTAAGTCGACCAGGCCCTGCATGTAGGCGAGGCAGTCGGCGTTGAGGAGGGTGTGGGAGTCGGCGCTGAGGGTTTGTCCGATTTTCTGGGCCAGGGCGACATTCTGGGTCCTGGTTTCCTCACGCTTGAGGATTTTGAAGGCTTCATCGAGGGATTTTGCCTTGGCGACAGCCGGGTTGCTGTTGAGGTGCTTGGCGACGATGACTTCCTTGCGAACGGTGTCTTGGTAGGCGCCGTCGCTGCGGCCGTGGAGTTCACGGGCAGTGTCGGCGATGGTGTGGGTTGTTTGCTGAAGCACCGATGTCAGTGGATCTGGGAGACTCTGGGTGCGGAGGTTCTGGGCTTTCTGGGCGGTACGCAGGGCGTGGAGCTTCTGCACCGCTGCCGCATGCTCTTGCCAAGTCAGGTTCACCCGGCGGAGGTTTTCATCAAGTTCGGCTTCCTCGGCTTCGAGCGGGGAGAGATCGCCGAGGCTGACATATGGAATCTGCCCAGCCTCGGCAGTGTAGACTTCGCCGTTGTAGCGGAAGGACTGGCCGAGGGTGAAAAGCTGCTTGAGGGCCCGAAAGCGGCGTTCGCCGGCAACAAGGGTGAGATTGCCGTCAACCAGCCGCATGACCGGGGCGTGGAGAAGGCCCAAGGATTCGATGGAATAGGCTAGTTCCTGCATTTCGGTGGGAAGGAATTCGCGGCGCTGACGGTCAGCGGGGATGGTGATGGAGGCAATGGGGGTTTTGGGGTGCATGGTGGGGTCCGCGCCGGGGTAGGGTTGCCCCGGCAATGGGGGTAAAAATTGTGGGCGAGGGGTTGGTATTACCCGATATCCCGGGGGTGTTCCCGGGGCGTTAAATCGAGGCCTTGTTACAACATCGAGGCGATCCTAGCGAATCATGAAGCAAAAACACCCGGCGCAAACCGGGTGTCTCAAGGTGCCGAGACTAGATCAGCAGGTCAGTTGCCGATCACGGCCGCGCCGTGCCCTTGACATCGACGCGGACAGTCGGCGGGGTGCTGTTGTTGTCCAGGCGATGGCCGACCATGATCTTGACGAACTGGCCCAGGAGATGGGAAGGCGCGAAAGGCCGCCCGGGCTGGTTCATGTTGGCGCTGTCACGCAGGCGATTCCAGGTGATGTTCTTGCCCTTGCCGTAGTCGATGCGGCCGTCTTCGGTCATGTCCATCATGATGCCCTGGGTGATCTTGACCTCCTTGCGTTCGAGCAGGGTCTTGAGGTTGTCGTCTTCGATCAGGTAGGCGATGTCGAAGGCGACGCCGGTGATGGACGGGTCGTCCTTCTTGGCCCACTGGCGGGGCTTGACATCCTTGATGATGGCGAGATATTCGCCAGCGGGGATGGGGGTGGATTCGGTGCTGCCGGCGTCGGTGGTGGCTTGGTCGAGGAAGGCTTGGGGGTCGAAGAGTCCGGACATGATGAGCTTTCTGATGAAGGATGAAGATGGCTGAGGGTTGAAGGTCCGGCGGGGTACAGCCATGTGCCGCCGGGCTAGGAAACTCGATGATGGGACTGCCGATGCCAGGTGTCAATCGGCCAGCCGCATCACTTGCCGGCGGAGGTCACACGGGCACGCCACTTGTCGGCGATGGCGGAGAAGGAGGGGGTCAGGTTGCCCGAGATCGCGAGGTTGCGGGTCTTGAGGTCGGCCTGGGAGTTGGCAGTGTCCCACTTCCAATTCATGCCGTCGCGGGCGGTCAAGATGACATCGGAGAACATGGAAGGGATCTTCGGGGCCAGAGCCTTGCCGAGGGTTGATGCCATGAGCTTGACGCCGCCGAGGACCATGTCTTGCTCGCGCTCGACGTGAGCCAGGAGAACGAACCAGCAGCGAGTGCCGTCGCAGAGCTTGCGGAGGATGGACTCGACTTGCTGCTGCGCGATGCCCCAGTCGGATTGGCTGCGGACGGGCTTGCCGCCGACGACGAGGGACAAGGCGGCGTTGTTGATGCCGGTCAGGCCGTCGATGACGAGGACGTGGTCGGCCGGCCAGCTGTCGACACCACCGAATTTTTCGCCGGTGCGCTGGGACTCGAAGTTGTTGAGGCAGTTGAGGAGGTTGATGAACTGGTTGTGGGCCGAGCGCTTGGGGTCTTGACCCTTGGCCAGGGCTTCGAGGCTGAGGGTGTTGATCTGGGTGGCGGAGGCGGCCATGTCGGCGAAACTGACTGAGGCGGACTTGAGGATGTGCCAGTGGAGGTTGTCGGGAATGGGCTTGGACTTGTCGGAGTAGTAGCCGAGCAAGGATTCAATGCCCGCTTCAAGGCCGAGGTAGAAGACCTTGAAACCCTGGTCGACAAGGGTGCCGAGGGAGTAGGTCTTGCCGGAACCGGCTGGGCCCATGAGGAGGATGTTGGGGCCTGGGATGTTGGTGGTAAGGTCCATGATGTCAGAGGTTTCCGAGGCGGCGGTAGATGTGAATGCTGAGTTCGCGGAGGGAGTGCTGGGCAGCGGAGAGGCGGGCTTCGAGGATGGGGTCCTTGTTGTCGGCTTTTGCGGCTGCGGCAGCGAGGTTAGCGGTGGCGCCGGCTGTGACGTAGAGGAGCCAGGCGAGCCGGTGCTGGCGATGCTGGAGAGGGGAGGATTTGGGCTTGCTCACTGTCAAGGTCCTGGTTGAGGTGCTGTGGAAATCAGGCCGACTTAGCTGCCTGGGCTTGCTGGTACGGCATCCAGCGGTAGTGCTGGTAGGGACTGCCGGAATCGCCGGCAGTCACGTTGGTCACCAGGGACTGCACGCCGAGGTCGGGGTGAGTGACCAAGAGGTTGACCGGGGTGGTGGGGCAGTCGGCGACTTGGATGTACGTCGGGATGTACGTCGGCGAACCGGACTCGTCAGCCGGGGTGTACTGATGGCAGACCTTTATGACAGTGGCGTCCCAAGGTTCGACCTGCGAGGCGTTTTCGAAAAACCAGACCTTACGGCCAACAGTAGGGATTATGGGCATGAAAGTTCCTCAAAGTTGTAAAATTACCGCAGAACCGCTGCGGCGCCGGGGATCAATCAGTACTTCTTCCCGTGCTTGTGCGGCCGGGTCATGTTGTACTGCATCTTGGCGACGATGGCCTCACCCAGCCGCCAGTTGTAGCGGCCGGCCATGTCGAGCAGGCGGATGATGGTGTCGGCTGCTTCGGCTTCTTCGCCGGTGAACTCGGGGATCTTGTCGTCGGAGTCGATGCCATTGCGGTTGGCTTCGAGGAGCTCGGAAAGTTCGGTGTGGATCAAGGCAACCTTGAGGCCGAAGTTTTCAGAGTCGAGGTCCCAGAAGCCATTGGCGTTCATGGCGGTGTAGATCTGGGTCTGGAGCTGGTCGAAGACAGGGATGAGGAAAGGGCCCTGGAGTTCGATGGTCTTGGCGACCTGGGCGAGGGTGAGCTGCTGGGCGAGGGCTTTTTCCTTGAGCATCTCGTCGTGATCGCGGGCGGAAGTGGGGACGGCGTGCATGCGGCCGGTAACAGTGCCCATTGCCTTGGGGGTGGATTTGCGGCTGTTTGCCATGGTGGTTACTCGGTTTTCGCTTGTGCCTGAAAGATTGCGATTTCCCTGGCTAGGACAGGCATTGGCAAGTGTTCGAGCGCCGCCGCCCGGAACATCACCGACATCTGATAGACAGAGATTTCACTACGGAGAAAGGAGCCAGGCACGGCACTCCAATCTGAGACGCCCAGGGGCGTGTGCAAGGAACACGGGACAGCTCTGACATCCCAGTCAGAACCTTCGACATAGATACGCCCCCAGATGTCGCCACAGGTCTTGCAGAACAGTGCTTCGCTGTGCGGAAGGCAGTTCGCGGATTCAAAAGTGCTGGTTCCGAGCAGGCGGTTGCCGAGGAAATAACTGGCCTTGACGGTGTGGCGCGAGTGGATGACGGCTGGAGGCGCGAGCATGGGGTGATTTTAGGGCTGTTCTGCCGGCTGCGCGACCGGCGGGGTGTAATCCTTGGTGCGGAGCTGCCCATACTGATTGACTTCGAAGTCGGTGGGCTTGGGCGGGTAGGGGGTCCAGATGAAGGTGGTTCCCCTGGCGGCCTGGGTCTTGCGGCGGTCGACTGGGATGGGGGAGTAGGGCTGCTCATGATGCGCAAAGCCAGATGAGGTAAAGCCACGCGGCGGCGCAGAGGAGCTTGATAAGGGTTTTGAGGTTCATGCTGCACCGCCTTCCTGGCTGGCGGCCTCGCATGCCCGCCAGCCAGCGATCCAACTGTGCCGGTACATACCGGCTGGCACGCGGGCCCTCAGCTCCTCGTCTGTCAGCGGCGCCCGCTCTGTGCCGCGCAGGCACTCGACCTCTGCAAGATTGCTCCGCAAGCGACTCAGAAACTCCTTCTCTCCGTCATCCCCCGACACCAACCAGTCGACACGCTGAAGGTAAATAGCCGCTTTGATCAGGTAGATCTGGCAGTTGACGAATTCCTGCTTGATATGCTGGGGGTAGTCGGGATGTGCCAGCAGCTTTTCTACTTCCTCGGCAGTTGCACGAATCCTGTCTTGCACGTAATCAAAGTGTCCACCGCTCATGATAATTCCTTTCAAGGTAAAACGCCGGGGGTTCAACATTTTTTTTGCCGTCTACAACCCCCGGCTGAAGGCCGGCTTATAGTTTGTGACCCTGGACGCGGCCGCGTCGAGTTACTTGATGATGGTCTTGGTCAGGAGCCGCCGGGCGGCCTTGACAACGAGCTTGTTGCCGGGGGTGCCAGCGATCAGGCCGGGTTCCTTGCGCAGGGTGGCGTGCGAGGTGCGGGCACGACGGCGGGAGCTGCGGGAAGGGGTCGGGCCGCGGAAGGTGGGAATGGAGGTGAAGTTGCCGAACTTGACGGCGCTGAGGTCGAACAGGGCGGCGCTGAGGACGAACAGGGCGGCAGTGACGGAAATCAGGGACTCGAGGAACATGATGACTCCAGGTTTGCCGGGAAATCCGGCGGGGTTATCCCGGGGTAATCCCGGGGGGTTTCGATTCGATTAAGCCGGGGTGTGCCCCCAGCTCGCTTCCCACTCCGCCACCGACAGTTCCTGCCGGGCCAGGGGATCCCAGACGCGCTGGGTGAAATACATCGGCAGCCACGACTCCGGGCTCGGGGACTTGCAGACCGACTGCATCGAACAGCCGCCGTACTCCCCGCAAGCCCCATCCATGGCGTAGTCCCAGTAGCCTTCTTCCCACATCTTGATCATGCGGGTGATGTCGCGGACGGTCTGCTTGAGCCATCGTTCAACCTCGAAAGGTGTGCGGTAGGTGATGATCTGCTGGGTGTCGTACTTGGTCTTGAGGATCGACACACCGCGGACGACGCAGCCCTGGAGGTCGATCCCCGCGCGCTGGCCGGCCCAGGTGTAGCCGGTGAACTGACCACGCATTTCCCACTGCCGGCCCCAGCTCGCACCGAGGGAACTGGTGGTCTTCTCGTCGACAGCGTACTTGCCACCGGCGAACTCAGCCAGCATATCGGCCCGGCCGGTGAAGAGAATCGGGTCGCCGGTGACGGGGTGGCAGATGTCTGGCAACGGCTCGGCGAAGGAGAACTCGATGGCCGGCTTGCCGCCGAGCATCAGGGGGGAAAGGCCGTCGGCGCCAAGAGGGTACTGGTCGAAGTAGAACTCCAGCGCCCCCATCATGCGGTCGAGGGACTTGGCGGAGTCGGGAGGGGGCTGGAAGTCGCCGTAGGCCTTGATCAGTGCGCCGATGCCGGCTTCTTGAGCGGTGAGGAGGTCGCCTTCGCCGGAGAAGAAAGTGCGGCGGGCGACTTCAACACCCTTGGCGAAGGCACCGCCCGCGACCAGATGCACGGACTCGTTCTGGGGCTTCCAGTGCTGGACATAGGTGCGAAACATCTTCTGCGGGCAGGAGCGGAAGGCCGCCAGCATGGTGGAGTCGAAGGTGTGGGGGAACATCGGGCGGGTCATGATGTCAGGCTTTCGGGAGGAGGTTGCGGGCGACTTGGTTGAGGAGGTGGGGGCTGGGTTGGGTGATGATGATGCCTTCCGGCAGGCTGCCGATGGGGAGCTGGTCTTCAAGACAGAAGATGGGATCACCCTGGTCCGGGATGACCGGCACCAGACTCTGCGGCTCGAACACCCAGACACCGAAGATCTCGGAGAGTTCGCAGAGGTGGGCTTCCGGCACGTCGTCGTCGATGTAAAGGAGGAAGACCTGCGGGAGGAGGAGCTTGCCGCCGAGCATGTCAGGCTCCCGAAGTTGCGCTGGGGGTGTAGGCCAGGGCCTGGAGCTTGCTGGCGCGTTCCTGCAGCTCACGCAGAGAATTGGCGGCTTCGAGCTGGATGCGGGCGCGCTCGGCTTCAAGCGCGGCCAGGGCTTTCACCGCACAAGATTCCTGGGACGGGATGCTGCAGGAAATCTTACTGGCCACGAGCTGAGCGGTCGGCGTCGGGCTGGACTTCCAACTTTCGACACCTTCCAGTGCCGTAAACTTGCTGTCGAAGTCCCAGTAGCTCAGCGACTCGCCCTTGGCAACCTTTTCTTGCCCAGCTGCGGTGATATAGATGTCCAGATAAACCTTCATGACAATCTCCAAGTGATTACCGGAAAAGCCCGGTCGGAAGGGGCGACTCGCGCCCCTCGGCGACAAGGTTCTTACGGACTCGGGAGTAATGGCAACTGCCCCAGGCCGGCGAGCAGGTCATCAGCATTGACGGTGGCTTTCTTCGCCGGGGCCTTGGCCGCCTTGGTCACCTTGCTACCGCCGATCGCCGCGGGGATCATCAGCCGCTTCTCCCGCATGGCGGCATACACCCTGCTCAGTTCTTCCTTCGTCACAGTCCCGGCGAGCACTTTCTGCCGGATGACTTCCATCTCAACTGCTTCCATCTGGTTCTCCAGTTAGTTCCAAACACCCCGGGATTATGCACTCCGGGGCGGCAGTTTGCAACCCAGTTTACCCTAAAAACAGCACCTTCTTCGGCCGCGTGCAGGCGACATAAAGGCAGCGGAGAGCCTCGCTGCGGTCCTTGTTCACCATGATATCACGGTAGTTGACCAAGGCTTTTTCGTAGGTCGAGCCCTGGGAACGGTGAGCTGTGATGGCGTAGGAGTGGCGGAGCTGGTGGAAGGCTTCCTTGAAAGCCCAGAAGTCCCGCCACTTCTTGCGATCGTCCTTGGCCAGGGAAGACAGTCGGTTGAGTTCGTCTTGATACCGCCGCTCTTCGCTGGGGTGGAGGATCTGCGCGATGACCAGCCGGCCGTCATCCATAGTCAGCCCGATGGATTGGGTCTTGAACTGGTTGTATTTCCAGTGCCAGCCGTCGTAGACGTTGGTGATGGTGCCTTCATCATCGACCTTGCCGATGGGCTTGTCTTCGCTGTCCGAAGCCGGGGCGGTGAAGATGACGCGATCTCCGCGCTGGAAAAAAGCCTCATGCCAGGTCTCGGGGAAGATGCGCTGGCGGGCGAGTCGGTTGAAGTTATCCACAGTGGCGTTGCGCCAGGCGATGACCTTGGTGCTGTCTGGCTTGGAGAGCTCACCAAGTTCCGCGGCCTGGGCGACTTGGATGTGGAAGTCCATGGCGTTGCCAGTGAAGATGCCCTGGCCGTTGTCGGCGTCGGCCTTGATCTGTGGCATGCCGAAGGGCTGGTCGATCAGATGACGGAGGCTGGTGGCGAAGGTCAAGATCTGGTTGTCATGCCGCATGACCTTGGTCAGGGTCAGGACGTTCTCGAACTGCCAGATCGGGGAGGTGGTTTCCTTAACCGGCGGGAGCTGTGCCGGGTCACCGAGGAAAAGGATCTTGACGCCGGTGGATAAGGCGGCGTTGCGGATGTGGCCGACGACTTCCTTGTTCAGCATCGAGCCTTCATCGACTACGACCAGGCGGTAGTCGGTGAGATCGACGGGGTCTTCGGGCTGCGTCAGCACCTTGACCTCGCCATCGGCGCTGAGAGACAGGCCGAGCAGGGAGTAGATCGTGCGGCAGTCAGGGCGATAGTCGGGGGTGGTCAGCTGCTCGCGGAGAACCTTGGTCGCCTTGTTGGTCGGCGCAGTGAAGACAATCCGGCCGCGGATCTTGTTGACGAGGTGGCGGAGGCAGAAGGTCTTGCCACAGCCGGCTGGGGCCTTGAGAACGTAAAGTGCCCGGGAGTCGGATCTGTTGTTGACCCAGGTTGCGAGGGTTTCGATGACCGCGGCTTGCTCGTCATTCGGCTGGGGCAGGGCGACGGCGACTTGTGCAGGGGAGGTGGCGCTCATGGCTTGATTTCGTGCAGGGGGGTTGCGAGGAAGGAAACTGCCCAGTTGTTGTAGGCGATTTCCTGGTCCTGGATGTTTTCGAGGGTGGTGTCGCGCTGGGCGGATTGGAGAACGCGGACAGGGATGTTGGAATCCCGGCAGAGCTTGAGCTCTTCGGCAAGTCCCCTGCTCTCCCGCCAGCCTGGCAACGGCAGCAGATGCAGATGCCCAAGAGCCTCGAGCATCGGCAGGTCTTGCTCCATCCAGAACCGATGGTCATGCACAAACACACTGGGCAGATAATGCCGCACGGTGTCGCCTTGCTGAACCGGCGCGAACACCCGCCAGCCGCCCTGCATGAGGAAGGCGGCTGCCGCCGCGCCGATCTCAACCCGCTGCTGTCTGACCAGCGGGTTGCTGTGCCAATACGGCTGCGCGAGGTAGGTCAGCGTCGGGTCACTTGGGTGCTTGACCATGTTGGATCTCCTTGATGTGGGCTTCGAGAAGGGATTGAATCAAACTCGCCCAGGCACCATGAGGCACCCGCTGTTCGAGGTCTGACCAGAGGATCAGATCCACCTGCGTGCAGAGGGACTGCGGCAGGGAGATTGACTTTTCTACTGGGCGGTCGGTGCGGCGCGGACGCGGCATTTGTCTTCCTTTCTGTCATATTGCAGGTTGTGTCGGGAACATTCCAAGGTGCGCTCCCAGGCGTAGTCTTCGTTACTCGCCCAGAGCCAGAACCCTAACGTCAGGGCTGCGATGGGGTAGAGGAGCCAATCAGGGAGTTCGTGACTGGCGGGCGAAGGTGCTTGGCGATAGCGCATTGGTAAAGAGGGCTGGTGGCGGGGACGTAAATCGGCAAGGCGATGCCGGCGGTGATACGGTCGAGGCAGTACAAGACCATGGCTTGTTCAGTAGTGGCGACTTCGAGCTTCCCGCGGATCGAACGCAGGTGGTGGTATAGGGTTTCGGGGACGCGGCCAGTCGCAGCGGAGGCAGCTGCGACAGTGCCGTGATGAATGACTGCGAGAAGGTCTTGCTCTTCGGTGATGGTCAGGCCGCACCAGCCTTCTGCATCGACCTTCGGCTTTTTCGCATAGGCCATGGTTTAGATTCCCCATTCCGTCGCGTTGGTCAGATCCCAGCCCTTGGCATCCATGCAGGCGCCGCAGACCTCGATGTCAGTCGTGCGGATGGCGACTTCATTGGGCAGATCAGCCATGGCAGAATCAACTGCTACATGCCGCTGGGCGCCATGCTTGAGGTGCCGGTGAGTCTCGCGGCGATAGAGGCCTTCGAAGATCTTGCTTGACTTGCCGCATTCGCAGTCATAGACGTGGAACAGCGCGACGTTTGCGACAGCCTGCCACTCGTGCTTGGACTCCCAGTCGCGGATGCGGGCGGCGTCGGCAGCGCGCTCTTCGGCAGAGCCCTGGCCGAGGGCAAGGCGGCGCTTGGCGGTGTCGCGGGCCTTGGAATCGCGCTGGGTGGCGGTGGCCTGGGCAAGCAGGTCGCCGAGGGCGGGGAGGGCAGAAGGCTTTGCGCCCCCTGCCGGCTTGCGAACCTCAGCGAGGAGATCGCCGAGAGCGGGCAGGGGGGAGTTCATGATGCCAGCCTCTTGTTGAGTTCGGCCTTGACCACCCGGGCAATCGGGCCGCGCCAGGTCTGTGCGTTGCTGAGGAAGTACTGCACGATACTGCGGCCGTCATCCGCGCCATGCATGCTCTGCAGGTTGGTCAGGCTGAGCATTGCGCGGAGGTAAGGCTTGGCGGCGTAGTTGACTGAACTGCCCCAGTCCTTGAGGATGATTGCAGCAATCTGCGCAATCGGGGCACGGGGGAGCTGGAGCCTGAGGGCTTCCAGCTTCTGCTCGGGTGTGAATTCCATGATTTGCGTCTCCGCCAGGAAACCGCCTGGCTATCGTGTGACTGAAACCATCAATCACCGGGGGATTATCCCGCAATAATCCCGGGGGATCAACACAGTTTTACTAGTTAACCGCCAAGAACAAACCCCCACAGCCGGGAGACATTCGACTGTGGGGGCGTTCCCGGCGCTGTTCGCCGGCGTCATCTGAGGGCGCTCCTCAGCTAGCAGGGGTTTGAGTAGACCCCCTACACTACCCGATAACCCTGGGTCAGGGGGCGGTGGTCAGCCCGGGATCTCACCCAGACCGGCCAGCAGGCTGCCGGTGTCCACCTTCGCGCTCGATGCGGCGGCCTTCTCGGCTTCCAGCCGCGCCACCACAGGCTTGATCGCCGGGTGGTTGCGCAAGGCCATCTTCTCGGCCTGCGAGAACGGCTTGATGTAGGCCTTGATCTCGCTGACCGGCTTGCCGTAAACCTCGACCAGGGCGCGGATCAGCACCGAGGTGCCGGCCATGCCGCCGCCTTCCTTGCGGGTGGACCATTCACCACCATTCAGCCGCTCGATCAGGTCGTCGACGGCCAGGATCTTGTCCTCGATGTCGGCGTCGCTGCCGTCGGTCTTCTTCAGGCCGCTGATCTCGTCGCCCAGCTTCTGCTCGGCGCCGTGGGCGGCGAACTTGGCCAGCAGGCCGGCGGGGATGGTGAAGGTGCGGGTCTCGCCGTTGCGCCAGTCGAGGCGGACCTTGACCGTGCCATCGGCGTCGATGAAGCTGTCCTTCTGCAGGATGCGCTTGCCAGGGAAGTCAACCAGACGCTCGTCGTCCATCTTGACGGTTTCGATCTGGGTTTCCTTCTTTGCGGGGGCGTTCATGTTGTCAGTTCCTTGTCGCGGCGGGCAATTGAGGGGGTTGTGGAAGCCTTCGTCCCCGGTGCCTGCCAGTATGCCGGGGTGTCGATGGCGTGGATGGATAATTGCAGGATCAAACTACCTTGTCAATGGATCGCTAGTAGAACTTAACACCTCGTCGAGCATGCTGCCGAGGAGGTCAGTCAAGCCGACAGGCCGGGAGGTTTTGTAAATTGACACATACCAAGTGCCATCGAAGAGCTGCTTGCTGGCTGTTTTCAGCTCAAACCCATCGGCGAATGCGGCTTGGCTGGTCGGATGTGCGGGCAATTCATGCAGCAGCTTGATAAAATGCCGGGCTCGCCGCTGAATTTCCAGCACCGCCACCTTGTCATCCCTCTGCACATGCTCGATTACCCAGCTGCCTTTCAGCACACCCGCCCGCCTCGCCGCGTCGTGCCAGCCGATTGGGAAATCATCTGGCTGCAATGCCCTGCCAAGCCGCTTAGCCATGATGCTTGCTCCTCAAATCCCGGAAGTCAATCCGTGCGACGTTATCCGGGGTGGGCTCGGCTGCTATCGCGGCCTGCAGCCTCGCGGCGGATTCTTCTGCCAGCAAGTCCGGCGAGGGTTCAACTGCCACATCCAGCTGCAGCCCGCTCAGCACTTCATCTAGGGCCAGAGACAGCCGGCTCCTCCCAATCCGAATGGTCATCTTAGTTGTGTCAGTCGTCAGGGCAACCTGCTCCAACACCTCAGCCAGTGCGGGATTCAGCCCCGGGTTGTCTCGAACCGGCTTCACAGCGTTGTAGAAGGCGAACTTCGCAGCGTGAAGGGTCTGTTTATCCCTGAACCGAAACACGAGGTCTTCGGTCAGCGCCTTCATCCAGACAGCTTGGAGCTGCCGTTTGCGATCTGTCAATGGTGCCATGGTGGGTGGGCTCGGGCTGGTGAGGGGGGTCCGGGTTACTTTAAGGGTGAAATTCCGGCGACGAAACCCGATAATGCAGAGCTAGGCCGCCCTGCGCAAGCCAAATCGGGCAAGTCCTGCCCTGGCGTTGGCTAAGCGTCGTTCTGGAGTTCGTCGAGTATGTATGTATAAAAAGAAAACGAAGTCCCCGCGGCCGGAAATCCCCCGGGGAATCAGAGAGCTGGGCCGGTCGAGGAGGTGGGCAGGGGTCTAAGGTACTTACATTCAGTTACAATTTTTTTTTACTTTATATTTTTTTTTATTAGATAGATAGAACCTTGAACCCAAACCGACCCTAGAGTTGTAACTGACTGAGATCAAATCCCGGGGGATTCTGCCCGCACCCTCTTCGTTTTCTTTTTATACACACCGACTCGACGAACGCCAGCAATACGCTTAGCAAACTCTAGGGGTAGGCTGCCCGGGAATTGCACCAAATTGCGAGAGGCAGGTTCGTCCCCGAAACCCAAACCCGGGAACTCAGGCCTTATACATGACCATCTTGGGAATCACCGCGGGATTACCAACCAATAATCCCCGGGGAATTAGGCTAGATGGGCAACACAGGCGCGTGAGCGGGGATCGAGCGTGGGGAATGGGGCTGGGGGAGGGGAGGCGGGCACCTCGATGAGCGGCCTGGGGCCGGGGTCCGGGGTGCATGAGGATTGCACATTGTGAAAATCCCCGGCAATGGCCCTAATCGGCCGTTTGAGCCCGAGTTGCCCATTCGAGCCACTTACTCTACCAGCCCGGGGCAAACCCGCCTAAAACCGGCCATTCCGGCCCGGGAAACCGCATTGCCACCATGCCCGGACACCCCCCCCGACACCCCGCCACCCCCGGCCATCCTATTACCCCCTGGGGTATCTCGACCAGCAACAAAAAACCCCGGGGATCGCCCGGGGCTCAGGTGGGTTAGGTAGCTAGTCGCACGTCAGCCCTTCGGAATCGGACCCAAACCAGCCAGCAGGTCAGGTTTGCCCTCATCCTCATCATCCTCCCCTTGTTCGGCGCGCCGTGCCGCATCCTCCGCCTTGATCGCGAGGATGACCGGTGCAATGCGGGGATCTTTTCTCAGGGCAGCCTGTTGTGCCGCGTCGAGGTTCGCAACATATGCCCTAACCTGCTCGGGAGTGTTGACGCCATCGTAAACCCGGACCAGGGCGCGGATGAGCAGCCCACCCTCGCTCGCCGCCCCGCCCTCACCCCGGACCTTATTCCAGGTGCCATCGGGGCTGGTAATGCGCTCGAATACCTCAAGCACGGCCGCTTTCTTGTCCGCCATGTTCGCGGGTTTGCCGGTGTCTGGGTTACGGGACATCGCAGCCGCGTCAACCAGCTTCTGCTTGAGTCCGTGCATGGTCGCGGCATGCCTGATTGATTCAGACAGGCTCGATTCCGCCAGCCGAGCTACCGACCCGTCCGCAAACGTCAGGGTCAACGCCTCACCCACGATCTCACAGCTCACCGCAGCCGCCGAACCATTAACCATCTTGCTAGCCATTTTTG
>Ga0213919_1000442_pt1 | contig 18362 bp, 20 predicted proteins | sample McNCre317MG_FD_161056 | JGI IMG/M metagenome (GOLD analysis project Ga0213919, IMG submission 161056) | Freshwater microbial communities from McNutts Creek, Athens, Georgia, United States - 3-17 MG | ecosystem: Environmental > Aquatic > Freshwater > Creek | place: USA: Georgia | collected... | reverse complement strand
CCTTCTTTAACACCAAGTGCCCTAAGAGAACTTACAACGTAGCTCTGTACTTGTTTTGCATCATTGCCCACAATTCCTTTTTTGCCAAGAATTTCAATTAACCCAGAGCTACTGGCACTAACAATGTAGTCTACAAGCTTGACTGCTGAAGCGTAAGTGATATTAATGGCCAACAAACAAATCATAAAATACTTAAACATAAATTTTTCCTCGCTAGAGATTAGACGACTTAGGTAGTTGTTCGGTTAAAGCTTTAAAGAACTTTAGATAAAATGCTGCCTTGGGTTATTATTTTATTCACATTTTTTGCCTCATTATAAGGGTTTAGGGTTTAGTATTATTAATTTAACAGCTTGAAATTTCATAAAATTAATTGGTAGACTAATGCCGGATATTAGTCGAGCTAATTAGTGGGGGATTTTGTGAAATTCACAATCTTGATTTTAATACTGCTATATAATTTTAGTTTCAATGCCCTTGCTCTTGCTAGTGATACTAAGAATCTTGAAAATGATGAAAGTAAAATTGCAGAATACATGGCCAAGTGTGAGGCAATTAAAACTCTCATTGTGAACAAAGAATATCCCGTAGAATGCTTTACTAACTACAGCCATTTTTTTCCAACAAATCAAAATACAAAAAGATCTACTGCGATTAAAATTGCCAATTATAATCTTTTGCATCCAGGAACCTCTAAAGCACTTTTTAAAGACTATGCTATAGTTGCAAAAATTATGAATCAATATGACATTGTAGCCGCTTTAGAGCTTCTTGCCACTGTAGGGCGAGATGAGCAAAGTAATAAAGCTGTCCTTGATTTAATCATGAATTCACCAGACATGTTGGCAAAGTTAAAAGAACAAAGAGCTAAGTTAACTGATCCTGCCAAAATTCAAGAACTCGAGATGAAAATAAGAAAGCTTAATAATGATACAAGAGCTGCATACGATCTTTATCGCGCACCTGGATATTTAAAAGTTCTGCAAGAGCTAAAAAAATTAGATCCTAGTTGGGGTTTAATTCTCACGCCAAGAGGGGATTCTGCTCTTGAGGGATCTGTAGAAGAATTGGCCGGTTATTTTTATCGTGGAAGCACTGTAAGCTTAGCAGAAAATCCACATTGCAAAAAATATGCAGGAGAAGGAGCGGGTTTTCCATCGGCTTGTTTTATCACCTTAACTGAAGACTTCATGGGGAGAAGTTTGGTCGAGCACTTTGCTCGCAGACCATTTATGGCCAGTTTTAAAGTTAATAACTCTAAATTTACTCTGGTGACTTCACACATTGTCTTTACTTATTCAGGTGACGAAGAAGCCGCGAAAGATTTATTGAAAAAAACTTTTGGTGTTGAATCAATAAAAGATCTAGGGCCAGGAATCAATCAAGCGAATTTCGCAAGATTAGCAGAGGTAAAAAATACATTAGAGTTCATGGAAAAATATAAAAATAAATATAATGACTCAAAAATAATGTTTTTATCAGATACCAATTTAGTTTCAAGTAATGCATTCTGGCCTCAGGTTTTAAATTCTTTTACTAGAAGTGAACTTCTCATAAAGGAGCCAACAACTATTTCTCCTGGAAGATATTTGGCAAATGGAAAAGAGACAAATGGGGTGGCTAACGATTATGACCATTTTATTTTAGATAAAAAGACTTTCTCTAATTGTAATGATGGAGAAGTTTATAATTATTTTAAGTCCGGAATAAGTAGTGACATTGATAGAAAATATGGAATTAGACAAGAAATTGTCGGTTTCCAAAATAAGCAATTTGATAAATCATTTAATTCAACTTCATATTCTCCACTTACTAATCAACCGGTCTCAGGTAGTGATGTTCTCGAGGGAGATATTCCTCCTGTAGATGATCCAGCTACAGTGAAATTAGATTACCCATTAACCAGTCATGGTCAAAGTAAGATGGATAAATTTGTTTCAGGATTTGAAACTTATTTGAAGGGTTTAAAAACAATTAAAAATAATCAAGTTGCTCAAGATGATTTTCAAATTCCAGAGAGACTTGATGGATTAAGAAGAAGAGTCTTTCTTCGCCAATTAACAAATCCGTATTATAACCGTCATATGCAAGAAATTTTGAGCGACCATTTTCCGGTCGCCCTTACCTGCCAATTTTAATTCAAATTATGTATGGTTAAGAAAGTGCAGCTTTGACCAATTCATTGGCAAGCTTGCTATCAAATTGTCCTTTTATTTTTGGGCTTAGTTCTTTCATGACCAAGCCAGCATTAATCCCCGGATTGGCTGCAATAATGTCTTTTATAAAATTTTTAACTGCTGCTTCATCTAATTGCTTTGGCATGTAATCACTCAAGACCATTATCTCACGTTCAGTTTTTTTTCTGATTTCATTTTCTGCAGGAAAATTATCAAGAGAATCTTTAAGTTTTTTAACGTGCTTAATGAGCACATCCATTTCTGCTATTGGTGATTTGGAAGTTTTATTTTCAATGAGCATGCTTTTGAAATATCTTAAAGCATCAAGGCGTTCTTTATCTTTTGCGAGCATTGCTTTTTTAATATCTTCAGTGATGAGTTCAAACATAATAGCCTCCATGTAGGAGGCTATTATTAATTAAATATTTAAATGATTCAAGTTTTAAGCATGATATCTAATTACTGTATCGTTGAAATCGGTCACTTCCCAACCAGCTCCTACCCCTGTTTCAATGAATGGAATAATGTCTTTCACATCACCCTTAATAGCAACAGAGAGCATAACTTTTCTGATAGCTACCTTAGCATCCATCACAGCTTGCATTCTTCTGAGGTCACCCTCATTTTCGTTTTTCTTGTACTTTTGAAGAAGTAGATTTAGTCCCTCTTCTACTAGTGCTAATTGTTCTTCGTCCATAATTATACCGCCGTCTCTAGTTGCGTATTCATACTATTTTAATCGGTATCTTAATTTTATACTTGAGTTAAGTTAGGAGAACTTAAAAACAAACCATTTTTCCATAACTTAAATTGCCGATTTGAAAATCCTATAAAATGCAAATCTAACTAAAAAAGCTATTTTTGAACCTAAAAATTGCACAAAATTTAAGGCAGCTAGCACGAAAATGCTAGCTAACCTTTTGAGATTGTTAATTTTATTTTTGCTTAGGAGCCTTTGGCGCTTTAGGCGCAGGAGCCGGAGGAGCTGGTAAATCAATTTTAGGGAATAAAGGCATTGGTTCAGAGAGTTCATAGCTTACTTTTCCAAACTTAATGTCATCATAATGGCCTAAGCTAACCCCAAGAGGTTCTAGGGCCTTTTTAGCGGTCTCTGGTAAAAAAGGTGAGAGTAGAGTAGCGATCGCGTGAATTGAATAAAGACAGTTATAAACAACTTGTCTTAAGGCTTCTTTATCTTCTTTAAGTTTCCATGGTTCTTTCGTGTTCACGTACTGGTTCATGTTGTTTACGCCTTCCCATAGAACTTCAAGGGCACGATTGTGCTCACGCTTTTCCATGTGAACCTTCATGCGAGCAAAATTGTCATCAAAATTTACTTCCTGAGTGATATTGGTTCCATCTAAAGTGGGAGGATTATCTTTCAAGTAAAGCTTAATAACTCTCATGATGAGATTTCCAAAACTATTTCCAAGCTCGGCATTGTGCTTTTCGATAAGTTCTTTTTCAGAAAAACGTCCGTCACTTTGAGCAGGAATCGCGCGCAGTAAATAATATCTAAAACTATCAAGAGGATATTTAGCGAGCATTTCGTTTGGATCAATCACGTTATTAAGAGACTTCGACATTTTCTTTCCGTCTTCGGCGAGAATCATGCCATGAACGTAAACTTGTTTGGGAAGAGCAATGCCAGCAGCATGAAGCATGATGGGCCATATGACGGTATGAAACCAAGCAATGTCTTTTCCAATCACATGCATTGAAGCTGGCCAGAATTTTTCATTCGGAGTTCCTGCTACACCGGCGTAGTAATTGATAAGAGCATCAAACCAAGTGTACATAACAAATTTTGGATTTCCTGGAACTGGAATTCCCCAGCCTTCGTTAGGACGAGAAATGGGTAAGTCTCTGAGCTTATCGCCTTCAAGCCTAGAGAGCATTTCATTATAAGAAGAGCTTGGTACGATAAAATTACTATGAGTTTTTATGTGGGCGATGATCCAGTCTTGATAGGCACCCATCTTGAAAAAATAACCTTCTTCTTCTTTTTTGGAAAGTGCGGTGTTGTGAGCGGGACAAATGTTATCAGGTGCCTGTGTTTCTGTATAAAAAGATTCGCAGGCCAAGCAATAGTTTCCAGAATAAACACCGAAGTAAACATCACCTTTTGTCTCTAATTTTTTCCAGAGATCAATGCAAACATCATGATGTCTTTTTTCCGTTGTACGAATAAAGTCATTATTTGAAACATTGAGATCAAGGCACAATTTTTTAAACTTCCTGGAGTTTTCATCGACAAAAGTTTGAGTGTCTTGATTGTTAGCTTTGGCAGATTCAATAAGTTTTTGCCCATTTTCATCTGTACCAGTGAGAAAATAAGTTTCATAACCTAAAAATGCATGCCATCTGGCATAGGCATCGCTAGCAATTTTTTCGAGAGCATGACCCATGTGTGGGTTCCCGTTGGGGTAATCGATCGCAGTCGTGATATAAAATTTTTCTTTCATATAAATCCTTAAGCTTTAACAACAAAGTTGACAATTTTTCCTGGAACATAAATTTCTTTAACAAGAGTTCCAACTAAATGTTTTGCAACATTCTCATCTGATTTGGCCATCGCTAAAATATCAGCTTGAGAAATAGTCGGATCAACTTCAAGTGTTGCACGAAGTTTTCCATTGACTTGAACGGCAACTGTGATGGTGTCGTCTTTAGCTAGAGCTTCATCAAACTTAGGCCATGCTTCGAAAGTTAATGTAGATTTGCTTCCTTGGATTTCCCAAAGCTCTTCACCTAGGTGAGGTGCCATAGGGGCAAGAAGGAGAGCAAAAGTTTTTGCGGTGTCTTTAGAAACTTTACCAACTTTATAACAATGATTGACAAAAATCATGAGAGCCGAAATAGCGGTATTAAATCTTAATCCTTCATAGTCTTCAGTGACTTTTTTAATAGTCTTATGAAGTTGCTTTAACGTGTCTTCTGATTCAGATCCCATTTGTATGTGAGAAGGATCAGCAAAGAATCGATAAGCTCTTCCTAAAAAATTATAAACTCCTTTAACACCATTTTCATTCCATGGTTTTACTTTTTCTAGTGGCCCCATGAACATTTCATAAAGTCTTAGAGAGTCTGCTCCAGATTCTTTAACAACAGAATCTGGATTTACGACATTGCCACGAGACTTCGACATTTTTTCGCCATCTGTTCCAAGGATTAAACCTTGGTTAACTAATTTTTTAAAAGGTTCAATCGTAGACACAAAACCTAGATCATATAAAACTTTATGCCAGAAGCGAGCGTAGAGAAGGTGAAGAACTGCATGCTCAGCTCCTCCAATATATAAATCCACTGGCATCCAGTATTTTTCTACATCTTTATTCCATGGTTCTTTCTCATTTTTAGGATCACAAAAACGCAGGTAGTACCAACATGAGCCTGCCCAATTAGGCATAGTGTTTGTTTCGCGTTTTGCTTTTTTTCCAGTTTTTGGATCGGTGATCCACAACCAGTCAGTTGCATTAGCAAGTGGAGATTCTCCATTACCAGATGGTTTAAATTCTTGAAGTGGTGGTAGAGCAAGAGGTAATTCGTCGGCATCTAAACATCTAATGCTTCCATCTTCGAATTTTAAAATAGGAAAGGGCTCCCCCCAATATCTTTGACGAGAAAAAATCCAGTCGCGAAGTTTGTAATTAATTTTTCCTGTTCCAAGATTTTTAGATTCAAGGTGAGTAATCATTTTCTTTTTAGCATCAACAATGTTTAATCCATCTAAAGAATCTGAGTTGATGTGCTTGCCGTCAGTGGTATGGGCAGCCTCGACTATATCTTTGTCACCGCCTTCAATAACTCTTATCATAGGAAGATTAAATTTTTTTGCAAACTCATGATCTCTTTCATCGTGAGCAGGAACGGCCATAACCGCACCTGTTCCGTAAGTCGCAAGAACGTAATCAGCAATCCAGACAGGAATTTTTTTACCAGTGACTGGGTTTATGGCAAAGGCTCCAGTGGGAACACCTGATTTATCTTTATTGAGTTCCGTTCTCTCTAAATCATTTTTTAATTTGCAAGCTTCAATGTAAGCTTGCACTGCTGCCTTTTTTTCTGGTGTTGTAATTTTTGAAACGAGTGCATGCTCTGGAGCGATGACCATATAAGTGGCACCGAAGAGAGTATCAGGTCTTGTCGTGAAGACTTCGATCTCGCTTCCATCTTCTACTTTAAACTTAATTGTCGCCCCTTCAGATTTACCAATCCAGTTTCTTTGCATTTCTTTAATGGACTCTGGCCAATCAACAGTGTCGATGTCGTTAAGTAAGCGCTCAGCGTATTCAGTAATTCTTAAAACCCATTGTTTCATTTTTGTTTGGATAACTGGATGTCCACCAACTTCTGATTTTCCGTCGATGACTTCTTCGTTGGCGAGAACAGTTCCAAGAGCAGGGCACCAGTTCACGTTCATTTCCGATTCGTAAGCGAGTCCTTTATTGTAAAGTTGTACGAAAATCCACTGCGTCCATTTGTAGTAGTCTACGTTTGATGTTGCGATTTCTCTTTCCCAGTCATATGAAAATCCCAGAGCTTTTAATTGTCTCGTAAAGTTAGCGATATTTTTTTTGGTAGTTATGTCTGGATGAGTGTTAGTTTTCATCGCATAGTTTTCTGCCGGTAAACCAAATGAGTCCCAACCCATTGGGTGAAGCACGTTGTATCCAAGCATGCGTTTATAGCGAGACATGATATCCGTCGCTGTATACCCTTCTGGGTGGCCAACATGGAGACCGTCGCCAGAAGGAAAGGGAAACATATCGAGGGCATAATATTTTGGTTTGTTTGATTGATTTTCTGCTTTAAACGTTTTCTTTTCATCCCAATATTTTTGCCATTTAGCTTCAATTCTTGCGAAGTCGTATTCTAAATTAGATTGTGATGAGGGAGTTAGTTCAGACATGATTTTTCCTTGGTAAATGAACCATTATTTTCGAAGTCAAAATTCTAACACTAGGAATCCTTTTTATAAAGTGTATAATAAGAGAAACTCACCGATTCATTGAGGCAAGCGAGACGATTATGAGCGAAAAAATAATTATCTATCCCATCAGTGCGAATCCTCCGACTTGGGGGCATGCTGACATTATGATGAGAGCAGCCACTCATTTTGATAAACTATATTGGGTAGCAGCAACAAACCCTAATAAATCTTATATGTTTTCTTTAGAAGAAAGACTTGAAATGATGCAATCCTATGTAGACTATTATAAATTAAAAAATGTGACGATTGTCTCACACTCCGGAACGATCGCCCGTTTTGCTGAAGAAAAAAAAGCACAATTTTTACTTAGAGGTTTACGAAATTCCTCTGACTATCAAATGGAGCTAGAGCTTTCAGTTGGAAATCGGGGAATTAGTAAAGACATAGAAACCATATGTATGTTTTCAAAACCTCACTTTGCGACGATTTCTTCAAGCCTCATACGTGAACTTGCCACACTCAATGAAAGAATTGATCAATATGTCATGCCTTCTATCGCCAAAAAAATTCTCACGAAACTTCATGGAGATAAAGCGATCAAATGAGAACGCTTATAATAGTGGGACATCCCGATAAAAAATCTCTATGCGCTAGTCTCGCTGACCAATATGAAAAAGGGGCCATGGAAAAAGGCGGAGATATTGCTCGTATTAATCTCTACGATTTAAGTTTTAATCTCAATTTAAAAGCAGGCTATAGAAACTCTCAAAATTTAGAAGCCGATTTAATTGAAGCTCAAAGACTTATCAAATGGTCCAACCATCTCGTTTTTATTTTTCCAGTTTGGTGGGGGGGAGTGCCCGCTATCTTAAAAGGTTTTTTAGATCGAATTATGCTCCCTGGTTTTGCTTTCAAATATCGCGAGAATTCTCATCAGTGGGATAAACTACTCAGTGGTAGAAGTGCCCGGCTCATTGTCACAAGTGACGCTCCAGCGTGGTGGCTTTATTTAAATTATTTTCATCCAGCGGTGAATATGATGAAAAAAGCGGTGCTAGAATTTTGTGGGGTTTCCCCAGTGGAAATCACGAGTTTTGGTTCAATAAGAGAAAGCAGCGAAAAAAAACTTGAAGATATTTTATACAAAGCTTTCAGGGCTGGACTCGACGACAACTAAATATTCTTACCACTCAAAAACTAAATCACTAGAAAACCATTTTTTCTTAATTTTAAAATCTTTAAATGATTCATTCTCATTATAATTTTCCAGAAGGTAGCTTTTCATGACACTTGAAAAATCTTTGCTGCATCCATTGAGACCCTTAGCATTTTTTGTCGTAAATTCGGCACTAATACCTTTATTCACTTCTTCAATTGCCTCAGTGGTTTGGGTGCTTACAAGAGTGGGAATGTTAATTTCAAGACATTCGTGATTTGTTTCAATCGGTGCGGTCTCTAAGCTTTTCTTTTTATCATCATATATTTGTGAAAATAATTGAAAAGCCTCATTTGGTTGATACTCAGAGATTTTTTTACCCTCTAAAATTTTCGCCGAAACTCCTGAACTAAACGTAGAGCTAGTGGACATTTCCATTTCATTCACTTTTTGAATATTAAAAAGAGAATTAGAAATGGTTTCCGTTGATAGTGGATTTTCTCCTGAGCATACAAAATTCATAATGAAGACTTGGCTATTTTCTAAGGGAGTCATTTTTTTCATGAAAATATATTGCTTAAAATGAGGATCTGGTACATTTTCAAAGTCGACTTCCATCGGCGATATGATCATTTTATTTTTTTCTTTGCTTTCAATTTTGTAAGAGTTCTTCTTTTTAAAACAAGCCAATTTTCCGTCTATGCTCAAAGGGACATTGACAGTATTTTTATCATAAGAGCCCGCACTTCCTTCTCCTCCACCAAAGGAAATTCCAAATCCTGATTGATGAATAACTCCAATCGAATTTGAATTACATTTAGCTTCAACTAGGCTGGGAGCCAAAATAAAAATGAGAAAAAAAGACGAAAGTTTGAATAGTTTATTTTTCATAAACCTTTTTCGGTTTTCTAAGGCTGATCTTAACTTTTATTAAAATTAGTTAACTTTTTTGCTATTGTATTGATAACATGTCCCGCTGCCATAAATCCAAAGATAGCAGTCAAATGAGAGACAGAGCCCATCCCAGTTTCACAATCCATTTTTAAATTTGATTCTGGGTCTGGTGTTGTACAAATACCTCCATCCACTGTTGGAAAGAGTGGTTCTTCAGGTGAAAAAACACACTGTGCATGAAATTTTTGTCTTTTAGTCGGTGTGAATTTAGAAGCGTTTGGAACATTGAACTCTTGTCTTAATTTTTTTCTCATTCGAAATAATAAAGAGTCATTAAAGCTATCGCCCAAATCACCCACCTGGATGAGAGTAGGATTAACTTTTCCAGCTGTTCCACCTGTGATAATGAGAGGGATGTTGCGCTCCTTGCATAGAGAATAGAGGAGACATTTATTATGTAAGCTATCAATGGCATCGATGGCATAATCGTATTGAGCATCCAAAATTGCCATGGCCGTTTTTTCAGTAAAAAAATCTTCTCGAAAATGAACTTGGCAGTTTGGATTAATCGAAAGAATTCTCTTTTTTAAAACTTCACCTTTTTGTTTTCCGTAGTTTTCACTTGAAGCATGAATTTGTCTGTTGGTATTTGTGATACAAATATCATCGAGGTCAACTAAAGTTATTGTTCCAACTCCAGATCTTGCAAGGGATTCAACGGCCCAAGAACCTACACCACCTAGGCCCACCACTAGAACACTAGAGGACTTAAGATTTTCAAGGCCATGAAGTCCATAGAGCCTAGAAATTCCTCCAAAGCGTTGCTTATACTCAAGATTTTGGTCGATATGCATCTCGTTCATAGAGGGGAAATGTAATGCTTTCCAGTTCATTTGGCACTAAAAATGTAATCTTTACATCAAAGCATAAATTGGCATCCAAATTAAAGTATACTCTTGGGTGAAAATCAACTGATTGAAATTGAGGATTCTATGGCATTAGAAAGATTTAAAATTGTGTCTCCAAAAGATGGTCAGTCTGTAGACAATATATTTGAAACCCTGCTTATCAACACTGATCATATTGTAAGCCTTAAGCCAATCAAGATGGTTGTTGATGAGAAGCTAGTCTTAGGTTATTGGATAAGAACCACTAACGGGAAAAAATATCGCGCCGTAGATATCCCAGAATTTCTAAAAGCTAATCTTGGGACAGCTGAGTCTGATATATCAACGACAGTGCTAAATGTACTAAGTGACGATCTATCTCAAACGGAACTGATGAATTAAGAAGTTTCGACACGAGCTCTCCATCACCTCCAGTGAAAATTAATTTTGTTGGTTGGTAGGATTCAATAATATTTCTAAGAGTAGATTGAATATAGATCAAACATGCTTTTAATATAGCTTCATTTGTTTCTTGGGGAATTTCATTGTTTAATTGGATTAGATCATTTTTTAATAGCACTGGGAGTTGAGCACTATTTCCATAGGTTTTTAAAAATTGTGACAGGCCTGGAAAAATATAGCCTCCTTTAAATCCCTCATCTGTAACTAAATCACAAGTCATAAATGTACCAGCATCAATAATGAGATATTTTTGATTTTGACTTGGTTTAAATTTTTTATAAATGCCATAGGCTGCAATTAATCTATCATCACCTAGGCTTTCAGAATAATGTACTGGCATTTCAAAAAAATGGGTTTTTGATCTTTTCGTTTTTAAATCAAAAGATGCTTTAATAGAATACTTTTTACCGACGTTAGAGCTAAGTATAAAATCATTCTTTTCAACAATATATTCAGATAGAGGAATGACTTGAGTCAAAACTCCATTCGAAAAAAAAGCTACACTAGGATTTGTGTTGCCATTATCTATTGTTACAACTCTCATTTTAGATAGTCGTTGATAAGTTTTAATTTCTGAGCGTAAAGATTTCCAATTGGCTTACAAAATTTTGGAGGGTCTTTTTTTCCTAAATGGAGCAGATCATTTATCACTAAGACTTGGCCATCAGTATTTTTTCCAGAACCAATTCCGATTGTTGGAATTTTTAATTTATCTGTGATTTTTTTTGCTAAATTTTCTTCGACAAATTCTAGGACGATAGCAAAGCATCCTGCTTCCTCAAGTGCCAAGGCTTCTTTAGTTAATCTCGTGGCAGAGGCAGTGTCTTTTCCATGAGTGTAATAACCTCCTTGCTCATGAACTGATTGAGGCGTGAGCCCAATATGTCCCATGACAGGAATACCTATCTGGGTCAATCTTTTGATAATTTCTAAAATGAAGGGATAAGCGCCTTCAAGTTTTAAGGCTTCGACACCTGATTGTTGAAAAAGCTTAACCGAATTGGAAATAGCCAGGTCCATTGTTGCAAAGGTTCCAAAGGGTAAATCTCCGATGACAAACTTTTCAGGGGCTCCTTTTTTTACCGCTTTAGAAAAAAGAATCATCGTGTCTATGTCGACTTGAATAGTGTGTTCATAGCCTAGGACTACATTTCCGACACTATCACCAACCAAGATTAAATCTAGGGCTGTCTCATTTAGGAGTTGGGCAGTTTGAAAGTCGTAACAAGTGAGCATTTGGAGTTCTTTTTTACTGCTCTTTTTTTTGAAACTTCTAATTTTTCGTGTGTCTAATTTCATGGTTAACTCACAATGATAATATTTTAATTGATTAGATCATTTTTTAATTCTTTAAAGACTTCACTTAGCTCTTCACGGTTCCATTCATTCAAGATATTTTTTCTCATCTCGAGAGATTCAACTTCAACTTCATTAAAAAAAGTTTTATCAGAAATGTCACTCCAAAGTTTTTCTAGTTGCTCATCAAAGTCTTTTCCTAGAAGTGCCTTTCTTCCTTTTTGTGAACCGATTAAAGCATTGGGAGAGATGAGATTAAAAAATGCCTGCGGACCTAATTGAACAAAAGCAGCTGATATGGACTTGAGCTCTAAAAAGCACTCCATGAAAGCGACTTCTTTTGGAATGCCATTTTTTCGTAAAAGGTTGTAGGATTTTAAAGAGACATAAGGAATTATCGAGCACAATAGTGATTGCTCTGAAAATAAATCTGCTTTTGTCTCGTCTTCAAAAGAAGCATGATAGAGAGCATTTATTCCTACATTCTTAGCAATGATATGGAGTTGATCCAAAGTTGTCTTTGATTGATCTCCAAAGTCAACGACAGCTCCAATTTTTCCCTTGGTTTCATATTGAAAGCGCACTTCACTTGCAATGGCCTTTGGAGCTAAAAGTGAGTGACTAAATTGAGGGAAAGTTGCTCTCAACTTTGACTTAGATAAACTAAAGCCATGTCCATAAATTAAATGCGCTTTATTGGCGATGAATTGACTAAAATGAGTTAAAAAATGTAAGTGTTGGTCATCTGGAAAAAGCATGATCAATATGCTGAAGCGTTTCAAACTTTCATTGGGCTCTGAAACATTAAAGCCCAACTTCCGAGCGATCGAGGCTGACGAGCTTCCACTTCTTAAAATAATTGTTACCTGAAGGTTTGAATCTTTTAAGTTTAAAGCCCAGGCTTTGGCCTGAGAACCAAATCCGACTATCGCCACTTCATTTTGCGAGAGTGTCATGAACTATTCCTTTGTCATTTCTTCAGAGATAAAGTTACACTCTTAGCTATGAAGAGGCTAGAGATTCATTGAAATTTTTATTACAAGAAAGCACTCATTTTTCACAAAGTTCATCCTTTAATCGAGGAGCTTGGACATTTACATCTTTAATTTCAAACCATGAAAAATTTATTTTTCTGGATGATCACTTAGAAAGGCTGACTAGAGGTGCCACTTTTCTTTATCCTCATTCTGATTTTTCAATTTTACATAGTGAGCTGAGATCTTTTTTATTTAAACATTTCAAGGCCAATTGTTATTTCAGGATCAATCTTATCGATGATGTTATAACTGTTGAAATTAAGCCCCATGCGCCCAAATCTTCTTTAGTTAAGCTTACCAGGGCTCAATATAAAAAAACTTTAAGCATGATTCCATCCTATTTAAAAGTACCAAATTATTTATTTTCAGATTTGGAACTAAAAAATGCCCAAGAGCAAAATTATGATGATGTCCTTTTTTTTGATGAGTCTGATACTGTTCAAGAGCTAAGCACATCAAATATCTTTTTGATTTCAAGAGACAAAAAAATTTTAACTCCTCCAACTTCGGCCATGGTTTTAGAGGGAGTTGTGAGAAAAAATTTGATTAAATTTGCACAAACGAAAGGCTATTTTATAGAAGTGAGAAAAATATCAGAGAAAGCTTTATTAGAGGCCGATGAAGTCATCATCACAAATTCTGTTCAAGGTTTAAGACGAGTGACTGACTACAGGCAAGAAAAAAAATATACTCTTGATCTAAATTATACTAATTTTTGTCAAGAGTTTGGAAGATTTGGAGAATGTTTTTGTGACTAAAGTAATAACAGTAAAATGTCCACAATGTGAAAAAAGTTTTTCATATTATGAGTCTTTATCGAGACCTTTTTGTTCAGAGAGATGTAAACAAATTGATCTAGGTCATTGGTTCCAAGAATCTTATGTTGTTCCTCTAAAAGAGACACCTGTCGTTGAAGAGGAGTCAGATCCAGAATTTAATCCAGATGAATTTGAAGAAAATACCGAAGATCACTCAGATGAAAATTATTAAAATAAAAATTATCAAAGAATAATTTAAAGAAATATTGTGAACACAATGAATAAAAAAATTAAATTGGAAGAAGCAAAAGAGCTTGCTGTCGAATTGGCCTTAAAGGCAGCTAAACTTTTATTAAAAAAGCAAAAAAAAATTTCAGCACTTAAAATAAAAAATAAGATTGCTCAAGGTTTAGCTAGTGATGCTGATTTTGAATCAGAGCAATTAATTATTAAAGGGATTAAAAAAGTCTATCCAGATCATTTTATATTAGCTGAAGAATCTGCCTATGAAGAATTTCAAGGTGAAATGGATCAGTATAAATTTCTTGGCGAGAAAGAATGGGTGTGGATTATAGATCCACTGGATGGGACAAATAATTTTTTAAGTGGTCTAGATTATTACGGAGTGTGTATTTCTTTAGTCCATTTTGGCAATCCAGTTATGGGGGTTGTGTTAAGGCCGACAAATGGTGACTGCTTTTATGCCATTAAGGACAAAGGTGCACATTTTGTTAAGTATGAAAAAAACTTTCTTAAAAAAAGTCGACCAATAAAATTGAAAAATAAAAAAATCTCAAAAAACTTGAGTCAATCACTTTTGGTGACAGGGTTTGCGATTGAAAAAGGTCAATTATTTGATAAAGAGTTTGAACTCTTCAAGCTTATGATTGGCAAAAGTCGTGGAATTAGAAGAATGGGAAGTGCTGCACTTGATTTATGTTACGTTGCCGATGGAGTTTTCGACTGTTTTTGGGAGCGAGGCTTGGCTTCTTGGGATGTTGCTGCAGCAGGGATCATTTGCATTGAAGCAGGAGTAAAAGTAACTGATTATGAAGGTCAGAAATTCCATCCATTTTTACCAACAATTCTTGCTGCAAGAGTGCCTGTTCACAATGAAATCTTGTCTTTATTCGGGACTTGTTTATAATTTATTATGAGTACTAATTTGCTTAATCCTAGGAAGGGAATGTGACTGAGATAATACGCTTAATCCTCACAAAGTTTACCGACGAAACCATCACTATTTTTAGTCTCCTGTTACTAGTAACGATGATTGGTATTATTGTTTATTGGTTTTACAATAGAAAAAAGTTTCACCAACTCTCTCATGAAATTCCAGCAAGCGTTGTTAAAAATTATCTAGATTCAATCATACAAAATTCTAATTCTTTAAAGTCCTCTTTATTTAGAGGGGGAGGATTAGATATTGGAAATGGCATTCCTTCAGTTTTTCCTGTGGGAGATCTGCCGCCATCAATGAATATCGGCCTTGGCTCTGGCGAAGACGCAAGTCTTAAAAATGCAGAAATAGCTTCTCTCTCTCAAAAACTTAGTGATCGACAAAAGCAAATTGCAGATCTTGAAAGATCTATTCAGGATCTTTCTGCAGGAAAAGGATTAGGCGCAGAGACGGACTTACTCCGAAAAGACCTAGCAGTCGCTCAGCAAAAAATTCGCGACCTTGAAGCACAGTTGGCAGAAGCGATGCAAAGATCAGGTGGTGACCCGAATTTAAAAAAAGAACTTGAATTAGTCACCAGTGAAAGAAATGAAATCAAAGAACGTTTAAGAGAATACGCGATTATCGAAGAAGATCTTGCAAACTTAAAACGTCTTCAACAAGAAAATGATCAACTAAAGGCTGAGTTACAAGCGCTCAAAAAAGGAGCTCCTGCAGCACCACCAGAAGAAGATCTAGAAGCGGCAATGGCTCAAGCCATAGCAGAATCTAAACCGACACCTTCACAAGCACAGGTTTTAGAGGTTAGTGCAGATGATGTCCCGGTTGAAGAAGCTGAACAAAAATCAGCTGAAGAATTATTATCTGAATTTGAAAAGATGCTTGGTTAGTTAAAGGAGTTATATGAAAGTTTTACTTTTCCCGCTTACTTTTTTAATTCTCTTTTCAAGTATCTCTCAAGGAGCGATTGCGCCAGCAGATATAAAAAGTAATTTACTTCAAAAATATGCTGTATCGACCAATGATAAAATTGTTCTTGCTCAATTAAAAAGTGAGACTTTGAAATATGGTGGGCAATCTGTCGAAGCTCTTATAGAAGTCATGAAGAATGCTAAGTATCCTGATAAAAATCGTTGGATGGCCACTTTTTTATTGGGACAAATTATGGGAGATAAATCAGCTCCATTTTTAGCAAAATTTTTAAAGCACCCACATTGGGTTATGAGAATGGCCAGCTTAAAAACTCTCTTGGCTTTGAAGCAAAAAGACTACTCTAAACATTATGCAAGTTTACTTAATGATGACTCATTCATCGTGCGTGCCCAAGCTTTAGATAACATAAGAACTTTGAAAACCGCAGATGCAGCTCCGCATGTTTGGGCCATGTTGTATGATAAAAAGAATTATTATCAACCAACGATGAATGGAAAAGCTTTAAAGGCGAAACGTTCTAATATCATTAAGTCGGTTATCTTAACTGTCGGAGAACTTAAATTTGAGAAAGCTAAACTTCCTCTAGTTAAAATGATTCAAAAAGATCGCTATATAGATATTTTTCCTGAAATGGATGAAAGCCTAATGAAAATTACTGGGCTTACTTCACCGGCAGGGGATAAAACAAAGAAAAGAATTTTCTGGCAACGCATGGCCATGAGTACTAGTACATTAAACTAATTTTCTTATTTAAAAACTTTTTTCAGCTTCTTTGGTTTTCTTATCTTCGATTTCTTGAAGTTTACTTTCAATGGCAAGGGCGCGCTCTAGGCGGTAGAGAATGGATTTTTCTAAAATTCCATCAGTGCGAATTACTTTCCAACCCTGAAGGAAATCTTGTTCAATTCTTTGTCTCTTAAAAACTGTAACCTTACTGACTTCTTTACTTCCACGATAGCCCTTGACGATATTAATGATCAATTTAAACTCTGCCGCCTTCACAGCATCGTTTGATCCAAAAGAATCGGCAAAGTTTAGTTCAAGAGTATTATCGATCCATCTCGTTTTAATAATCCCAGCATCTTGATTATCAACTTCTCTTGGATATTTATTCACAATTTTCATCATTTCTTGCCAAACTTTATTATAGTCAGCTCGATAGACTTGACTGGGAATTTCTAAATCCTCTGTAATGTTTTTAAAATTTTCATAAGATGAGCACGATTGAATAATGGCCAAAAGGAGGACGCTTAAGAGACACTTTAAGATCTTGCTCATTTTCATTTTTTTTAATATAAATGCTAAGTATTGAATCATTTAGTATTATTATAAAGAAGAAGCCAAATAAGACAAAGTAGATAATATTACAGGAAAAAGGGAAACTATGACCCCATTTAAAACCATCTCTGATGTCTTAAGACTAGAAGCTCAATCACTAGAAAGAGCCGCTCAATTAATGGATGACAACCATAGAGAAGATTCTCTTCAGCTTACAAAAATTTATGAAAATTTAAGAGAAACTAACTCTGCCATTCATTTTTGTGGAGTGGGAAAATCTGGAATTATTGCTTCTAAGTGTGCTGCAACTTTTACATCTTTGGGACTTCCTGCTTATTTTTTACATCCAACGGAAGCTTTGCATGGTGACTTAGGAAGAGTGAATAAGTCTGATGCCATCGTTCTTATCAGTAAATCTGGTACTACTGAAGAAGTAATTAAACTTTTACCTTATCTAGAAATTCCCAAGTCACATAGAATCGCCTTGGTTGGCAACACTCTGTCACCAATTGCCAGGGCCTGCCAAATTGTTTTCGATTGTTCTGTTGAAAAAGAAGCTTGCATTAATAACCAAGCACCCACGACAAGTTCTACTCTTGCTCTTGCTATGGGAGATGCAATGGCCGTTTTATATGAAAAGCATATTGGATTATCGAAGGAAGGCTTTGCAATTAATCATCCTGGCGGAATTTTGGGAAAATCTCTAAGAATGAAAGTGAGAGATTTATTAATTAAAGCTCCAGATTGTCCCGTGGTCACTTCAGGACAAACTTTACAAGAAGCCATTTTAATTATGACAAAATTTCCAGTTGGAGGATGTGCACTCGTTGATAATAATGAATTCAAAGGCATTTTAGTTGAAGGAGATATCAGAAGAACCTTCACTAGAGAGAATCAAGGCTTACAGACAAAAGTTGAAAACATAGCTAATTTAAATCCTCTCGTGATTGGACCAGATCAATTGGCCTATGAGGCCCTTGATATGATGGAAACGAAAACACGTTCAATTCAATTATTGCCAGTGATTGAGAATAAAAAGTTTATTGGATTTATTAGATTACACGATTTATTGAAAGAAGGATTTTCTCTTAAAAATTAAATTAATTCCAAGAAGTAGAATAAAAATTCCAACTAAAGAAAAGATTCCAAATCTTTGAAAAATTGTTTTCTCACGCTCCTTGAAATTTAAATCTAAATCCAAGTATGTTTTTTCACCAACATTAAGGCGTGCGCTTTCTGAGCCATCGGGATAAATAACAGTCGTTATTCCTGTATTCGTAGAGCGGATAATAGGTAAATTAAATTCCAATGCTCTCCATTTACTTAAAAATAAATGCTGAAAAGGTTCTGCAGTTTCTCCATACCAAGAAT
>Ga0213919_1000441_pt1 | contig 18395 bp, 18 predicted proteins | sample McNCre317MG_FD_161056 | JGI IMG/M metagenome (GOLD analysis project Ga0213919, IMG submission 161056) | Freshwater microbial communities from McNutts Creek, Athens, Georgia, United States - 3-17 MG | ecosystem: Environmental > Aquatic > Freshwater > Creek | place: USA: Georgia | collected... | reverse complement strand
ACAGTTCGACTCAAAGCAACAAGGAGGGAAAACAGAGAAAATCAAAACAGGAGCTCTAAAAAGCTCAAATCGGGTGGGTCAATATTCGATGCAAATCCCGGGTCAGATTTGGATGCAATTCAACACTGAGCGGGCAAGGTCAAGGTAATCAGCCCACCATTGCATCATTGACGCTCTTTGGGGAATGTACTTTGCGTGGTTGTATGCAGCAGCCACTCGGTCCTTGGCACCGTGAGCTAGCTGCCTCTCCACATGCTCATGCACAAAGTTAGCCTCGTTTAACAATGTGGAAGCAAGGCCCCTATAACCATGTCCCGTCATATCACCCTTGTAGCCAATTCGCTTGATGCCAGCCAAAATTGTGTTGTTCGACATGAACTTATTTGCCGGGTCTCTTTCCCCCGGAAAAACATAAGTTCTAGAGCCCGAAATTTCTTTTAACGCACGCAAAGTCTCAATCGCTTGACGCGACAAAGGCACGACATGGTGCCCCTGCACCTTAACTTTCATCCGCTCTCCGGGTACGTTCCAACGAGCATTCTCAAAGTCGATTTCAGTCCATTTCGCACCAATGAATTCGGACGTTCGTAGAAAAGTAAGGTTCATTAACTTCATAGCTAGTCGAACCAGAGAACCTCCGGGATAGGCATCAACTTTTGTCAGATAGTCTGGCAACTGTTCCTTGCTGATACGAGCGAAGTTTTTCTTTTCATAGGACTTCATGAAATCTGTCGTCTTCACCTCTGCGGCGGGATTTCGAGATAGAAGTCCATTCATGACGCCAAACCTAAAAACCATTGCACATACCCGAAAGTTTCGCTTTGCAACATCACTGACGCCGCGGGCCTCTATCTTCTTGGTCATGACCACAAGGTCAAGTGTCTTGATATCAGCAATTGGCTTCGAGCCAATTTCGGGAAACACATCCGCCTCCAGTCGACTGATGACAGACTCTGCGTATCTAGGATTTCGTGCAGGCATCCATTGTTTGTGCCACTCCCTAGCAACAGATTCAAAACTGTTGGCCTGACTAACTTGTCGTGCGAGCTTGGTAGCTTTCTTTTCTTGCATGGGGTCAATGCCGTTCGCAAGCTTCTTCTTCGCTTCTGTACGTAAATCTCGGGCTTGAGCCAAGGAAATGAGTGGATAAGGCCCAAATGACATGGTCTTGGGTGAGCCCTGCCACCTATAAGCTAAACGCCATAGCTTGGAGCCTTTAGGTGAAATATGAAGCTGGAGGCCGCCGCCATCAGACAGTTTTTGAAGTTTGCCCGTTGCTACTGCCTTTGCTATCGCAATGTTCGTGAGTGCCATGAAATTCCTTAAATACCAACAGCGTTAAAGCTGCATACCAACAGAACTACCAACAATTTGTCGTGGATTTGGGTGGACAGTTGTGGCCTCCCAGAAACAAAAAAGCCCCGAAACACTAGGTATTTCAGGGCTTGGTTGTAGTCTATTGTGGTCTTAGAGACTTCAATGGACGAATGCTTGGCGGAAACGGAGGGATTCGAACCCTCGATGAGGCTCTACACCCCATACTCCCTTAGCAGGGGAGCACCTTCGGCCACTCGGTCACGTTTCCAGCAGGTGCGTATTATGCCCTAACTTAGGCAGCAGGCTGATCCAAATCGAAAGCTTTATGCAACGCGCGCACAGCGAGTTCCATGTATTTCTCATCGATGACCACCGATGTCTTGATTTCAGAGGTCGAGATCATTTGGATGTTGATGCCCTCTTCGCTCAATGAGCGGAACATCTTGCTGGCCACACCCACGTGGCTGCGCATGCCGATACCGACGATAGAGACTTTGCAAATCTTGGTGTCGCCTTGCACATCGCTTGCGCCCAAGGCTGGCAACACTTTGTCTTTCAACAGATCGGTGGTGCGCGCGTAGTCGTTGCGGTGCACGGTGAAGCTGAAGTCGGTTTTGCCATCCTTGCTGATGTTTTGGATGATCATGTCGACTTCAATGTTGGCTTCGGCCACAGCGCCCAAGATTTGGTACGCGATGCCTGGCTTGTCGGGCACGCCGACCACAGAAATTTTGGCTTCATCGCGGTTGAATGCGATGCCCGATACGATTGCTTGTTCCATTTTTTCGTCTTCCTCAAAGGTGATCAACGTGCCTGATTTGGCTTCTTCGTTGATGTCAATGTCCCACGCGGTGAAGCTGGACAACACGCGCAGCGGCACCTTGTATTTACCTGCAAATTCAACCGAGCGAATTTGCAAAACTTTGCTACCCAAAGATGCCATTTCCAGCATCTCTTCAAAACACAGTGTTTCTAAGCGACGGGCTTCAGGCACCACACGGGGGTCGGTGGTGTACACACCATCCACGTCGGTGTAAATCAAACACTCTTTGGCTTTGAGGGCTGCGGCCACAGCCACAGCGGAGGTGTCAGAGCCGCCACGGCCCAAGGTGGTGATGTTGTCGTTTTCATCTTTGCCTTGGAAGCCCGTGATGATGACCACTTTGCCAGCGTCCAAGTCGGCGCGCACACGGACGTCGTCAATCGACTCGATGCGGGCCTTGGTATAGGCGTTGTTAGTACGAATCGGCACTTGCCAACCGGCGTAGCTGACCGAAGGCTGGCCTTCGGCTTGCAAGGCGATGGCCAACAGCGCAGAAGACGCTTGCTCGCCCGTGGAGGCCAACATGTCGAGTTCGCGGTTGTAGGCCGAGTCGGCTTTGGAGGGCGCCAATTCTTTGGCGAGGCCGAGCAAACGGTTGGTCTCGCCGCTCATCGCGGAAGGAACCACCACCATTTGGTGACCTGCACGGGCCCATTTGGCCACGCGCTTGGCGACGTTGCGAATGCGCTCTGTCGAGCCCATCGACGTGCCGCCGTATTTATGAACGATCAATGCCATATTTCTTTAAAACTGTTGTGTTATGGGCAAAAAAACCTACAGATTGTAGCAACGCAATACAGCCCCATCGCGGCGCACAAACCCACGCCCCACCTTGATGTCGATGTGGTGTCCGCGTGTGGTGCAAGCTTTCACTTGAATCAGTAACGCTTGCAGTTGCGCCGCACTGGCTTGTGAGTGTTCGAGCGCCAACCAATGACGCAACACATTCGATTGCCGAGCCTCGCTCAGTTGCTGCAAGGCCTTGATCGCTGGCGGGTTGCCCACTTGCTGCAAATCAAGATCCGCCACCTCTTGCAACAAGGTTTGCGCTTGGGCCGCGTGTGAGGCGCTGCGTGCAAAGGTTTGTCTGAATGATGGAAACGCTTGCTCAATCACGGGCAGCAGCGCCGCACGGATGCGGTTGCGCGTGTAGCGCGTGTCAGTGTTGGTGGGGTCTTCGACCCAAGTCTCGCCTGCGGCTTTCAAGGCCTCACGCAGTTGCGAGCCCGGCACATCCAACCAAGGGCGGTGATAGGTCACACCCTGGCGCTGTGCCACAGCAGGCATGCACGCCAGCCCCGGCAAGCCCGCGCCACGGGAAAGCGCCAGCAACAAGGTTTCGGCTTGGTCATCCGCGTGTTGGGCCAAGGCCATGTGCTGGATGTGCCCACCCCAGTTGTTTTGCAGCGCCTCGGCCAGTGCGCGGTAACGGGCTTGGCGGGCCGCGTCTTCTGGGCTTTCGCCTGCGGCGTGCGTGGCGTTCACGCGCTGCACCACAAGTGGCACATGCAAGCGTTCGCACAAAGCCACGCAGTGCGCCTCAAAACCATCCGCCGCCGCTTGCAAGCCGTGATGCACATGCACAGCATGCACCCTGCCCGGCCAGCGGGTGGCACAGGCGATGACTAAAGCGGTGGAATCGGCCCCGCCGCTGAGCGCAACGGCGAATGGGCCTAAATGCTGGAGGGCGTCCAGCGAGGGAAAGTTAGCGGGCGTCAGCTTTGGTGTCAGTGTAACGGCCATAGCTTTGCAGACGCTCGTAGCGCTTGTCGAGCAGCTCTTTGACCTTCATGTCGGTCACTTGGCGCCACGCGTCGTTCAAACCGCGCTTGAGCTGGGCCGCCATTTGTTTGGGGTCGCGGTGTGCGCCACCCACAGGCTCGTTCACGATTTTGTCAACCAAGCCCAAAGCTTTCAGGCGATGGGCAGTGATGCCCAGCTGTTCCGCAGCGTCTTCGGCGCGCTCGGATGTTTTCCACAAAATCGAAGCGCAACCTTCGGGGCTGATGACCGAGTACACCGAGTACTGCAGCATCAACACTTGGTCGGCCACGCTGATGGCCAACGCGCCGCCCGAGCCACCTTCACCAATGATGGTGGTGATGATGGGCACTTCGAGCTGGGCCATTTCAAAAATGTTGCGGCCAATCGCCTCGGACTGGCTGCGCTCTTCTGCGTCAATGCCGGGATAAGCGCCGGGGGTGTCCACAAACGTGAACACGGGGAGCTTGAACTTCTCGGCGGTCTTCATCAAGCGCAAGGCTTTGCGGTAACCCTCAGGGCGGCTCATGCCAAAGTTACGCGCAGCGCGCTCTTTGGTATCGCGGCCTTTTTGTTGGCCCAAGACCATGCAGGCGTTGCCGTTGAAACGGGCCAAACCACCCACGATGCTCAAGTCATCGGCAAAGTGGCGGTCGCCATGCATTTCCACGAAGTCGGTGAAGATTTCGTTGATGTAGTCCAGCGTGTAAGGACGCTCGGCGTGGCGGGCAATCTTGGTGATTTGCCAAGGTGTGAGGTCGCTGTAAATTTCTTTGGTCAGCTGCAAGCTTTTTTTGCTGAGCTGGTCAATCTCGTCCGAAATATCCACTGCTGACTCGCTTTGCACATAGCGCAGCTCATCGATCTTGCCTTCAAGTTCAGCAATCGGTTGTTCAAAGTCGAGGAAGGTTTTTTTAGCCAAAATTAATACTCCTTAGCTGCTCAATATTCCACTGGCAGCGGATCTAGCGAGCGCCAAATATACCAAGTTGCCACACTGCAATAGGGGGCCCATGCCGCAGCCACTTCTCGGGCTTCGCTGCGGCTGACCGCCTCACCTGAAAAATAGTTGTGGCTGATGCCATTGATCAAGCCCACATCATCCAGCGGCAACACGTTGGGGCGCATGAGGTGAAAGATCAAAAACATCTCAGCCGTCCAACGGCCAATACCGCGAATGGCCACCAGTTCTTCAATGATGTCGTCGTCCGTCATCTCGGACCACTTTTTCACATGCAAAGCGCCGTTGTCAAAGTGCAGCGCCAAATCAACGATGTACTCCACCTTGCGGGCCGACAAACCTGCCGCACGCATGTCGTCCACCTTGAGCTTGAGCACATTGGTGGGCGTAATTTTGCGGGGCAACAAGGCAAAGCGGTCCCACACGGTCTGAGCCGCTTTGACCGAAATTTGCTGGCCCACGATGCTGCGCGCGAGCGTGACAAATGCATCGCCGCGTGACTGCAACGATGCCTCACCAAACTGAGGGATGAGGCGCTTCATCACCCGATCTTTTTTCATCAGGTGCTTGCACGCCTCCGCCCAATACTCGGGCGTGGCGATGGTGATTTTCTCGATCGTGGCCATGTTCAGCCACGCTCCCATGTGGTGCCTGTGGGCGAGTCTTTGAGCACGATGCCCTCGGCAGCCAAGGCTTGGCGAATGCGGTCTGCCTCGGCAAAGTTCTTGGCGGCTTTGGCGGCAGCGCGGGCGGCGATTTGGGCCTGAATGGCTTCTTCGTCCACGCCTGCACCGGCTTGGGCGAAGGCTTTGGGGTCGTCTTGCAACAAACCCAACACGCCGCCCAAGGCTTTGAGCAAGCCAGCGGTCTGTGCCGACTGTGTGCGGTTGACTTCGCTGGCGAGTTCAAACAACACGGCCACGGCTTCGGGCGTGCCGAAGTCTTCGTCCATGGCAGCTTTGAAGCGAGCGGCGTGCGGCTCGGCCCAGTCAATCGTCACCGCGTCGGGGGTTACGGTGCCCAGCGCGGTGTAGAGGCGTTTCAGAGCGCCACGGGCGTCGTTCAAATGCACATCGCTGTAATTGAGCTGGCTGCGGTAGTGGCTGCGCACCACAAAGAAACGCACGGTTTCGGCGTCAAATTCTTTGAGCACATCGCGGATGGTGAAGAAGTTGCCCAAGCTCTTGGACATTTTTTCGTTGTCCACATTGATGAAGCCGTTGTGCATCCACACGCTGGCCATCTTTTGGCCTGTTGCGCCTTCGCTTTGGGCGATTTCGTTTTCGTGGTGCGGGAACTGCAAATCAGCGCCACCGCCGTGGATGTCAAAGCTTTGGCCCAACATCTCGCAGCTCATGGCCGAGCACTCAATGTGCCAGCCGGGGCGGCCTGCGCCAAAGGGGCTGGCCCATTTCACTTCGTCGGGCTCGCTGGTCTTGGCAGATTTCCACAGCACAAAGTCCAGCGGGTCTTGCTTGCCATCGTCGACTGCCACGCGCTCGCCGGCTTGCAACTCGTCCAGCGACTTGCCAGACAACTTGCCGTAGCCAGGGAACTTGCGCACGGCGTAGTTGACATCGCCGTTGCTGGCTTGGTAGGCCAAACCTTTATCTTGCAAGGTGCCGATCATCGAGAGCATTTGCGGCACATAGTCCATCGCACGTGGTTCGTGCGTGGGGCGCTCGATGCCCAAAGCGTCGGCGTCTTGGTGCAAGGCGTCAATCATGCGGTCGGTCAGGCCGCGCACGGTTTCGCCGTTTTCTAGCGAACGCTTGATGATCTTGTCGTCAATGTCGGTGATGTTGCGCACATAGGTCACGCGGTAGCCGCTGGCCTTGAGCCAGCGCTGCACCACGTCAAACGCCACCATCGAGCGGGCATGGCCCAAATGGCACAGGTCGTACACGGTCATGCCGCACACGTACATGCGCACATGGCCAGGTTCTAACGGCGAAAAGTTCTCCAGCGCACGCGTGAGCGTGTTGTGAATGCGAAGCGTCATGAGTGAATCGAGAGAAGACCGCAATGAAGGGTCGGTAATGAGGTGAAAGCCAAAGAGTCGTCCAGACCCTCTGTTTTACAATGCCTCCAGTATACAAAGCACATGACAAACCCTCACGCCCCCTCCTCAGCCAAGTCTTTGGCACTGACTGTCGCCCCTCAGCGCCGCACATCCACCCCTTGGTTGCACCACGGGCTGCGTTGTCTCATGCTGGGTTTCACATTGCTTGGCGCGTCAGTGGGTACTAGCCAAGCACAAAGCATAGAGGCACTGGAGTGGCAGCCAGGCCAATCCATGATGCCAACGGTCATCAGCACCCCGCACAACGATGTGCGCAAGCTGTTGCGCCAAGCCAAGTACCCGCAAGCCTTGCTGCTGGTGAACAAGCAGTTAGCCACCAACCCGCGCGACCCGCAAATGCGTTTCTGGCAAGGTTTCATCTTTGAGCAACTGGGTCAACCCGACATGGCGCTGCAGGTTTACCTAGGCCTGACGCAAGAGTACCCAGAGCTGGCTGAGCCGTTCAACAACTTAGGCGTGCTCTATGCCGCCAAAGGTGACTACCCCAATGCCAAAGCCTCGCTTGATGCGGCATTGCGTGCCAATCCCAACTATGCAGCTGCACACGAGAACATGGGCGACTTGCTGGTCAACATGGCACGCCAATCGTATGAACGCTCATTGACCGCCGAGCCCAAGCAACGCGGCATTTCGCAAAAGATCGAGCAACTCAAACCCGTTCTCGCAATTACCCAAGGCAAACCATGACACTTTCATTGTTGAACCGCCGCACCTTGTGTGGCCTCAGTTTTTGCGCCCTCGCCTGGTTGGGTTTGGCGCAAGCCGCCATTGCCCAAGACGCACCCCGCGTCAAGTTCGTCACCAACGCGGGCGAGTTTGTGGTTGAGGTCTACCCAGACAAAGCCCCCAAGACGGTCGAGAACTTTTTGCAATACGTGCGCGACAAACACTACGACGGCACCATTTTTCACCGCGTGATTGGCAACTTCATGGTGCAAGGCGGTGGCTATGACCAACGCTACATTGAGCGCCGCACACGCCCCCCTGTTGAACACGAAGGCCGCGAAGCCTTGGCCAAAGGCGGTCCGCGCAACACCGTGGGTACCCTTGCCATGGCGCGCACCAATGTGCCGAATTCAGCCACGGCTCAGTTCTTCATCAACGTGGTGGACAACGGTTTTCTGGACCCCACCCCCCAGCAACCCGGCTACACCGTGTTTGGCAAAGTGATCTCGGGCATGGAGACCATCACCAAGATCAAAAGCGTACAGACCGGCTTCGGCGGCCCCTTCCCCTCGGATGTGCCACGCACACCCATCGTCATTCAATCCGCCACGGTGCTCTGAGCACGCGCTGGCTTCACTCTTTCATAAGGAAACACCATGAGCAACCCACAAGTCGAACTGCACATCTTGGACCACGGCGTCATCACCATCGAACTCGACGCTGAAAAAGCACCGAAATGCACAGAGAACTTCTTGCACTACGTGAACAAAGGTCACTACGACAAAACCATTTTTCACCGCGTGATTCCAGGCTTCATGGTCCAAGGCGGCGGTTTCGAGCCCGGCATGACTCAAAAAGAATGCGACGCCCCGATTGAGAACGAAGCCAACAACGGCCTCAAAAACAACCACTACACACTGGCCATGGCCCGCACGTCTGACCCACACTCGGCCACCGCCCAGTTCTTCATCAACGTGGCCGACAACGACTTTTTGAACCACAAAGCACCCAGCATGCAAGGCTGGGGCTATGCCGTGTTTGGCAAAGTCGTGAGCGGCAATGACGTGGTCGACAAAATCGCCGCCGTCAAAACCGGTCGCAAAGGCTTCCATGACGACGTGCCCAAAGAAGACGTGGTGATTGAGAAAGCCGTCGCGCTCTAATCACGGATGACGCATCTGCCACCCGCGCCTAGCGAGACACCGTGTGTGCGGGCCCAGCCCGCGTGGCAGCGCATCGACTTCATTTCCGACCTGCACCTAGACGCAAGCGAGCCGGCCACCTTCCAGGCGTGGGCCCAGCACATGGCGCACACCCCAGCAGATGCCCTTTTCATCTTGGGCGATTTGTTTGAAGTGTGGGTAGGCGATGACAACCAAGACCCCTTCGCCCTGCAATGCATGGCCGTGCTCAAAGCCACGGCGTTGCGCATGCCTGTGTATTTCATGTGCGGCAACCGCGACTTTTTGGTGGGCGCTGAGTTGCTCAGCACCACGGGCATGCAAGGCCTTAACGACCCTACGGTGCTAGACCTTGGGGCTGTGGGTGATTCAACACCCACGCGCATCTTGCTCAGCCACGGCGACGCGCTGTGTTTGGACGACCACGATTACTTGGCGTTTCGCGCCCAAGTGCGCCAACCCGAATGGCAAGCCGCCTTCTTAGCCAAACCTTTGGCTGAGCGCCAAGCCTATGCGCGCAGCGTGCGCGCCCAAAGCGAAGCACTCAAACGGAGCCACGCTGATTACGCAGATGTAGACACCCAAGCCGCCATCGCATGGCTCAAGGCCACGGATGCCCAAGTGCTGCTGCACGGCCACACCCACAAGCCTGCTGTGCATGACTTAGGTGACGGCCTGAGCCGTTGGGTACTGAGCGATTGGCATGCGGATAGCCAACCACCTCGCTTGGAGGTGCTGAGCTGGTTACGAGAAGAAGCGCACAACCCCACGCACGGGCTGCGTCGATTGACCTTGACTACAAGCTAGCGCTTGCACCGAGCTTGATTGACGCGCTATCGCAACACACATAAAAAACGGCGCTGAGAGGCGCCGTTTTGTTTGACTTGGGAGCAAGCCCCCCTATGTGCGTGCTAATAACTTAGCGCTTGAGCAACACTTTCAGCGCAGCTTGCAAGCGACGTGCAGCTGCTTCGTCATACGCACCACCCAACACTTGCGCGGCGTCAGCCGCCCAAGTCATTTGTGGGGATGGGTCGTTACGGCGTGTGAGCATTTGCAACTGCAAAGCACGACGGGCATCCATCTGCGCAGCGGGCGTGGGCAAATCAGCCGCCACTTCCAAACGCAACAACGGCGTGACCGCCTCACCTTTAGGCTGAGCGGACAAGGCTTGTGACCATTGCGTGCGTTGGGCTGGCGACAGTTTGCTGCCAATGGCTTGCGCAGCTGGCAGTTGCGCAGCGTCGCGCTTTTCCCACGCATGCATGAGCTGGGTCAGCACTTCGCCATGGGCTTGTGCAGCCAAGCGGCGCAAGGCGTCTTGCGCAGATTCCAACGCGTGACGTTGGGCGCGGAAAGCCGCATCACCCAAACGAGGGCCACGTGGTGCAAAGCCCTCGCGACCACCGTCGCGTGAAGGCTTGCCATCACGGCCAAAGCTAGGCTTGTCGCCAAACTTGCCACCGGGCTTGCCATCGCGACCACCGCGCGCTGCAGGGGCAGCTTCGGTGCGCTTTCGTCCTGGGCGGTCATCGCCACGCACAGCCACCACAGGACGGGGAGCTGCTTTGGGCTTGACGGGCGCAGCTTCAGCCACGGGTTCGGCAACGGCATCTTCTGCGGCTGCGGCGTCCGTCGCTTCGTCAGCACTTGTGTCGCTAGCAGCGGCCTCTGAGGGGTGTTCAGAAGCGGCTTCTGTAGAGGGTGCTTCAGCGGTATCGATTGGTGTCGCAGCTTCTGCGGTTTGTTCAATCGAAGCAGCTGGGGTGGCCGCAGCCGCAGGGCTTGCCACCACTTCACCACGTGCGATTTGTTCCAGTGCTTGCATGGCCGCACGAATGGCCGCGCCGTCGCCTTTGGCTGTGGCGGAGTCCAACGCTTTGGCGGCGTCAAGCACGGCTTTGTCGTGCGGTGTCAGCGCGGCTTGCGATTGCTCGCGCACCGACGACTTGCGGGCAAAGGCTTCGTCAATCGGTTGGCGGAAGGCGTCCCACAATTTTTGTTCTTGCTTGCGGTCCAACACCACGGTGTGGGCCTCTTCTTGCCAACGCTGTTGCAGCGCTTTGACAGCGTCCACACGCAAGCTGGCGGCCGCACCCAAGGCTTGGGCTTCGGCAATCAAGGCGTGACGGCGAGCCAAGCTGGCTTTTTGTGCGTTTTCCAACGGCTCGTGTGCGGCGTGAATGGCAGTTTTCCAAACGGGCTGCAATTCAGCAAACATTTTTTCGCTCAGGTGGCCGCTCTCGCGCCAGCGTTGGGCGAACTGGTGCAACTGACGCGCCACGCCTTTCCAATCTGGGCCATTGGCGTGTTCAACCGACCAGGCTTTGACTTCTTCAATCAAGGCCAAGCGCTGGGCTTTGTGCGCAGTGGTTTGCGCGCGGGCTTCTTTGAGCCAGGCGTCCACCACTTCGTGGGCGCGGTTACAAGCCGAGTCGAAACGCTTCCACAACGCGGGGTTGGGGGCGGCTTCTTTGTCGATTTTTTTCCATTGCTCGCGCAAATTGCGCAAGGTTTCTTGCATTTTGCGACCGCCCATGGCGGGGATGCGCGCCACGTCGTCGGCTTTGGCCGCAGGTTTTTCAGCTTCCACTGCTTGCGTTGTGGCTTCGGGTGCGGCGGTCTCAGCCGATGGCGCTGCTTCTGCGACGCTTGGAGCCACTTCTGCGGCAGGTGCCGCGGCCACTTCGGCTGCGACAGCAGCCTCTGGCGCCACCGCATCAATCGTGACAGGTGCCTCTGTAACAACAGGCTCAATCACCACAGCCTCTTGCACAGCGTCATCCGCCTTGGCCGCTTTAGCCTTCACAGGCTTAGCCGCAGGCGCGGGCTTGAACAAAGCCTCGGCTTGCATGGCCAGCTCTAAACGCTTTTGGTCCACCACAGCCTTGTCGGCAGTGGGTTTGACTTTGCGGGTGGCATCCACGCCAGCAGCGGCGGGTTTGGGGGCTTTGGCAGGTGCAGCGGCTTGGGGCAACACTTCGCCACGGGCCACACGAATTTGGTCAGACCATGCGGGCACGGCGGGCAATGGCGCGGCAGCATCGGCGGCAGCGGCTTCGGTCAGCGTCAACGCCTCGCAGAAAGCCGTCCACACGGCTTGCACCTGTTGGGTGCTGGTTTGCAAGGCAGGCGCGAACTTGGCGTCCACGCTGGGCCATTGGGCGTCTGCCGCCAAGGCTTGGGCTTGTGCCACCCAACGGTCGAGGTCGGCTTGCAGCGCATCGCGTTGGGCCAAGGCGTCTTGCCAAGGTTTGGTGGACAACACTTCAATGCGCTGAGCCAACAACACAGCGGCTTCGCGCTGCACTTGGGTTTGGTGTTGCAGGTCTTCAATGGCTTTGACGCGCTCGGCCAAGGCGGTTTTCAAACCGGCTAAGGGCTCACGTGACAAGGGGGCACCGGCTTTGGCAGCATCACGCTGCCAACCCAAGGCATCGCCCAAATTGATGTGGGCCGCATCGCGCAGGGCTTCGCCTTTGGCGGCCCACTCTTGCACCAACGCATCTTGGTCTTTGCTGCGGCGCAGCTCGTCGAGCTTCTCGCGCAGCACTTTGGCCGCGCCCTTGTCGCGGTGGCTCATTTCGTCGAAGACGGCTTGCAGTTGCTCCAACGTGGGCTGGCCAGCCAGCCAGTCGCGCAGGCGCGCGGTGCGGTCTGCCGAGGTGGAAACGGTAAAGGCCCCGCCAGTCAATTTGTCTAAGGCGGCGAGGTCGAGAGGTTTGTTCGAAGAATCAGTCACAAGTAGGGCTCACAGTAAATTAGAGGCGATTGTCGCCGAGGCTTTAAAATTTTGGCCTATTCGCTATTTATAAATTTATGTCTATTCCTATGTTCGCCAGATTACAGCTAGGTCTACGTACCTTTGCAACGGACGTGGCGCAAGGCTTTTTTGCCATTTCTCACAACGGCTTGGCCGTGGTGGGCTTGTCCATCTTCTTTTTCGCCGTGGCGCTGACGGTGCGCCCCGACCTGCGTGTGGTGACCGAAGCCAAGGTCATCAGCTGGCTGCAAGAACGCCAATACGACGAACTGGGCATCGCCACCGATGCCGACGCCGTGGACCGCGCCACCGCGACCGACCCCCGCGACCTGCCCAAACAACAAGCCAACCTCGCCTATTGGTTGAGCAAAAAATACCGCGTGGCGCCCGAACCTTTGAGCGCCTTGGTCTCAGAAGCCTACGACGTGGGCCCGAGCAACCAAATTGAACCCACCCTCATCTTGGCCGTGATGGCGGTTGAGTCGGGCTTTAACCCCTTCGCACAAAGCAACGTCGGCGCCCAAGGCCTGATGCAAGTGATGACCAAGGTCCATGAGCAGAAATACCAAGGTTTTGGCGGATCCTTGGCCGCCTTTGACCCCGTGGCCAACGTCCGCGTGGGCGTGAACGTGCTCAAAGAGTGCATCAACCGGGCGGGTAGCCTGGAAGGTGGCCTCAAGCTCTATGTGGGCGCTGGCAATATGAAAGACGACCAAGGCTACGCTGGCAAGGTCATGGCCGAAAACGCCCGCCTGCAACAAGTGGCCAAAGGCGTGAAAGTGCCAATTACCCCGCCACCGTCGACAGCGGCCGAGGCCGCCACGGCCCGTTTGGAGAGTTTGTGGGAGAAAGCCCAGCGCTTGACGCCCTTTGGCAAAGACCCCAAAGACGACGAGGAACCACGGTAAACTCTGTTTCGCGCGCAACTGGCGATAGGCGTGCGGGGCACCAGCCCCGTACCGCTGACGTGGATGTATGACCACTGGGAAGCGCGCAGCCTCTTTCATGAAGAGGTGTTTTGCCGTTCGCCTGGGCAGCCCTGCCGCTCTTTTCCGAGTTATAGCCGGGACACCACCTTTTTCTAGGACTGCCAGTATGTACGACCGCAACATCACCATCGAACAAACCGATCCAGAACTCTGGGCTTCTATTCAGGCCGAAAACGCCCGTCAAGAGCACCACATCGAGCTGATCGCCAGCGAGAACTACGCGTCTCCTGCCGTCATGCAAGCTCAAGGCTCGCAACTGACCAACAAATACGCCGAAGGCTACCCCGGCAAGCGCTACTACGGTGGCTGCGAATTCGTGGACGTGGCCGAGCAACTGGCCATCGACCGCATCAAAACCATCTTCGGTGCCGACTGCGCCAACGTGCAACCCCATTGCGGCGCCTCGGCCAACGAAGCCGTGTTCCTCGCGTTCTTGAAGCCCGGCGACACCATCATGGGCATGAGCTTGGCCGAAGGCGGTCACTTGACCCACGGCATGGCTCTGAACATGTCTGGCAAGTGGTTCAACGTCGTGTCTTACGGCTTGGACGCACAAGAAGCCATCGACTACGACGCGATGGAAGCCAAAGCCCGCGAACACAAACCCAAGCTCATCGTGGCCGGCGCTTCTGCTTACAGCTTGCACATTGACTGGGCTCGCTTTGCCAAGATTGCCAAAGAAGTTGGCGCGATCTTCATGGTCGACATGGCTCACTACGCTGGCTTGATCGCCGCTGGCCAATACCCCAACCCCGTGCCTCATGCCGACGTGGTGACCTCCACCACCCACAAGAGCTTGCGCGGCCCACGCGGCGGCATCATCTTGATGAAGGCCGAGCACGAAAAAGCCATCAACAGCGCCATCTTCCCAGGTCTGCAAGGCGGCCCGTTGATGCACGTCATCGCCGCCAAGGCCGTGGCATTCAAAGAAGCCATGCAGCCTGAGTTCAAAGAGTACCAAGCCCAAGTGGTGAAGAACGCCAAGATCGTGGCTGAGACATTGACAGCTCGCGGCCTGCGCATCGTCAGCGGTGGCACACAAAGCCACGTGATGTTGGTGGACTTGCGCTCCAAAAAGATCACCGGCAAAGAAGCCGAAGCGGCTTTGGGCGCGGCGCACATGACGATCAACAAGAACGCCATCCCGAACGACCCAGAAAAACCATTCGTCACCAGCGGTGTGCGCATTGGCACCCCCGCGATGACCACCCGTGGTTTCAAAGACGAAGAAGCCCGCATCACCGCCAACTTGATTGCAGACGTGTTGGACAACCCACACGACGAAGCCAACATTGCGGCGGTGCGTGCCAAAGTGCATGCGCTGACTTCTAAGTTCCCTGTTTACAAGTAACTTGCCATCAACCCCCGTCCTTTGTGTCGGGGGTTTTTGTTTGTCTGCTTCTGTTTTGTGTTGTTTCGCTCGTGACGGGTTCTCTCCGGAGAGGGCACGGATTGCAGGTACGGCGGGCTCTTCATGCTGGGGTACCAGAAATCATCGCCCGCCGCACCTACAACCCGCGCTGTTTTGGTTTGAAATGTTTCTCTCGATCATTTCCTCTTTGTCGATGCACGAATGACCCGAGTGAAATGTGCGAGCGAAGCAAAGCATGACGCAGACTGAGGGTGTTTGGTATTGGCCGCTGACGATTTCTGGTACCCCAGCATGAGGAAGCGGCCAATACCAAATACCCTCAGCGAGCCCAGCAAAAAGTACAAAAGCAAAAGAGAGCACAAAAAATGAAATGTCCCTTCTGCGGCCACCTAGAAACCCAAGTCGTCGAGACCCGCATGTCCGAAGACGGCGACTCCATTCGTCGCCGTCGCCAATGCGGCGCCTGTGAAAAGCGTTACACCACCTACGAACGCCCCGACGTCAGCTTCCCCAACATCGTCAAAAAAGACGGTCGCCGCATCGACTACAAGCGCAACAAACTCCTCGAATCCATGGGCCTCGCCCTGCGCAAACGCCCTGTCAGCACCGAACAGGTCGACAACGCCATCGAACGCATTGAAGAAAAACTACTCAGCCTCGGCCAACGCGAAGTGCCCTCCACCCGCATTGGCGAGCTCGTCATGCGCGAACTCAAAAAACTCGACAAAGTCGCCTACATCCGCTTTGCCAGCGTGTACCGAAGCTTCGAAGACATTGACGATTTCAAGAGCTTGGTGGACGAAGTTCGCAAGTAGTTTTCGAGTCTCAGCCATGCGCTGACACACGTTCCAAACCTAGCATTTGCGCCATGCAAACGCTGGGTTTTTTACTGTCTCAACGCCACAACCTGCGAGGGTTCAGCCTCGTTGAGCTGCTGGCATGCCTAGCCATCATGGCCATCACCGCCGCATTGGCCGCGCCTAACTGGCAACGCTTTCAAGAACGCGGCCGTGTCGAAGCCACACGCGATCAACTGGTGAACGATTTACAAAGCGCCCGCCTTCGTGCCATGCAGCGCGGAGAAACCTTGCAACTCGCACGTTTGCGCGATTGCACTTGGGGAGCCTCCACCAACAACGATTGGAGTTGCGGCTGGGAACTGCGCGTGAAATCAAGCCAAGCTGTCTTGCAAACATCGCAAAGCCCAACCCCACTCCAAGTGACATTTAGCAAGTCAGAGCCCCTCGACATCAGCCAACGCGGCGACCTTGGCACTGTGGGTGACCGTTGGGTCATCAAGTCACGACAAATCGCCTTCAACATAGCCAACACCTTGTGTTTGAGCAGCGCCAGCCGTTTGCGCTGGCAATCGGGTGAGTCATGCAGCTGAAGCGCATACAAGGGTTCGCCTTGATGGAAGCGATGACAGCACTGCTGGTCTTGGTGCTTGGCATCTTGGGTTTGTTGTGGATGCACCAACAAGCCTTGGTCTTGCAGCGACAGCAACTCATGCGCTCGGTCGCCATGGGCATCGCTGACGATTTGGCTGAGCGCATGCGTGCCAACGCACCGCAACGCGCGCTGTACGCAAAAGCATGGGGCAACGTCACTGCCGCAGCACCCGACTGCGCAGCCACCGCCTGCACACGCCAAGAACTGGCAGCATGGGACAAGCAGCAGTTGCAACAAAACCTGCAAAGCCAGCTCCCCGAAGGCGATGCCGCCGTGTTTGCTTTGACAGACATGCCCAACTGGTGGGGCATCGTCATCGCTTGGCGCGATGCGAATGAAACCTACCGCACCGACACCGCGTCGGGCTCGTCACCCTGCCCTGCGCAAATGAGCTGCTGGCGTTTGTTACTCAGACCAGACCGATGAGCCCATACAAAAACCACACGCACACACAGAAGGGCTACACCCTACCCGAGCTGCTGATTGGCATGGCACTCGGCCTGCTGGTCATTGCCGCAGCCACGGCAGCTTATGGCAACAGCAAACAAACATGGAACGCCATGGCTGCAGCGGATGCTGTGCACGCCAACGTACGCGTGGCTGTGCGCAACATCCGTGAGCAAGCACACATGGCAGGGGCTGCCTACCTCAAAGCGAATAACAGCAACGGCACCTTCACGGTAGAAATTTCGCTGAATGAAGACGCGGGGCAAACCGCTTTGGCAGGTGTAAACGGCACCAAATCTATGGAAAGCATCACCCTCGGCCATTGGCATGCGCTCGATGCTATCGACTGCCAAGGCAACACCGGCAGCACGCATACCGCTGTGCGCAACGACTACAAGCTCAACACCAACAAAGAACTCAGCTGCAAAGACCTGAATCTGACCAACAGCACCTACCAAGCTTTGGCTGAAGGCGTGGAAGACTTTCAACTGCGCTATGCCGAAGCCAACACGAGTGCGCAAACCCTTCAATGGAAAACCGCCAATCAAGTGACGGACATGGCACAGGTGTTAGCCATCGAAATGTGTTTGCGTGTGGCCAGCATCAGCACAGTGCACAACACCAAAGCAAATACAACGCTCAAAGGTTGCCAAGATGAGGCCTTACCGTCCGATGGACGCGTACGTCGCACCTTCAAGCGCGTGATGGCTTTGCGCAACCGTGAAGGGGTCCTGCCGTGAGGCACTCAACACGCATCAACGGATTTGCAATCCGTTGCATCACCACGCGAGGTTTTGCACTACCCACCTTGATGGCGATGCTCGCACTGGCCAGCATCGCCACGCTATTGGCGATGCGCAATCTATGGGTGAACGAGCAACTGCTCAACGCAGAAGCGGACCTACTACGCACGCAACACAAAGCCGAGGCGGTGTTGCCCGTGGCCTTGGCCGACATCCTGAGCACAAGCACAAACAACGACGGAACCACCAACCTGCGTCACACCGCAGGCAGCGCCACGCAAACCCACGCGTTCTTTCCCAACACCATGGCTGAATACGACGTGCTGCGCCAACACTTAGGCACAAACATCTGTAGCGCAGGCATTTGCGTACCCCATGCGCTCAATGCCAACGCCACCAAAGCCAGTTATTGGAAATTGCAAACTGCCTCGGCGATGTCTATCAGTGCAAGTCATACGCCCTATGGCGATAACACCGCTTGGTATTGGGTCGAAGTGTTTCCGCAAGACAGCAATGCCTCGGCCACCGTCGCCTCCACCCCACCATTCATCTACCGCATCACCACCTTAGCCAAAGGCGTCATGCCCGGCACCACCACTGTGCTGCAAGCCATTTGGGCCCGAAACATGGACACCGCCCCCACAGGCCAGTGGCACAGCTGGCATGTGCTGCACGACTGAATGCACATGACACACAACCATCGCCAACAGGGCTTCACCCTCATCGAACTGCTCATCGCGCTCGCTTGCGTGGCTCTGCTCGCCAGTCTTGCATGGCCCAGTTACCAAAGCTTGATTTTGCGAAGTCAACGCGCCCAAGCTCGTGCATCACTGCTGC
>Ga0213919_1000440_pt1 | contig 18399 bp, 18 predicted proteins | sample McNCre317MG_FD_161056 | JGI IMG/M metagenome (GOLD analysis project Ga0213919, IMG submission 161056) | Freshwater microbial communities from McNutts Creek, Athens, Georgia, United States - 3-17 MG | ecosystem: Environmental > Aquatic > Freshwater > Creek | place: USA: Georgia | collected... | reverse complement strand
TGGCTGGCCTGCGCATCGGTATTCCCAAAGAATTTTTTGGTGAAGGCCTCGCCGCTGACGTGCGCACCGCCATTGACGCTGCGCTGAAAACCCTGGAAGCCCAAGGCGCCAAGCTCGTGCCCATCACCTTGCCCCGCACCGAGCTGGCCATTCCTGTGTACTACATCATCGCGCCCGCCGAGGCCAGCTCGAACCTGAGCCGCTTTGACGGCGTGAAGTTCGGCCATCGTGCCAAGGACTACACCGACCTCGTGAGCATGTACAAAAAGACCCGCGCGGAAGGCTTTGGCGAAGAGGTCAAACGCCGCATCATGACGGGCGCGTATGTGCTGAGCCACGGCTACTACGACGCGTACTACCTGCAAGCCCAAAAAATTCGCCGCATGATTGCGGACGACTTCCAGCGCGCCTTCGCCGAGTGCGACGTGATTGCTGGCCCCGTCGCCCCCACCGTCGCGTGGAAGCTGGGCAACAACGCCAGCGATCCGTTGGCTGACTACTTGGCCGACATCTTCACCCTGCCCGCCTCACTCGCTGGCTTGCCCGGCATGAGCGTGCCCGTGGGTTTTGGCGCTGACCAAATGCCCGTGGGCCTGCAACTCATCGGCAACTACTTGCAAGAAGCGCGTTTGCTCAACGTGGCGCACCAGTACCAACTGAACACCGATTTTCATAACGCCAAGCCGGAGGGCGTTTAAATGTCTGCACCCAAATTAGTTCAAGGCTACGAAGTCGTCATCGGCTTTGAAACACACGCCCAGCTCTCGACGAAGAGCAAAATTTTCAGCCGCGCCTCAGTGGCCTTTGGCGCTGAGCCCAACACGCAAGCTTGCGCGGTGGACATGGCCCTGCCCGGCACCTTGCCCGTGATGAACATCGGCGCGGTCGAACGCGCGATTGAGTTCGGCTTGGGCGTCAACGCACACATTGCCGAGCGCAGCATCTTTGCGCGTAAAAACTACTTCTACCCCGACCTGCCCAAGGGCTACCAAATCAGCCAGTTTGAAATTCCGGTGGTGCAAGGTGGTGAGGTGTCGTTCTTCTTGGAAGTTGGCAAAGAGACCGTGCACAAAACTGTGCGCTTGGAGCGTGCCCACCTCGAAGAAGACGCTGGCAAATCGCTGCACGAAGACTTCATTGGTCAGTCAGGCATCGACTTGAACCGCGCTGGCACACCGCTGCTAGAAATCGTCACCCAGCCCGACATGCGCAGCAGCGAAGAAGCCGTGGCCTATGCCAAAGAGTTGCACAAAATCGTGACGTGGATTGGTATTTGCGACGGCAACATGCAAGAGGGCTCGTTCCGTTGCGACGCCAACGTGTCGGTGCGCAAACCCGGCGCGCCATTGGGCACACGCCGCGAAATCAAAAACTTGAACAGCTTCAAGTTCATGCAACAAGCCATCGACTACGAAGTGCGCTGGCAAATCGACCAGATCGAAGACGGCCACGCCATCGAACAAGCCACCGTGTTGTTTGACCCTGACACGGGCGAGACCCGCGCCATGCGCACCAAGGAAGACGCCGCCGACTACCGCTATTTCCCCGACCCAGACCTGCCACCTTTGGTGATTGGTCGCGACTGGGTGGAACGCGTGAAAAGTGAAATGGCCGAGCTGCCTCGCGTCATGGCCGAACGCTTTGTGCGCGACTACGCGCTGCCTGAATACGACGCTACCTTGCTCACGCAAAGCAAAGCCACCGCGGCCTACTTTGAAGCCACCGCCAAAGCATGTGGCCAAGCCAAACTGGCCAGCAACTGGATCATGGGTGAGGTGTCACGCCGCTTGAACAGCGGCGAGGTGACGTTTGACAACATCCCCGTCAGCGCCGCACAACTGGGCGCGTTGATCAGCCGCATCACAGACAACACCATCAGCAACAGTGCAGCGCGCCAAGTGTTTGATGGTCTGTGGAACAAAGAGGGTGAAGTCGACGCCATCATCGAAGCCAAAGGCCTGAAACAAATCAACGACACCGGCGCGTTGGAAGCCATCATTGACGAAGTGTTGGCCGCCAACCCCAAGAACGTGGAAGAGTTCAAGGCAGGCAACACCAAAGCCTTGAACGGTTTGGTCGGCCCCATCATGAAGGCCAGCAAAGGCAAAGCCAACCCTGCGCAAGTCAACGAACTGTTGATGAAAAAGCTCAGCTAACGCACTGCACTCACCAACACAAAGGGCCGCTTAGCGGCCCTTTGTGTTTTCCTCGCCAACTCGTTGGCGGAGGCTTTAGTTCACACCGTAGCGTTCGCGGTACGCCTGCGTGCGAGCCAAATGTTCACCCATCGCATTGCCTGGCTGCGCGTTGAGGTAGGCCAGCAAATCGCTCAGTTCAGCAATCGCGCACACCTGCAAGCCCACTTGCTCGCGCACGTATTGCACAGCGCTGTAGGGCACGTCTTTGGTGGATCCGTCTGCTTGTTTTTCGGTCGCCATTTCTTGACGGTCCAACGCAATCGCCACGGCGTGGGGCGTGGCGCCAGCGGCTTTGATGAGGGCGATGGATTCGCGGGCGGCCGTGCCAGCGCTCATCACGTCATCGACGATCAACACACGGCCCTTGAGCGGTGCGCCCACCAAGCTGCCGCCTTCGCCGTGGTCTTTGGCTTCTTTGCGGTTGTAGGCAAACGGCACGTTTTTGCCCAAACGGGCCAGCTCAATCGCCACGGCCGCACCCAAGGGAATGCCTTTGTAGGCGGGGCCAAAAATCATGTCGAACTCAATGCCACTTTGCATCAATCGCTGTGCGTAAAAGCTGGCGAGCTTGCCCAGCTTGGCACCGTCGTCAAACAAACCGGCGTTGAAAAAGTAAGGGCTCATGCGGCCCGCTTTGGTTTTGAACTCCCCAAATTTCAGCACGCCACAATCCAGCGAAAATTGCACAAACTCTTGCGCCAACGCGTCGTTGGCTGCGGCACTCTTACTCATGGGGAAATTCCTTGTTCAAACTAACCAGCCTCAACCTCAACGGCATTCGTTCGGCCGCCCGCAAGGGCGTGGAAGCTTGGCTCGAAAAAGCCAGCCCTGATTGTATTTGCGTCCAAGAAATCAAAGCCCAAGCCCCAGACATCCAAGGCAGCTTCGACACTTTGGCAGGTCTGAAAGGCCACTTTCACTACGCCGAGAAAAAAGGCTACTCGGGTGTGGGCGTGTTCACCAAGCATGAGCCCAGCGACGTCATCGTGGGTTTTGACGGCGGGGAATTCGATGCCGAAGGCCGCTACATCGAGCTGCGCTTTGACACCCCCACGCAAAAGCTGTCCATCATCAGCAGCTACTTTCCCAGCGGCTCATCTGGCCCTGAACGCCAAGATGCGAAGTTTCGTTTCTTGGCCGCGATGTACCCACACCTCAATGCACTGAAACAAGAGCGTGAGTTTGTGCTGTGCGGCGACATCAACATCGCACACAACGAGGCAGACTTGAAGAACTGGAAGGGCAACAAAAAGAACAGCGGCTTCTTGCCCGAAGAACGCGCGTGGATGACGCAGCTCACCACCGAAGGGGGCATCGTCGACGTGTACCGCCAGTTGCAACCCGACACCACCGACGCTTGCTACACCTGGTGGAGCAACCGCGGTCAAGCCTATGCCAACAACGTGGGTTGGCGTTTGGACTATCACTTGGCCACACCCACCGTGGCCAACAAAGCACGCAGCGAAGCGATCTACAAGGACGAAAAGTTTTCAGACCATGCGCCCATCACCATCGCGTATGAAGGCTTGTTTTAAACCAACATCCCTTTGGTCTCGATGAACTTGACCACCTCTTGCAAACCATCCAAGGTACGCAAGTTGGTCATCACAAAGGGCTTCAAACCACTCGCGTTGGTGCGCATGCGGATGGTGTCCGCTTCCATCACATCTAAGTTCGCGCCCACATAGGGGGCGAGGTCGGTTTTGTTGATCACAAACAAATCGCTCTTGGTGATGCCGGGGCCACCTTTGCGTGGAATCTTTTCGCCAGCAGCCACGTCAATCACGTAGATCGTCAAGTCGCTCAGCTCGGGGCTGAAGGTGGCGGCCAAGTTGTCGCCGCCGCTCTCGATGAAGACCACGTCGGCATCGGGAAAGTCCACCAGCATGCGGTCAATCGCTTCGAGGTTGATGGACGCATCTTCGCGAATCGCGGTGTGGGGGCAACCGCCCGTTTCTACACCCATGATGCGTTCGGCTGGCAGCGCGCCGCTGATGGTGAGCAAGCGTTGGTCTTCTTTGGTGTAAATGTCATTGGTGATGGCGACGAGGTCGTACTTGTCGCGCATGGCTTTGCACAGCATTTCCAGCAGGGTGGTTTTGCCAGAGCCCACAGGCCCGCCGATGCCCACGCGCAAGGGTGGTAATTTTTTGGTGCGATGTGCGATGGTGTGTAAGTGCTTCATGATCTAAACAGTCGTGAGTATTGGGTTTCATGCTGGGCCGAAAGAATGGCCAGCATGGGAGAGAAAGCTTGGCGCGTGTCGTCAGTCACTTGCATGGCATGACTGACGGCGGGTGCGATGTGTTGGGCGAGTTTCGTCAACATGCGCTGCCCTGAGTTTTGCCCCAGCGGCACCGACTTGATGGCGGCTTGCACCATGTTCTCGGCCCAGCCAAAGGCATAGGCTTGCAAGCATTGCTCTAGCGTCGCGCCGGTGCGTGACAAAGCCAAAGCAAACATGAGTGGGTAGGTGGGCACCCAGCGGTTACACGCCGCGATGGTGTCTGCATCGATGGCGTCTTGGTTGCGCAGCCACTCCAACATGGATCGGCCCATTTGCTCGCTTTGCAAACGCAGCTCCGCGCTCTCGCGCGTGGCGTGCACCCATTGGCTTAAAGCTTCTAAGCGTGCGTGATCCAAGGCTTGCCATGCGGTGACCATTTGACCCAACACCGCCATGTCGCCACGCGATTGTGTGAGGTGCAGTTGATCCAACAACCACTCGGCCGCGCTGTGTTCGTCATGCACAAGCCCGTGGTCGATGGCTGCTTCTAAACCTTCGGAGTACGAGAAGCCACCAATCGGCAGCGCGGGTGACGCGAGCCAAATAAGTTGGAGCAGTGCGGGCGTACCTGCGGGGAAACTCGTAGGTTCAGCCAACGCTACCGATGCGACATCAGTGGTCATGTTTGCAATTAGGACCATGCACGTGGCCGTGTGCATGGTGATCGTGGGAATGGTCGTCCGTGTCATGCACCTCTGCGCCGTGGCTATGCGCGTCGTGATCATGGCTATGCCCTTGCGCGCGCCCGTGGCTGCTGTACGCGCCACCTTCTGGCTCAAAGGCTTCATGCACGGTGACCACCGTCATGTGCATGGCGCGCAGCAGGTCGGCCAGCACATGGTCGGGTTCAATTTTCAAATGGTCTGGTTTGAGTTCGATGGGCACATGGCGGTTGCCCAGGTGGTAGGCCGCGCGCGTCAAATCAAAGGCCGAGCCGTGTTGGGCACACGCGGTGATGCGCAGCACTTCTTGCGGTGCAGCCAGCACGCGCACGAGCGAACCATCTTCGAGCACCAGCACATCGCCGCCGCGCACCAAGGTGCCGCGGGGTAAGAACACGCCCAAGGCACGCCCTGTGGAATCCATCGCATCAAAGCGGCTTTTTTGGCGTACGTCCCAATCCAACGCCACGGTGGCGGCGCGTTTGACCAAGGCAGCGGCCAAGCCTTGGCCGCCAGCGATTAATTTAGAACAGGTGAGCATCAGCAAAATTTAGAACAAGAAGTAGCGTTGGGTCATGGGCAAACTCACCGCAGGTTCGCAGGTGAGCAAATGACCATCGGCGCGCACTGCGTAGGTTTGTGCATCCACTTCCATGCGCGGCGCGTAGTCGTTGTGAATCATGTCACGTTTGCCCACGTTGCGAATGTTCTTCACGGCACTCAGGGTTTTGTGCAAGCCAAACTTCTGCCCAATGCCAGCTGCCATGCCTGCTTGAGACACAAAGGTGAGCGAGCCACGGTGCAAGGCGCCGCCATACGCACCAAACATGGGGCGGTAGTGCACGGGCTGCGGTGTGGGAATAGAAGCATTGGGGTCGCCCATCGCCGCCATGGCGATGAAGCCACCTTTCAAAATGATGCTGGGCTTGATGCCAAAGAACGCGGGCTTCCACACCACCAGGTCGGCCCACTTGCCCACTTCCACGCTGCCCACTTCGTGGCTGATGCCGTGGGCAATAGAAGGGTTGATGGTGTACTTGGCGATGTAGCGCTTGACACGGAAGTTGTCGTGGCGGTCTGTATCGCCCGGCAGAGCGCCTCGCTGTGCTTTCATCTTGTGCGCGGTTTGCCAAGTGCGGATGATCACTTCGCCCACACGCCCCATGGCTTGGCTGTCGCTGCTCATCATGCTAATGGCGCCGAGGTCGTGCAAGATATCTTCGGCTGCGATGGTCTCGCGGCGAATGCGGCTTTCAGCAAAGGCCAAGTCTTCGGCAATCGCAGGGTCGAGGTGATGGCACACCATGAGCATGTCCACATGTTCGTCGAGCGTGTTCACCGTGTACGGGCGTGTGGGGTTGGTGGAGCTGGGCAACACATTGGCCTCGCCCACCACTTTCAAAATATCGGGCGCATGGCCGCCGCCTGCACCTTCGGTGTGGAAGGTGTGGATGGTGCGACCCTTGAAGGCCGCCACGGTGTCTTCCACAAAGCCACTCTCGTTGAGTGTGTCGGTGTGGATGGCCACTTGTGTGTCGGTGGCTTCGGCCACGTTCAAGCAGTTGTCAATCGCGGCGGGCGTGGTGCCCCAGTCTTCGTGCAGCTTCAAACCAATCGCACCTGCGTTGATTTGCTCATGCAGCGAATCGGGCAGCGCGGCATTGCCTTTGCCCAAGAAGCCAAGGTTCATGGGGAAGGCGTCGGCCGCTTGCAACATGCGCTCGATGTTCCAAGCGCCGGGTGTGCAGGTGGTGGCAAAGGTGCCGGTGGCTGGGCCCGTGCCGCCGCCGAGCATGGTGGTCACGCCACTGGTCAAAGCTTCTTCAATTTGCTGTGGCGCGATGAAGTGGATGTGCGTGTCCACGCCGCCTGCTGTGACGATGTTGCCTTCGCAGCTGATCACCTCCGTGCCTGGGCCAATGACGATGTCCACGCCGGGTTGTGTGTCGGGGTTGCCCGCTTTGCCAATGGCCACGATGCGGCCACCTTTCAAACCGATGTCGGCTTTCACGATGCCCCAGTGGTCGATGATGAGCGCGTTGGTCATCACGGTGTCCACGGCACCACCCGCTTGCGGGCCCGTGCCTGCACCGTCGCGTGTGCGCTGCGATTGCGCCATGCCATCACGAATGGTTTTGCCGCCGCCGAACTTCACTTCTTCGCCGTAGCCGCCTGCTTGCAAGGTGAAATCTTTTTCAACCTCAATGACCAAGTTGGTGTCTGCCAAGCGCAGGCGGTCGCCCACGGTGGGGCCAAACATTTCTGCGTAGGCGCGTTTGCCGATCGTTGCCATCAGATGTTTCCTTTGCGCGGCGCATCGATTGCGCCATTCACCAAACCGCGAAAGCCAAACACTTGGCGCTCGCCACTCAGGTCGACCAATTCGACCGTGCGTTGTTGGCCGGGCTCAAAGCGCACGGCGGTGCCCGATGCGATGTTCAAACGCATGCCGTGTGCGGCTTCGCGGTCAAAGCGCAAGCCCGCATTGGTTTCGGCAAAGTGGTAGTGCGAGCCCACTTGAATGGGGCGGTCGCTGGCGTTTTGCACGACCAGCGTGTGCGTGCGTCGCCCTGGGTTGAGGGTGTGCTCGCCTTCGTCAATCAACAGTTCACCGGGTGTCATATAGGCCCCTTATGCAAAGCTGCTTAGAAGCGCCACACCGAGTACGGCAAACGCACCACCGCTGACGCGCTGTAGCCACACGCGTTGCGCCAACGCACGCTGCCCCAACACCACACCCAACGTATGCAGCAACATCGTCGCGAGCAACATACCTGCCATCGGCACCACTGTGGCCGAACCTTGCAGCGCAATGCCGTGCGCCGCACCGTGACAAAGCCCAAAAACAGAAATCAACACCAACGCAGCGCGAACAGACAAAGCCTGTCGTGCTGCCACCAGCACGCCCATCACCAGCACCGAGGCGGCAATCATAGGTTCGATAGCCATGTGATCAAAGCCGACTGACCCGAGCCAAATGCCGCCCCCCATAGCGCTGACAAATATGGCCGGAGCCACCCATGCTTGGCGCAAAGCCAGCGCGCTCCAAATGCCCACAGCCACCATGGCAGCCAAGTGGTCGATGCCGGTGAGTGGGTGCAGCAAGCCGCTGAAAAAGGTGGCGTGTGTCTGTGTGGCGTTCGCATCTACATGGGCCCATGCACTGGCAGCGATGAGACTCCAGCCAATCAGGCATAGGCGACGAAGAGAAGTGAAGGTCATCATGGCTTTAGCTTTCAGTCAATTCAAAGAATGGGTTGGTGCACGGTGACGAGCTTGGTGCCGTCGGGGAAGGTGGCTTCGACTTGGATGTCAGGAATCATCTCGGCCACGCCCTCCATCACATCGGCGCGGGTCAGTACGCCGCGTCCTGCGCTCATGAGTTGCGCCACGGTTTTGCCATCGCGGGCGCCTTCCATCACGGCAGCGCTGATGAGGGCCACGGCTTCGGGGTAGTTGAGCTTCAAGCCACGGGCTTGTCGGCGCTCGGCCAACAAAGCGGCAGTGAAGATCAAGAGCTTGTCTTTTTCGCGGGGAGTGAGTTCCATAGTGGTTGGGTCTATGCAACTTGCGTGCCCTCTTTTGCAGTGCATCGCATGCGCCAAGTGCATGCTTTGGTGCATAAAACCTGTCTTGGTGCATCGTTTTGAACGCGCCTGATCGCCCAAATGTGGTGCGCCATGTTTGTTTTGCGCGCTCTTGGTGCGCGCAACGTCTGTTTGCCATGCTTCTTATAGCGAAGCAATTTTTCACCTAGGAGAAAAGCACGCTGGCACAGGGCTTGCGATAGATCTCACGATGCGCAGCTTTATGGCGAGCGTTAAACAACCCCCTATTTTTTTGGAGTGAACCCATGATGAATCGTCGAGGAAATCTCAAGGCCCTGGCCGCAGCCGCCGCGCTGTCAGTCGGATCGTTGTGTCTTGCGCCACACGCGTTGGCTGCAGACACCATCAAAGTGGGCGTGCTGCACAGCTTGTCCGGCACCATGGCGATTTCTGAAACTGTGTTGAAAGACACCGTGCTCATGGCCATCGACGAAATCAACGCCAAGGGCGGCGTGTTGGGCAAGAAGCTCGAACCCGTAGTGGTTGATCCCGCTTCGAACTGGCCTTTGTTTGCTGAGAAAACCAAGCAGTTGCTCGGCCAAGACAAGGTCTCGGTCATCTTCGGTTGCTGGACCTCGGTATCTCGCAAATCGGTGTTGCCCGTTGTAGAAGAAATGAACGGCTTGTTGTTCTACCCCGTGCAATACGAAGGTGAAGAACTGTCTAAGAATGTGTTCTACACAGGTGCAGCCCCCAACCAACAAGCCATCCCAGCGGTGGATTACTTGATGAGCAAAGACGGCGGCGCTGCCAAGCGTTGGGTCTTGTTGGGCACCGACTATGTGTACCCACGCACCACCAACAAAATTTTGCGCGCTTACCTCAAGAGCAAAGGCGTGGCCGACAAAGACATCGACGAGAAGTACACCCCGTTTGGTCACAGCGATTACCAAACCATCGTGGCTGACATCAAGAAGTTTTCTGCAGGCGGCAAAACAGCCGTGGTGTCCACCATCAATGGCGACTCCAACGTGCCGTTCTACAAAGAACTCGGCAACGCTGGCTTGAAAGCCAAAGACGTGCCCGTCGTCGCCTTCTCGGTGGGTGAAGAAGAATTGCGCGGCGTGGACACCAAGCCTTTGGTCGGTCACTTGGCGGCATGGAACTACTTCATGTCCATCAAGAGCCCCGCCAATGATGAGTTCATCAAAAAATGGTCTGCCTACGCCAAAGCCAAAGGCATCGCTGGCCACAAAGACAAGCCTTTGACCAACGACCCGATGGAAGCCACCTACATCGGCATCAACATGTGGAAGCAAGCGGTTGAGAAAGCTAAGTCCACTGATGTCGACAAAGTCATCGCAGCCATGGCTGGTCAAACCTTCAAAGCGCCCAGCGGCATCGTGAGCAAGATGGATGAAAAGAACCACCACTTGCACAAGTCGGTGTTCATCGGCGAGATCAAGGCTGACGGCCAGTTCAACGTGGTTTGGAAAACACCAGGCCCTGTGAAAGCCAAGCCATGGAGCCCCTTCATCGAAGGCAATGCTTCAAAGCCTGATGAGCCTGTGAAGAAGTAAACCTTTCTCCGAGGGATGAACTTGGGGGAGGGCACGGCCCTCCCCTTTTTTATGGGAATCTGGATGACCTGTTTTTCTTTACCTGCGTGGGCACGTCAGCTCGCGCTGCGCGGTGTTTGCACACTGGCACTCGGCGTGTTGAGCCATGTCTCTGCACTGGCGTTGACCACGGAACAAACACGCGCACTCACGCTGGGTGACACCGATGCACGCGTGACCGCACTGCAAAAAGCACTCGCCTCACCCGACGCACCAACCGCCGCCTTTTTGCAAGCCATGGCCGATGACGCGGTGAAAGTGAATGGCACCCAAGTGCTGGTGGTGCGCGACGGCCAAGCGTTTGACCCCGTGAGTGGTGAAGCCACCGCCCTGCCCGACACAGCAGAAGACGTGATCAACAACAACCGCATGCGCGGCGAAATTGACGCCGCCTTGTCTGCCCTGCAATTGCTCAGCCCCGATGCCGCCTTGCGTGTGCAAGCCGCCAAGTCGGTGTTGAAAGAACCCGACCCGACCAAACTTGCCATGCTCGAAAAAGCTTTGGCCAGCGAAACCAACGAGGGCGTGAAAAAACAAATGTTGCTGGCCCGCGCAGCGATTTTGCTCAACAGCAACAACGCCGACGAACGCTTTGCCTCGGCCAAAACTTTGGCTGACAGCCAAACGCCTGACACGCAACTCTTGCTCAACCAACGCCTGAGCCAAGAGGAAGACAAAAAGGTGCGCGCTCAGTTGCAAACCTCGTTGCTCACCATCCAAGCAGCGTTGAGCTGGGGTGAAAAACTCGGCGCCTTGTTCACTGGCATCAGCTTGGGTTCTATCTTGTTGTTGGTCGCCTTAGGGCTAGCCATCACCTACGGTTTGATGGGCGTCATCAACATGGCGCACGGCGAGCTGATGATGATTGGTGCGTATGCCACCTACGTGGTGCAGGGCCTGTTCCGCCAATATTTACCGGGCATGTTTGACGCGTATTTGTTGGTGGCCGTGCCAGCCTCGTTCCTCGCGGCGGCACTTGTGGGTGCGGTGCTCGAGCGATTGGTGTTGCGTCACTTGTATGGCCGCCCGCTCGAAACACTGCTGGCCACATGGGGCATCAGCTTGGTGTTGATGCAAGGCGTGCGCAGCATTTTTGGCGCGCAAAACGTAGGCGTTGAAAACCCTTCGTGGATGAGCGGCGGCGTGCAACTGCTGGCCAACCTCTCGCTGCCCTACAACCGTTTAATCATCATTGGCTTTGCGGTGTTTGTGTTGGTGGGCATGACGCTCTTGATCAGCAAAACACGTTTGGGTTTGTTCGTGCGCGGTGTGACACAAAACCGCCCCATGGCTTCAGCTCTCGGTGTGAATACGGCGCGCATTGACACGTATGCGTTCTCACTTGGTTGCGGCATTGCTGGCTTGGCCGGTTGTGCGCTGAGCCAAATTGGCAACGTCGGGCCAGACCTCGGTCAAAACTACATCGTCGACGCCTTCATGGTGGTGGTGTTGGGTGGCGTGGGCCAACTGGCAGGCACGGTGTACGCCGCAATGGGCCTAGGCTTGATGAACAAATTGCTCGAAGGCGTGGCCGGTGCCGTGCTGGCCAAGATTGCGGTGTTGGTGTTCATCATTGTGTTCATCCAAAAACGTCCCCAAGGCATCTTTGCCATGAAAGGCCGCAGTGCGGAGGCATGACATGACACACACAACTTCTACGTTGCAACTGCCGGAGGCGCCCGCTTTGTTGGGCACCAAGGGCTGGATTTTTTTCTTGGCTGCGTTCATCACCGTGTGCGCGGTGGTGCCTGTGCTCAACCTGTGGGTACCCGCAGACAACATGTTCCACATGAGCGACTACGCCGTGGCCTTGGTGGGCAAGATCATGTGCTACGCCATCTGTGCGCTCGCGATGGATTTGATTTGGGGCTACACCGGCATCTTGTCGCTCGGCCACGGTTTGTTTTTTGCACTTGGTGGCTACGTGATGGGCATGTACCTGATGCGCCAGATCGGCACAGACGGCAACTACAAAAGCAACCTACCCGACTTCATGGTGTTCCTCGATTGGAAAACCTTGCCTTGGCATTGGACCTTCAGCGACAGCTTCGTTGCCACGCTGTTGATGGTTGTGTTGGTGCCCGGTGTGTTGGCCTTTGTGTTTGGCTACTTTGCGTTTCGCTCGCGCATCAAAGGCGTGTACTTCTCCATCATCACGCAAGCCATGACGTTTGCCGCCATGCTGCTGTTCTTCCGCAATGAGACTGGTTTTGGTGGCAACAACGGCTTCACCGATTTCAAACGCATCTTGGACTTGCCCATTGCCACCCCCGCCATGCGCATGACCTTGTTTGTGCTGACGGGCTGGGCTTTGTTGATGAGCTTTTTGTTTGCGCGCTGGTTGGTGCAAAGCAAGTTTGGTCGCGTGCTACAAGCCATTCGCGATGCCGAAAGCCGCGTGATGTTTTCTGGCTACTCGCCTCTGCCCTACAAGCTGACGATCTGGGTGATCTCTGCCGTGATGTGCGGCATTGCCGGTGCCTTGTATGTGCCGCAAGTGGGCATCATCAACCCCAGCGAGATGAGCCCCGCCAACTCGATTGAGATGGCGGTGTGGGCCGCCGTGGGTGGCCGTGCAACGCTACTGGGCCCCATCGTGGGTGCGTTCTTGGTCAACGGCATGAAGAGCTGGCTGACGGTGACGGCACCTGAGTTTTGGTTGTACTTCTTGGGCGCGTTATTCATTGGCGTGACGCTGTACATGCCGCAGGGCGTGGTGGGCTTGATTCAAAAAATCAGCGCCAAGAAAAAAGCAGAGGAGCGCGTATGACCCCCGACCTGTTTGAAGAAGGCTCTAAGCGCTTGGCCACACACCAAGCGCGCGTGGTGAACGACGTCGCCTCCGGCGACCGCAGCGCGGGCTATGGCCGAATCCACGAACCCGGCAGCCTAGACCTGACGCATGGCCGCATCTTGTACTTGGAAGATGTGCACGTGAGCTTTGATGGTTTCAAAGCCATCAACGGTTTGTCACTCGACATTGCGCCGGGCGAACTGCGCTGCATCATCGGCCCCAACGGCGCTGGCAAGACCACGATGATGGACATCATCACCGGCAAAACCAAACCCGACTCGGGCCAAGTGTTCTTTGGCAGCACCATCGACTTGCTGCGCCACAACGAACCTGAGATTGCGCAGCTAGGCATTGGTCGAAAGTTTCAAAAACCCACGGTGTTTGAACACCTCACGGTGTTTGAAAACTTAGAGCTGGCCTTGAAAACCCACAAGGGCGTGGCTGCCTCGATGTTCTTCAAACTCAACGGCACGCAACGCGACCGCCTGAGCGATGTGCTGCACACCATCCACCTAGAGGACAGCGTGACACGACAAGCGGGCAACCTGAGCCACGGCCAAAAGCAGTGGCTGGAGATTGGCATGCTGCTCATGCAAGACCCCAAGCTGTTGCTGCTCGACGAACCTGTGGCTGGCATGACCGACTTTGAAACCGAACGCACGGCAGAACTTTTCTTGACCCTCAAAAGCAAACACTCGCTGATGGTGGTGGAGCACGACATGAGCTTCATCAACACCATCTCCGACATCGTCACCGTGCTGTGCGACGGCTCGGTGTTGGCGCAAGGCACGCTGGCACAAGTGCAAGCCGACGAACGTGTGATTGAGGTGTACCTAGGCCGCTAACTCTGATGTTGACTATGCAAACCACACACACGCCCATCCTTCAAGCCGCCAACATCAACCAGTTCTATGGCGGCTCACACATCCTGCGCGATGTGAGCTTTGAAGCCAACCTAGGCCGCATCACCGTGCTGCTGGGCCGCAACGGCGTGGGCAAAACCACGCTGCTCAAATCGTTGATGGGTGCGGTTCCCATTCGCGATGGCAGCATCACCTTCAACGGCGAAGCCATCGAACGCGCGGCACCGTACGAACGTGCGCGTGCAGGCATTGGCTATGTGCCACAAGGGCGCGAAATATTTGCGCGCTTAACGGTAGAAGACAACTTGCGCATGGGCCTCGCCACGCAACCCGCAGGCACAGACATTCCCGCGGAGTTGTTTGAACTGTTTCCTGTGCTCAAACAAATGCTGCATCGCCGTGGCGGTGATTTGTCGGGCGGTCAACAACAGCAACTCGCCATTGCTAGAGCCTTGGCTTCAGGCCCGAAGTTGTTAGTTTTGGATGAACCTACAGAAGGCATTCAACCCAGCATCATCAAAGACATTGGCCGCGTGATTCGCATGCTGGCCAGCCGTGGCGACATGGCCATCTTGCTGTGCGAACAGTATTACGACTTTGCAGAGGAATTGGCAGACGACTATTTGGTGATGGAACGCGGCGAGGTGATTGCGCGCGGCTTAGGTTCGGATATGCAGCGGGATAACGTACGTCAGCTGGTTGCTATCTGAGGTTTTTTTTTGCTCGTGAAGGTTTCTCGCCGGTAGGCATCAGGCGTTGAGGGTGCAGCGGCTTCCTCATGCTGGGGTACCAGAAATCGTCAGCCGCCGCACCCTCACCGCCTGATCCGCTGTCGAAAAAAGATGTCACCCTGAAAAACTGTATGCCGCAGTCTGGGGACAGAGGAGTTGGGCAGGTGACGATTTCTGGTACCCCAGCATGAGGAACCTGCCCAACTCCTCTGTCCCCAGCGAGCCCAGCAAAACCCAAAAACTACATAGACCAAATACGCGGCGGCACATCCGACATGCCCCACATGCCGCGTCGCCACGAAGCCCAAACCCCACGCAACAAATTTTGCGCTGGCTCCACCAAGGGCGACAAAGTCCGTAACACCACCACACGCGGATGCGGCGATGTCACACCCGCTACCAACCCCGCAGGCGAAGCCTCCGTCAACTCACGCGCCAACGTCAAAGCCAAATCACGTCGCTCACGCGGCATGTCGGCACCACACGCAAACACCAACGTGGCCATACAGCGGTGCTTGGCCAAACCCAAAGGGCCATCCATCAAACGCGCGTCTTGCGCGTCAATCAACCCGCGCTCTAGCCACACGCCGGACACTTCTAGGTGCTGCTGCAACTGACCGCGTTCAAACGGCAAGTTGGCATTGGGCAAACCCAGCGCCGTGATGTCCCACGCCATCATCTCTGCTGTGGGGGCGAGATCGAACACGGCATGGTTCAAACCGTGGCAGCCGTTGTAGGCAATGGTTTCAAGCGGCAGCCACTCTAAGCGTGCGCCGTCGCCCACATGGGCTTTGACTTGTTGCGTGGCCAAGCCTTGTTCGCTTCTGTAAAAACGTGTGGCACCAGGTGTGGTGAGCAGCGCGTGCGTGTTGGCGCCCAAACTCAATTGAATGTCCAACAAGTCGCCGCCCACCAAACCACTAGGCGGGTGCACCAGGACGTTGTGGCACACGGCGTCGCCTTCGGGGTAGAGGCTTTGCAGCACGCGCAACGGCCCTTCGTGTTCGAACTTCGCCACGGTGCGCTCAGCGGCGCGGGTGTAGTCGAGTTTGAGATGTGCTTGCCAACCTGTCATGCGCTGATTTTCGCTCACGATGCAGGGTATTCGCCGCCTACACTTGATGGGTGACTACAAATACAAACCAACAAATCGCCATCATTGGCGCAGGCCCCGCTGGCCTGATGGCCGCTGAAATGCTCAGTGCTACAGGCGTTCACGTGCATGTGTATGACGCCATGCCTTCGGTAGGCCGCAAATTTTTGCTCGCTGGCTTGGGTGGGCTCAACCTCACGCATGCTGAGCCTTTTGAGCTGTTCACCACCCGTTACGCCGAGCGTAGCGAGGCTTGCGCCGCTTGGCTAAAAGCCTTTGATGCAACTGCCATTTGCGAATGGGTCAAAGGCCTAGGCCTGGACACCTTTGTAGGCAGCTCGCAGCGCATCTTCCCCACCGACATGAAAGCCGCGCCACTGCTGCGTGCGTGGTTGCACCGTTTGCGCCACCCCGCACAGGGCGTGCCCGTCACGTTTCATATGCGCCACCGTTGGAACGGTGCGTTGCAACACAGCGACCAACAATTCACGTTGCGCTTTGACACGCCACAAGGCGAGCAAGTAGCACAAGCCGATGCTGTGCTGTTGGCACTGGGCGGCGGTAGCTGGGCCAAGCTGGGCTCGGACGGCGCATGGCAACCGTGGGTAAGCGCATTGGGCATTGACGTGTCGCCACTGCGCCCAGCCAACTGCGGCTTTGACGTGCAGGGACGTGATGGAAATACGGGATGGAGCAGCCACTTATCAAGCCAGTTTGCAGGCGCACCGCTCAAGTCGGTGGCCTTGTCGTTCACCGACAGTTCAGGAAAAAGCTTTCACCGCCGGGGTGAGTTTGTCGTCACGGCCACAGGCGTAGAGGGCAATTTGGTTTACGCCGCTTCAGCTTTGTTGCGCGACGAAATTGCACGCAGCGGCAGCGCGACCTTGGCACTCGACCTCAAGCCCGACTTCACGCCGGAGCGCGTGTTGGCCGAGGTGTCGCACCCACGCGGTAGCCGTTCACTCAGCAGCCATTTAAAAAGCCGCCTCAACCTCACCGCTTTGCATTTGGCACTGTTGCACGAAGTGCTGAGCAAAGATGCCATGAACGACCCTGCGCAACTGGCCGCGGCCATCAAACATTTGCCCATCACGCTGGCGTCTACGCGCCCAATAGACGAAGCCATCAGCAGCGCAGGCGGCGTGCGCCTAGAAGCGCTGGACGCGCACCTGATGGCCAGCGCCCTGCCCGGCCTGTTTGTAGCCGGCGAAATGCTGGACTGGGAAGCGCCCACCGGCGGCTACCTGCTGAGCGCCTGCCTGGCCAGTGGCCGCGTGGCGGGCCTTGGCGCGGCGAGATTCTTAGACGAGTAAGTCAATTTGAGGCTTGTTAGACAAGGCTCAGCTTGGGGCTCTATGATTAGGGCATTGCTTAGTTTTAGACCATTTTTTAGTCATGTTCCGCACCCTCCTTAAATCGAAGATCCACCGCGTTGCGACAACCCAGTGCGAATTGCACTATGAAGGCTCCTGCGCCATCGATGAAAACCTGCTCGACGCCGCCAACATTTGTGAGAACGAACAAGTCCACATCTGGAACATCAACAACGGCGAACGCTTCATCACCTACGCCATCAAAGGCGAGCGTGGCTCAGGCATGATTTCAGTCAACGGCTCTGCCGCTCGTCGTGCCAGCGTGGGTGACTTGTTGATCATTGCCTCATTCGCGCAAGTGCACGAAGACCAAGTGGCTGGCCATGAACCGCAACTGGTGTTTGTGGACGAACACAACCAGCAAGTGGGTTTGCGCCACCATGTGCCTACGCAAGCAGCGCCTGGGCATGGGACGGATGAGTGTTGATTTATCTCTGCACACATCATCGTTAGCGTGAATGAAGCCAGCGAACGCAGCACTACTTTAGCTGCAGTGTTGCTGGCCTTGCCCCTTGTTTCGGTGAAAACAGCACCTGCTTCACCGATTTTCTCAATCAGTTCTTGGGCGCATTAAAAATATCTGCAGCGACCAAAACGGCAGGCTCTTGGCTGTCATTTTTCCACCAGTGTTCAGTGCCAATATCAGCAATCATTGCATCGCCTTCTTTGTACAGTTTCGGGGTGTTATTGCGATATTCTGTTGCCGATCCTTTGACCAACATCTCAACAGATGGACGATCTTTGTGGTCATGCAAAGCAAGTACACCACCGGGTGCAATGGTGACTAAACGCAAACGAAGTTGACGATTCCCAATCTCCGTAATTTGGGACTGAAGGCTGAGTGCTCCGATCAGTTTTGCAGTCACACCTTGGCTACTGACTGGTGGTGCGATCTGAGCGATTGCAAGTTCTCCCACTAGAACAGCACTCGCGACCGCTGCAACGCTGAAGGCAGAAATTTTCAAGATATTCATATCGTCCTTAAAGTTAAATAACAACATCATGTTGACTGCGTTGGATTGCTTTTTTATGACAGCACTTGCTCGCGCGGATTTGCGCACGGACACGACACGGATGAGTGTTGATTTAATTTAGTTCGATCTAGTTAGCGCATTGGTTCTAGAGCCTATTTGTTATTGAGCTTTCACTGCGCTAGAACTACGATTTTGGTTGTTTTTCATTCAACCAATCCCATGAGATTCGCAATCGTTACATCTTCAATTTCAGTGGT
>Ga0213919_1000439_pt1 | contig 18447 bp, 17 predicted proteins | sample McNCre317MG_FD_161056 | JGI IMG/M metagenome (GOLD analysis project Ga0213919, IMG submission 161056) | Freshwater microbial communities from McNutts Creek, Athens, Georgia, United States - 3-17 MG | ecosystem: Environmental > Aquatic > Freshwater > Creek | place: USA: Georgia | collected... | reverse complement strand
CATTGCGTCGGTCAAGTTTGCAGAAACTGTCAAAGCCAAAACCAATGGCCGTGTGGAAATTCAAGTGGCGCACTCGGCCCAGTTGGGTGACGACGCAGCGATGGTCACAGCCTTGCGCTCTGGCACCTTGGACTTCTCGGCCAACAGCCAAGGCGCGGTGTCTTCCACCGTGCCCGAGTTCGCCGCGTTGGGCATGCCTTTCTTGTTTGCCGATGTGCAAAAAGCTTGGACGGTGATGGACGGTGCGATTGGCAAAGAGCTGGGCGACAAAGCTGCGGCCAAAGGCATGATCTTGTTGGGCTTGTGGGACAACGGCATCCGCCAAATGTCTAACAGCAAGCGCCCCATCAAGTCGCCCGCCGACATGAAGGGCCTGAAGATGCGCACGCCACCTGATGCGGTGACTGTGGACATCATGCAAGCCATGGGTGCAGACGCGCAACAAATCAAGTTCTCTGAACTCTATGTGGCGCTGCAGCAAGGCGTGGTGGACGGTCAAGAAAACCCATTGACCAACATCGCTTCTGCCAAGTTGTATGAAGTGCAAAAGTACATCACGCTGTCTGGCCACAAGTACGAATCCACCCCGTTCTTGATGAGCAAGCGCACGTGGGACCGCATGACACCCGCGGACCAAAAAGTCGTGACCGAGGCCGCCACCGAAGCCACGCAACTGCAACGCCGTTTGAACAAAGAGATCGACGACAAGTTGGTTGCCGAGCTCAAGGGCAAAGGCGTGCAGATTGACACGGTAGACCGCAAGGCCTTCATCGATGCCTGTGCACCGGTTTACACCAAGTGGACATCCGGCCCGATTGGTGAGTTCGTGAGCCGCGTTGTGCAGGCTGCGCGTTAATTTTTTCTTCAACCGGACCCACTGATGCAGCGGGTCCACAAGGTGTTGCCATGAATCCTTTATTCAAAGCGGTGGACACGGTCATTTCTTGGTGGTGTCACGTTGTGCTGTACATCACCCTGTCGGTCGTGTTTGTTATCCTCAGTGTGAATGTGTGCCTGCGCTATGCGGCGGGCAGCAGTCTCTCTTGGGCGTCCGAGTTACCTGAACTGATGTTCCCCTGGATGATCATGTCTGGCGTGGTCATCGCTGCGCAACATGGTTCGCACATTGCCATCGTCATCTTGACGCAAAAGCTCGGGGCTGCCCGCCGTTGGGTGTTGACCGCCGCATCGCTGGTGGTGGCAGGACTTTATTTGGGGCTGGCTTACACCGCTTGGCCCGTGTTTGAAATTGCGGCCGATGAACGCTCACCCATCATGCAAGTGCCAGGCTCTGTGAGCGTGGGTTCGCTGCTGCTTGGATTCGTGATGCTGGCCATCGTGACGCTGTGCCGGTTGCCACAAGTTTGGCGTGGTGAAGAACACAACGAAATTGGAGCAGACGCATGACACTCTTAATCATTGGTTTATTCATTACCGCCGCGCTGTTTTCGATCCCAATTGCGCACTCGCTGGTGTTGGCGTCCGTCACGGGTTTGCTCATCATTGACCGCGTGCCTGTGCATTTGGCGGTGGAGCAAATGCTCACGCAAACGCAAAGCTTTCCGCTGATCGCGATTCCCTTTTTCATGATGACTGGCGCATTGATGGTCAGTGGCAAATTGGGCCAAAGTTTGGTCAATTTGTTGACCATGATGATTGGCCGCGTGCACGGTGGCCCTGCGCAAGTGGGCGTGCTGTCGTCCACCATCTTTGGCGGTGTGTCGGGCTCGGCTGTGGCCGACGCATCGGCCATCGGTTCGATGCTGATTCCTTGGCTCAAGAAGCTGGGCTATCCCGCACCGTTCGCAGCGGGTACCTTGGCGGCTGCGGCCACGATTGACATTTTGATTCCACCGTCGATTCCGATGATCGTCTACGCGTTGGTCTCGGGTGCATCGATTGGTGCGCTGTTTGTGGCGGGCATTTTGCCGGGCTTGTTGATGTGCGGCGGCTTCATGCTGGTGTGCTACATCCAAGGCCGTCGTCGCAACTTCCCACGCGACACCACGCCGTTTGAGTGGGGCGCTTTCATGCACCAACTCATGCATGCAGGCCCAGCGCTGGCCATGCCTGTGTTGATCATCATCTTCTTGCGCTTTGGCATTGCCACACCGACCGAGGTGAGTGTGATGTCTACGCTGTATGCCTTGGTGGTGTCTGGCTTGGTGTACCGCGACTTGAACCTCACCAAACTCAAGGCTGCGGCCGTTGAGGCGGGTATTTCTACGGGTGTGGTGTTGCTGATCATCATGGCTTCTAGCGTGATTGGCTGGATCGTGACCTACGAGCAATTGCCCGCGGCCTTCACGCTGTATGCCAAAGAAACGTTGCAAGAGCCTTGGCTCATCATCTTGGCGATGAACCTCATCATGCTGGCCACCGGCATGTTCATTGACTTGCCTGCTGCCGTGTTGTTGCTCACGCCCATGTTTGTGCCGCTGGCTTCTGCGGTGGGCATGGACACCATCCAGCTCGGCATCATGATGATCGTGAACCTCTCGATTGGTCTGTACCACCCGCCCATTGGCACCACGCTGTTCATCACCAGTTCTATTGCCAAGGTGCGCATTGGCGATGTGGTGATGGAGCTGATTCCCTTCTATGCGGTGGCCGTCACCTTGTTGCTTGGTTTTGCTTACTTGCCGTGGCTGACCTTGCGTTGATTCTTCTTATTTGACTGACACACACTATGAGTACCCTTCAAGAAATTGCCAGCTGCGCTTATCGCATTCGCCGCTATGCCTTGCGCATGGGCGAAGTGCAAGGCCAAGGTTATGTGGGCCAAGCCCTAGGCTATGCCGACGTGCTGGCGGTGGCCTATGGCCACGCGATGAACTTCCGTCCCAACGAGCCCGAGTGGGAGGGGCGTGACCGCTTTTTACTCTCGCACGGTCACTACGCCATTGCCGCGTATGCCGCCATGATTGAGGCAGGCATCATCCCCGAGTCCGAACTTGAAACCTACGGCAGCGACGACAGCCGCTTGCCCATGTCGGGCATGGCTACCTACACACCCGGCATGGAAATGTCGGGCGGTTCGCTTGGCCAAGGTTTGCCGATTGCGGTGGGCATGGCACTGGGCTTGCGTCATCAAAACAACCCTGCGTTTGTTTACAACTCCATGTCCGATGGTGAACTCGACGAAGGCTCCACCTGGGAGGCCGCCATGTCTGCCGCGCACCATGGGTTGGGCAACTTGATTTGCATGGTGGACATCAACAACCAGCAAGCCGATGGTCCATCGACCAAGGTCATGGGCTTCGAGCCCTTGGCTGACAAATGGGCCTCGTTCGGTTGGCATGTGCAACGCGTCGACGGCAACCACTTGCCTGCCGTGTTGCGTGCCTTTGACACTGCGCGCGCCTTGACCGATGCCAAACCCCGCGTGATCTTGTGCGACACCTTGATGGGCAAAGGCGTGCCGTTCTTAGAGGCGCGTGAGAAAAACCACTTCATCCGCGTTGATCCACCCGAGTGGCAACAAGCTTTGGAAGTGTTGGACGCCAACCGTCCGTAAAGGAATAGACATGAATGCTGCAACTGAAAAAAAACCTCGGCTGACCACCTCAGCCATGATCGCCTCCATCGCGAGCGAAGGCCAGCGCGTGCAAGCCGCACCCTTTGGCAAAGCCTTGGTGGAATACGCCGCGAGCCACCCCGAAGTGGTGGGCATGACCGCCGACCTTGCCAAGTACACCGACTTGCACTTGTTTGCACAGGCGCACCCCGAGCGCTTTTTCCAAATGGGCATGGCCGAGCAGTTGCTCATGGGCGCTGCAGGCGGCATGGCCAAAACAGGCTTGGTGCCATTCGCCACCACCTATGCCGTGTTCGGCACACGCCGTGCGTATGACTTCATTCATCAAGTGATCGCCGAAGAAAACTTGAACGTGAAGATTTGCTGCGCCTTGCCCGGCCTCACCACCGGCTATGGCCCCAGCCACCAAGCCACCGAAGATTTGGCCATGATGCGCGCCATTCCGGGCCTGACCGTGGTGGACCCGTGCGACGCGCTCGACATCGAGCAAGCCGTGCCGCAAATCGCCGCCCACCAAGGCCCTGTGTACATGCGCTTGCTGCGTGGCAACGTGCCGCTGGTGCTGGACGAATACAACTACAAGTTCGAGTTGGGCAAAGCCAAGATGCTGCGCGAAGGCCATGATGTGCTGGTGATTTCCAGCGGCTTCATGACCATGCGCACCCTCGAAGTGGCCAAACAACTTGAAGCCGACAAGATCAACGTGGCGGTGTTGCATTGCCCCACCATCAAGCCGCTCGACGAAGCCACCATCTTGGCCGAAGTGCGCAAGCCTGGTCGCTTGGTCGTGGTGGCTGAGAACCACTCGGTCATCGGGGGCTTAGGCGAAGCCGTGGCTGGCTTGTTGTTGCGCGAAGGTGCAGCACCTGCCAAGTTCCGCATGTTGGGCCTGCCTGACGCCTTCCTCGACGCAGGCGCCTTGCCCACCTTGCATGACCGCTACGGCATCTCTGCCGAGAAAGTGGCGGCTTCGCTCAAGGCTTGGCTGGCTTAAACCTGCGCGAGCGGCGCTAGGATAGACGGATGATTGATCCACACACCGATCCCCAATCTTTCCTACGCCAGCTCTACGACACCGCTGTGCGTCGTGCTTTGCCGCTGCACAACACCGCTGCTTATTTGCCCAAGCCGCCCAAGGGCCGCACCGTGGTGCTGGGCGCTGGCAAGGCTGGTGGAGCGATGGCTCAAGCGGTTGAAGCGCTGTGGCCTGCTGACAAACCGTTGTCGGGCTTGGTGGTCACGCGCTACCACCACACGCCACCACGTCCCGCGGGTTTGCCTGAGCGTATTGAGGTGGTCGAGGCGTCGCACCCCGTCCCCGATGCAGCAGGCTTGGCCGCTGCCGAGCGCATCTTGCAACTCACCCAAGGGCTGACCGCTGACGACTTGGTGTTGTTCTTGATTTCTGGCGGTGGCTCGGCCTTGCTGACGTTGCCTGCCGATGGCTTGACGCTGGAAGACAAACAACGCATCAACCGCGACCTGCTCAACAGCGGCGCTGGCATTGGCGAGATGAATTGCGTGCGCAAACACCTCTCGCGCATCAAGGGAGGTCGCTTGGCCGCCGCTTGCGCGCCCGCGCAAGTGGTCACGCTCACCATCAGCGATGTGCCGGGTGACGACCCCTCTGTCATTGCCAGCGGCCCGACCGTGCCCGACGTCACCACGTGTGCAGATGCACTGGCCATTTTGAAACGCTACAAGATCGAAGTGCCTGCCGCCATTGAAGCCGCGCTGAACGCGGGCGCACTAGAAACACCCAAGCCCAGCGCTGAATGGGCCAAGCAGCCCGTGCATTTGATCGCCACACCCCAGCAGTCGCTAGACGCTGCCGCCGAGCTGGCCCGTGCCGCAGGCCTGAACGCCTATGTGCTGAGCGACGAGCTAGAAGGCGAGTCACGTGAAGTCGGCAAAGTACATGCCGCTTTGGCGCGCGCCGCGGCGCACGGCAAAGGGCCTTTTCAAAAACCATGCGTCATCCTGAGCGGTGGCGAAACCACGGTGACCATTCGCAAACAGGCCGCCGGCACGCCTAAAGGCAGAGGTGGCCGTGCCGGTGAGTTTTGTTTGGGCCTCGCCGTGGCTTTGCAAGCGCAAGCAGGCGTGTGGGCCATTGCCGCCGACACCGATGGCATTGACGGCATCGAAGACAACGCAGGTGCCCGCGTCACACCCGACACCTTGGCCCGTGCCGAGACCCAAGGTGTGAAAGCGGCGGACTGTTTAGACCGAAACGACGCCTACGGTTTCTTTGAGGCGGTGGGTGACTTGGTGGTCACGGGCCCCACACACACCAATGTCAACGACTTTCGGGCGATGTTGGTGCTTTAAACCTTCATTCGCACAAGCTGCGAATCGACGGCGGAATGGGCACGGCACGAATGCCAGGCTGCGGGTCGCCCACGGCGGCGCGGTGGGCCGCGAAGATGCGCACTTCGTCACACGTCATGATGAGGTCGTCCCCGCGACGAATTTGGTATTGCGTCACAAAGCTCTTGGTGCGCCACTCGGTGATGGTGACGTGAATGTCCAGCACATCGCCGTAGCTGGCCGTGTTGATGAAGCGCGCATGCGTGTCCACGATGGGGGTGCCCAAGACACCCAAGGTTTTCTCGGTTTCATGCCAAGGCGGTACGCCGCATTGCACAAAGAAGTTGCGCGAGGCGGCATCAATCCAACGGAAGTAGTTGGGGAACCAGACAATGCGTGCGGGGTCGCAGTCGCCAAACTCGACCTTCTGTTTGTAGACAATGGTTTTGCTCATTTTCAAATTATCAGGCACGTTGCTTGCAAGAAGAGGTACAGCCAGAGCTGGTAACCTCACCGGTTCTGCGCGTAACTGAACTTTTTTGCGATGCCCCAACCCCGACTGCAACTGACCCACATCACCAAGCGCTACCCTGCGGTAGTGGCCAACGATGCCATCCACCTCACGGTGCAGCCTGGTGAAATCCACGCGGTGTTGGGCGAGAACGGCGCGGGTAAATCCACGCTGATGAAAATCATCTACGGCGCGGTCAAACCCGATGCGGGCGAGATTCGTTTCAACGGCGAAGTGGCCCACATTCGCAACCCGCAAGAGGCGCGACGTCTGGGCATCAGCATGGTGTTTCAGCACTTCAGTTTGTTTGACACGCTCAGCGTGGCTGAGAACGTGTGGCTGGGCCTGGACAAATCGTTCAGCTTGGCCGAGGTGACGCAGCGCATCACCGACACCGCCGCGCAATACGGCCTCGACATTGACCCCGCGCGCCCCGTGCACACGCTGGGCGTGGGCGAGATGCAGCGCGTGGAAATCATCCGCGCTTTGCTGACCAACCCGCAGCTGCTCATCTTGGACGAACCCACCTCGGTGCTGACCCCGCAAGCGGTAGAGAAGCTGTTTGTGGTGCTGCGGCAACTCGCCTCAGAAGGGCGCAGCATTTTGTACATCAGCCACAAGCTGCACGAAATTCGTGCGCTGTGCACCGCTTGCACCGTGATGCGTGCGGGCCGCGTGACGGGCGTGTGCGACCCGCGCCAAGAAACCAATACCTCGCTCAGCCAAATGATGATTGGCAGCTTGCCGCCCGAGCTACACGTGCGCGAGCACAAGCCCGGCGCTGCCGTGCTGAGCGTGCATGACTTGGCGCTAAAAGCCGACGACCCGTTTGGCGTGGACTTGAACGGTGTGAACCTGCAAGTGCGCGCAGGTGAGGTGGTGGGCATTGCCGGTGTGTCGGGCAACGGCCAACGCGAGCTGCTGTTTGCTTTGTCGGGTGAAGACATGCGCGCGGCGACTGACAGCATTCAACTCAGCGGCCAAGCCATGGGCCAGCTCAACCCTGATCAACGCCGCGACCTCGGCCTGCACTTTGTGCCTGAAGAACGTTTGGGTCGAGGCGCAGTGCCCAGTCTGAGCCTCGCGCAAAACCTGTTGCTCACCCGCCATGACGCGGTGGCATCCAACGGTGTGGCGGGTGCTTTGGGTTGGCTTAACTTGAAAACGCTGCACGCCCAAGCTGCCCACATCATTGCCAAATACCAAGTGAAAGCGGGCGGGCCTGATGCAGCGGCGCGTTCGCTGTCGGGTGGCAATTTGCAAAAGTTTTTGGTGGGCCGCGAGATTGAAGCTGCGCCCAAGTTGCTCATCGTGTCGCAGCCCACATGGGGTGTGGACGTGGGCGCTGCCGCGCAAATACGCGCCGCACTGCTGGCCCTGCGTGATGCAGGCTGCGCAGTGCTGGTGGTGAGTGAGGAGTTGGACGAATTGTTAGAACTGTCAGACCGTTTGCATGTGATGGCCGAAGGCCGTTTGTCACCCGCGCTCACCCGCGAAGAAGCCAATGTGTCGCGCATCGGTGCGTGGATGAGTGGCTTGTGGGACAGCCCACTTGTGTCAGAGATGCAGGAGGTGAACCATGCTGCGTCTTGAGCCGCGTGCCCAGCCTTCGACGCTGTGGCGTTATGCCTCGCCCTTGCTGGCGCTGGCCATCACGGTGGTGTTGGGTGTGATTCTTTTTGTTGCGCTCGGCAAAGACCCCGTGCGTGGGCTGGGTGTGTTCTTTTGGGAACCCATCAAAAGCGTGTATGCCTTGTCTGAGTTGATGGTCAAAGCCACGCCCTTGCTACTGATTGCGCTGGGCTTGGCGGTGTGCTTTCGTTCCAACGTGTGGAACATCGGTGCGGAAGGCCAGTTTGTCATGGGCGCGGTGTTTGCCTCAGGCGTGGCGCTGATGGCCGATGCCAATACGGGGGCTGGCTTTTGGGTGCTCATCTTGCTTGCGGGCGTTGCGGGTGGCATGGTGTGGGCTGGCATCACCGCGTTCTTGCGGGACCGTTTTCACGCGAGCGAAATTTTGGTCAGCTTGATGCTGGTGTACGTGGCCATCATGGCACTCAACTTCATGGTGTACGGCCCGTGGAAAGACCCGTTGGGCTACAACTTTCCGCAAACCAAAACCTTTGCTGCCATCACACAAATCCCCAAGCTCATCAGCGGCACACGCGTGAACATCGGCGTGCTACTGGCACTGGCCGGTGCGGGGGCCTTGTGGGTGTTTTTGTTTCGCACGCACGCAGGCTTTGCGCAGCAGGTGGGCGGATTGGCCCCTGATGCCGCGCGCTATGCGGGCTTCTCGTCACGCAAGGCCTTGTGGCTGGCGCTGCTCACTTCAGGCGCAGCCGCTGGTTTGGCCGGCGCTTTAGAAGTGGCGGGGCCGCTGCGACAGCTCACGCCATTCGTGCCGGTGGGCTATGGCTTTGCGGCCATCATCGTGGCCTTTGTGGGGCGCTTGCACCCCGTGGGCATGGTGCTGTCGGCTGTTCTGATGAGCATGTTCTATATCGGCGGTGAGCTGGCGCAATCGCGCTTAGGGTTACCGCGTTCACTCACGGGCGTATTTCAAGGCTTGCTGTTGTTCACGCTGCTGGCGTGCGACACCTTGATGCAATACCGCGTGCGTTGGGTATCGAAAGTGGAGGCACTGTGATGGAGACTTACGCACTGTTATGGGCTGCCACCATGAACGCGGGCACTGTTTTGGCGCTGGCTTCGCTTGGCCTTTTGATCAACGAAAAAGCAGGCATTGTGAATTTGGGTGCCGAGGGCATGATGCTGTGCGCGGCCATCGCCGGCTTTGCCACCGTGGCCACCACGGGCAGCGACACGCTGGGCTTTTTGGCAGGCATGGGGGCAGGCGCGCTGATGGCTGCATTGTTTGGCGTGTTGGTGATTTGGATGAACACCAACCAATACGCCACGGGCCTCGCGCTCAGCTTGTTTGGTGGCGGCTTTTCGGCCTTTGTCGGCGTGGGCTTTGTGCAGGCCAAGCTGCCTGAGCGCGTGCAGTTTGAAGTGCCTTATTTGGCAGACATTCCTTGGTTGGGTTCGGCTTTGTTCAAACACCATCCTCTGGTCTATGGCGCCATCGCGTTAACTTTTGGATTGATTTATTTCCTCTACCGCACACGTTCGGGTTTGGTTTTACGCGCCGTGGGTGAGTCGCCGGAGTCGGCCCATGCCTTGGGTTACCCCGTGCGCCGCATCCGCTTGCTGGCGGTGGTGGTGGGCGGTGCCTTGTGCGGTTTGGCAGGCGCTTACATCTCCATCATCTACACGCCGCTGTGGGTGGAAGGCATGATTGCGGGCAAGGGTTGGATCGCTTTGGCGCTCACCACCTTCGCCACATGGCGCCCGGCACGCGTATTGCTTGGTGCATATCTGTTCGGCGGGGTAACCATGCTGCAGTTCCATTTGCAGGCCACGGGCGTGGATGTGCCCAGCCAGTTTTTGAGCATGCTGCCCTACCTGTCCACCATCGTGGTGTTGGCGCTGATTTCTAAAAATCCGCGTTGGCTTAGGGTAAACATGCCCGCCTCGATTGGTAAACCGTTTTATCCCGGTTGATAATTTGTCCGCTTTTTTTGTTCTCTTTTAGAAGGGTTTTTGATGACTAATTTGTTGAAACGTCGTTGGTTGCAAGCCGCAGCCTTGACCGCAGTCTCTGCGGCTGTGTTGGTGGGTTGCGGTAAAAAAGAAGAAGCCAAGCCTGCGGATGCGCCTGCTGCCGCAGCCAAGGCCGAGCCTTTGAAGATTGCATTCGCCTACGTTGGCCCTGTGGGCGACGGTGGCTGGACATTCGCCCACGACAACGCACGCAAAGCCTTGCAAGCCGAGTTTGGTGACAAGATTGAAACCTCGTTCGTTGAAAACGTGCCTGAATCGGCTGATGCCGAGCGCGTGATTCGCGACATGGTGGGCCAAGGCAACAAGCTGATTTTCGGCACCACCTTTGGTTACATGGAGCCCATGCTCAAAGTGGCCGCCGACACCAAAGACGTCAAGTTTGAACACGCCACCGGCTACAAACAAGCCGACAACATGCGCACCTACGACAGCCGCACCTACGAAGGCGCGTACATGGCTGGCGTGATTGCAGGCAAGATGACCAAGAGCAACACCTTGGGCGTTGTCGCTTCAATCCCAATCCCTGAAGTCATCCGCAACATCAACAGCTTCACCTTGGGCGCGCAATCGAGCAACCCCAAAGTCAAAACCAAAGTGGTGTGGGTCAACGAGTGGTTCAACCCACCGAAAGAAACCGAAGCCGCCACATCGCTGATCAATGGCGGTGCTGACATCTTGTTCCAAAACACAGACTCTCCCGCTGTGTTGAAAACAGCCCAAGACAAAGGCAAGCGCGCTTTTGGTTGGGACTCTGACATGACTGCCTACGGCCCCAAAGCTCACTTGGCTTCTGCTGTCATCAACTGGACGCCTTACTACATCAACGCTACCCGCGCCGCCTTGGAAGGCAAGTGGACCGGCGGTACGCACACATGGTCTGGCGTGAAAGATGGCGCGATCGACATCGTGTCCATCGCTGATGATGTGCCCGCCGAAACCAAAGCCAAAGTGGCCGAAGTCAAAGCAGGTTTGAAAGACGGCAGCTTCGCCATCTGGAAAGGCCCCTTGGTCGACAACACGGGTAAAGAAGTGTTGAAGAAAGACGAAGTCGCTGACGACAAACTCTTGAGCGGCATCAACTTCTACGTCAAAGGCGTGGAAGGCAAAGTGCCGGGTGCTAAGTAATTAAAAAAAAGCAGATGCCGGTTTTCTGGCATCTGTTTTGCATACCTATTTTTTTAACCTGAAGGAAACTAAAAATGAAAAACAAAATTGCCCTCGTTGCATTGGCTGCTGCTGCAGTTGGCGTGCACGCTGCTGATTGGAGCGATACAGCGTTGACTTATCGTCAAGGCAGTAAATTCGCAGAGCCCTTCAACACCAAAGATATCTCCAAAGACATCATCGGTTTGAACCATGTGAGCGGTTACAAATACGGCACTAACTTCTTCAATGCCGATTTGTTGATGTCTGATAAAAATGATCCATCAACAGCCACTTCACACACGGGTGCTCAAGAGGTGTATGTGGTGTATCGCAACACAGTCGATCTGGAAAAAGCCACTGGTAAGTCGTTCAAAACCACTGGCGTTCGTGGCTTAGGTGTGACGGCTGGTTTTGACTTCAACACAAAAGCTGATGCTGGATACAACTCCAAGAAACAAATGCTGGTAGCCGGTCCAACGGTGATGTTGGATGTTCCAGCTGGTTTCTTGAATGTGAGCTTGCTGCAGTTGTGGGAAAGCAACTCGCCTTACAGCACTTACACCAGCACGGGTAAAGATCGTTACAACTACGAACCACATCCCATGTTGACAGCAGCTTGGGGTATCCCATTCAGCGTCGGTTCAGTCCCCTTGTCGTTTGAAGGTTTTGCAAACTTTATTGCTTCCAAAGGTAAGAACGAATTTGGTGGCAACACGGCTGCGGAAACCAACATCGACATGCAAGTGATGTATGACATCACAGGCAATAAGACGTTCAAAGTGGGCGCTGAATACCAATACTGGAAAAACAAATTCGGTAACGACCACAACGGTACTGCAGGTAAAGGTGCTTTCGCCAAGACCCCAATGCTCCGTGCTGAATACCACTTCTAATCAAGTGTGATGTCAACAAAAGGCCACCCTAGGGTGGCCTTTTTTACTTCACCGAAGGTGTGATCTGAGGTACCGCACACGGCCCGTCGACAGGGATGGACTCAAAGTCCGCAGGTCCCACAATTTCCAAATACTCCATGTCAGGCGAGTAGTCGAACAAGTAATGGATGATGCCTGGGCGCTGGTGCACGCAGTCACCCGCTGACACCAGCGTGGGTGTCTCGCCATACATAAAGCGCGCCCAGCCTTTGAGCATGATGACGATCTGAAATTCGGCCACGTGGTAGTGCCAGCCTGTACCGTTGTCGGGTGGCATATTGGCTTTGGCGATGTGCGCGATCACCTTGCCGCGCGTGGCAGCGGCCACGCCGAGGTCGCGATACACAAAGAAGTCGCGCAAGCCACCGGGTAAGAACTGGGTGTCTTCGGGTTTGACGTGAGAGAAGTCGGTGTTGCTCTCGTAGGCGATGGTTTTAGAAACAGCGGTACTCATGGTTAAAACTCCACTTCAAGTTCTTCAATGTCATCAGGCTCTGCAGTTGCGGCTGCCATCCACTCCTTCATCTCGGGCATCGACAAAATGTGCTGGCAATACTTTTCGCACACGGGGTCGAGTGCAATGCCATAGGTGATGAAGCGTGTCACCACCGGTGCAAACATGCAGTCGGCCAGTGTGGGTTGCTTGCCAAATAAGTACGGACCTTTGTAAGTAGACAGGCAGTCGCGCCAAATGTAGAGCACGCGGTCAATGTCGAGCTGTGCTTTAGACCACACTTTGAATTTGCTGAATTTGGCTTTGATGTTCATCGGCAGCGAGGCACGCAGGGCTGAAAACCCCGAATGCATTTCGCCGCAGATGGACCGGCAATGTGCACGGTGCACCGCGTTGGTGGGCAGTAGGTTTGCTTTTGGTGCGATTTCGTTGAGGTACTCGCCAATCGCCAGCGTGTCCCACACGCGTGCGCTGCCGTGGTTCAGGCAAGGCACAAGAATAGAAGGGGAGAGCAGCAACAACTCTGCGCGTGCGTCCACGTTGTCGGTGGACACGGGTGTTTCCTCGAAGGGAATGCCCGAGAGCTTGACCATGAGCCAGCCTCGCAATGACCAAGACGAGTAATTCTTGCTGCTGAGTGTGAGCGTGGTTTTGGCCATGGTTGCCTTCTGGTGCATCTGTGTGCGGTGCAACTCACATTGCAAGAGATATGCCATCCCGTGGCACGCGTCTTGCACTTCTCATTGCATCAAGACAACGCTGCAAGGCGTGGAGACGCTGCGATGATTTATCACAACTACCAAACGGTGGCCGATGTGTCAGACCCGATTCGAAAATTCGCCGAACATGCGCGCGAGATCAGTTTGAATTGGTTTGATGACAAGCGCATCACGCCTTTGCAACGCATGGCTGCGTATTACGAACAGGTAGCTTTGCTCGGCTTCACGCACACGCGGCCTTCTTTCAACATTGCGAGCGTGTTGAACACCCAAGGCCAACGCGTGCCTGTGATGGAGACCACAAGTTTTAGAACGTCGTATTGCGACTTGGTGCGGTTTTGCCGCGAAGACGCGAAAGACTTGCCCAAGTTGTTGCTCGTGGCGCCTATGTCGGGCCACTTCGCAACCTTGTTGCGCGGCACCGTACAAACGCTGGTGCAAGACCATGAGGTGTATGTGACGGACTGGCGCAACATCCGTGACATTCCGATGAGCGAGGGTGAGTTTGGTTTGGACGAGTACATCGAACACATCATTTGGTTCATGCAGCACCTTGGGCCCAATGCGCATTTGATGGGCGTGTGTCAGCCCACGGTCGCATGCTTGGCGGCCACGGCGGTGTTGGCCGAAGACCGCAGCGATTGCCAACCTGCTTCTCTGACCTTGATGGCTGGCCCCATCGACACGCGCGTGAACCCCACAGGGGTGAACGAGCTGGCCATGAGCAAACCGATTGAATGGTTTGAAGCCAATTTGATTGGCATGGTGCCGCTGCACTTCAAGGGCGTCGGGCGTCGCGTGTACCCAGGCTTCATGCAGCTGATGGCGTTTTTGAATATGAACATGGACCGCCATCGTCAATCGTTCAAATCACTCTATGAACACCGCGTGAATGGTGAGGACGAAAAAGCCGACGTGATTCGCGATTTTTACAAAGAGTATTTCGCCATCATGGATTTGTCGGGCCCGTTTTATTTAGAGACCGTCAAGCAAGTGTTTCAAGAGCACACCTTGCCTACCGGCAAGATGACTTACCGTGGCCGTCCTTTGAATCTGCAAGCCATTCGCAAAACCTTTTTGCTCACCGTCGAAGGCGAGCGTGACGACATCTGTGGCATGGGCCAAACTTTGGCTGCGCAAGATTTGTGCAGCATGCTGCCCGCGTATCGAAAAACGCACCATTTGCAATCGGGCGTGGGCCACTATGGGGTGTTCAATGGCAAGCGCTGGGATGCACAAATTTATCCCGTGGTGCGTAACCTGATTCGCTCAGCACACTAAAAACTTGGGTAGCATGAAGTCTTGTTAGGAGACTGCCATGTTCAAAGTTCACGCTGTTGCCACCGTCAATTTGCCCAAGCTCTTGCGCGAAATGCCCAAGGCCGAGCTGCACATTCACATCGAAGGCTCGTTAGAGCCCGAGCTCATCTTTGCGCTGGCTGAGCGCAATGGTGTGAAGCTGCCTTACGCCAATGTCGAAGCCTTGCGGGCGGCCTATGCCTTTACCAACCTGCAAAGCTTCCTCGACATTTACTACGCAGGCGCAAGCGTGCTGCTGCACGAACAAGACTTTTATGACATGGCCTGGGCTTATCTGCAACGCGCAGCGGCGGACCACGTGGTGCATACCGAAATCTTCTTTGACCCGCAAACCCACACCGAACGCGGTGTGCCCATGGCCACGGTCATCAACGGTTTGCACCGTGCGTGTGCGGATGCCCAGACTCAGTTAGGCGTGAGTGCGCAGCTCATCTTGTGTTTCTTGCGCCACTTGAGCGAAGAGGCCGCATTGCAAACTTTCCAAGAGGCCTTGCCGTTCAAAGACAAGTTCATCGGCGTGGGCTTGGACTCTAGTGAAGTGGGGCACCCACCCGAGAAATTTAAAAATGTGTTTGCCTTGGCGCACGCACATGGTTTGCACCTCGTGGCCCACGCGGGCGAAGAGGGGCCCCCTGCCTACATGTGGAGCGCCTTGGATGTGCTGCGTGTCGAACGCATCGACCACGGCGTGCAAGCCGTGCACGATGCCGCGTTGATGGCGCGTTTGGCCAAAGACCGCACGCCACTGACGGTGTGCCCCTTGTCGAACCAAAAGCTGTGCGTGTTCCCTGATTTGAAAGACCACAACATTGGCCAGCTCCTAGACGCAGGCTTGTGTGTGACCATCAACTCGGACGACCCCGCCTACTTTGGCGGCTACATCAACGACAACTTTGTGCAAACCTTTGAAGCTGCGGGCCTCACCGCCCAGCACGCCTATGTGTTGGCACGCAACAGTTTTGAGGCCAGCTTTGTGACCGAAGCCCAACGTCAAAAGTGGATCCATGAGCTCAAGCTGTGTTTTGAGCGCTTCGCCGAGGGCGATCACTAACCCCTCTAAAATGACGCCATGAGTATCAAATCAGACAAATGGATCCGCCGTATGGCGCAAGAGCACGGCATGATCGAGCCCTTCGAGCCAGGCCAAATTCGTCAGAACGCCGCCGGTGAAAAAATCGTCAGCTACGGCACCAGCAGCTATGGCTACGACATCCGTTGCGCGCCCGAGTTCAAGGTGTTCACCAACATCTACAGCACGGTGGTGGACCCCAAAAACTTTGATCCAAAAAGCTTCGTGGACATCGAATCTGATGTCTGCATCATCCCGCCCAACAGCTTTGCGCTGGCCCGCACGATGGAGTACTTCCGTATTCCTCGCAACGTCTTGACCGTGTGTTTGGGCAAGAGCACCTATGCCCGCTGCGGCATCATCGTCAACGTCACGCCGTTTGAGCCCGAGTGGGAAGGCTATGTGACCTTGGAGTTCTCCAACACCACACCGCTGCCCGCCAAGATTTACGCAGGCGAGGGCTGTGCCCAAGTGTTGTTCTTCGAGAGCGACAAAGACGATGTGTGCGAAACCAGCTACAAAGACCGTGGCGGTAAGTACCAAGGCCAAGTGGGCGTCACACTGCCCAAGACCTGATTGACCACGCTCAACGTCATCGGCTGTGGCCGCGTGGGCCAAACCCTCGCGGCCTTGTTACATCTGCACGCCCAAGTGCAGGTGCAAGACCTTTACTCCCGCAGCTTCTCCAGTGCCAAGCAAGCGGCGCAGTTTATTGGCTCGGGAGCGGCTGCCACGGAGTTGGCTCAGATGCGTGCCGCCAATGTGTGGCTGCTCAGCGTGCCCGATGCCCAAGTGGCTGTGGCTGCGCAGGCTTTGGCCGAAGCGCAGGGGGCCCATCTAAAAGGCGCTATCGTTTTTCATAACAGTGGCTTTTTAAGTGCTGCCGTGCTGCAGCCTTTGCAAGTCTTGGGTTGTCATGTGGCCAGCGCACACCCCGTGCTCAACTTTGCGTCTCCCCACACGGGCGTGCGCCAGTTTGCAGGCACGCCGTGCGGGCTAGAGGGCGATGCGCCCGCGCTGGCTTGGTTGCACACCGCGCTCACCGCCATTGGCGGGCGCTGCTTTGAGATCGCCAGTGCCGACAAGCCGCTGTACCACGCAGCAGCGGTGTTCAGCAGCAACTTCACCGTGGTGTTGCAAGGCATCGCGCAAGACGCTTGGCGCAGCGCAGGCGTGCCGCCCGAGCTGATGCGCCCGCTGACCGAGGCCTTGCTCAAAAGCACAGTCGACAACGTGTTGGCCATGGGCCCCGCGCAGGCGTTGACTGGCCCAGCCGCCCGTGGCGACACAGCGGTGGTGCAGGCGCAAGGGGCGGTGGTGAAGGGCTGGAGCGCGCCTGCTGGCGAGGTGTACAAGACCTTGAGTGCGCTGGCGGCCAAGCTCAAACAAGACGGTCACACACAGCCCTGAGCGAGCCGCATCAGGCCTCGGTGGTAGGGGTAAAACAGTGGTTTTGGCCGCACCCGCCCACAATGCGACAATATGCCCCAGACATGACGACCTCTTTTTCCAATTTGCAGCTGGCCCCCGCGCTGGCACGTGCCGTAGCCGAAATGGGCTACGAATCCATGACCCCCATCCAAGCCCAGGCCATTCCCGTGGTTCTGACCGGCCAAGACGTGATGGGCGCCGCGCAAACCGGCACCGGTAAAACGGCTGCGTTCTCGCTGCCTTTGCTGCAACGTTTGCTCAAACACGAAAACAGCTCCACCTCGCCCGCACGCCACCCCGTGCGCGCACTGGTGCTGTTGCCCACCCGCGAGCTGGCCGACCAAGTGGCCCAGCAAATCAAACAATACGCCGTGCACACCAATCTGCGCAGTGCTGTGGTGTTTGGCGGCATGGACATGAAGCCCCAAACCCTTGAGCTGAAAAAAGGCGTCGAGGTCTTGGTGGCCACGCCCGGCCGTTTGTTGGACCACATCGAAGCCAAGAACGTGGTGTTGAACCAAGTTGAATACGTGGTGCTCGATGAAGCCGACCGCATGTTGGACATCGGCTTCTTGCCTGACTTGCAGCGTATCTTGAGCCACTTGCCCAAGCAGCGCACCACGCTGTTGTTCTCGGCCACGTTCTCGACCGAGATCAAGCGTTTGGCGGGCAGCTATTTGCAAAATCCCGTCACCATCGAAGTGGCGCGTCCTAACGAGACTGCCGCCACCATCACGCAGCAGTTCTACAGCGTGAGCGTGGACGACAAGTACAACGCCTTGCGCCACCTCATCAAAGCCAACGGCATGAAGCAAGCCTTTGTGTTTTGCAACAGCAAACTCGGCTGCGCCCGTTTGGCCCGCTCGCTGGAGCGCGACGGTTTTCGCACCAGCGCTTTGCACGGCGACAAGAGCCAAGACGAACGTTTGAAAGCCCTCGAAGGCTTCAAAAAAGGTGAAGTCGATTTGTTGGTCTGTACCGATGTGGCCGCACGCGGCTTGGACATCAAAGACGTGCCAGCGGTGTTCAACTTTGACATCCCGTTCAACGCCGAAGACTATGTGCACCGCATTGGCCGCACGGGCCGCGCCGGTGCATTGGGCCACGCCATCAGCTTTGTGTCGGGCAGCGACCAACGCTTGGTGGGCGACATTGAAAAATTGCTCAAGACCAAGATCAACTTGGAAACCGTGGGTGTGGAGCAAGACCGTTCGCGTGAGCGTCGTGAGCCTCGCAGTGATTCCCGCGAGCCGCGTGGCGACTCTTCTCGTGGCGAACGCTCAGAGTCTTCCAGCCGTCCACGCGAAGGCTACGCCTCACGTGATGCACGTCCTCGTGAGCAAGACAATGGCCGTCGCAACCGCGAAGTGGGCTACATGCCCGCACCGCG
>Ga0213919_1000438_pt1 | contig 18456 bp, 21 predicted proteins | sample McNCre317MG_FD_161056 | JGI IMG/M metagenome (GOLD analysis project Ga0213919, IMG submission 161056) | Freshwater microbial communities from McNutts Creek, Athens, Georgia, United States - 3-17 MG | ecosystem: Environmental > Aquatic > Freshwater > Creek | place: USA: Georgia | collected... | reverse complement strand
CTTGGCGACCTCGCCCTGGCGCGCGTCGGGCAGACTGCCGGGCGGATAGGGCTCGACGCGGGACGCGCGGATGTCGGCCTCGCTCCAGGCCGGCGCCGGGCTGACCGGCGAGTAGATCCAGCCGGCCAGCGCGTCGATGTCGGCGGCCGTCAGCGCTGCGGCGAAGGCCGGCATCTGCGTGGCCGCGCGGCCGTCGCGGATCGTCGCGACGGCGTCCTTGCGCTTCAGGCGTTCGAGGCTCTCGGGCAGCAGCGCCGGACCCATGCCGCCAAGACGGCTGGCTCCGTGGCAGCTGGCGCAGTGCTGGGTGTAGAGGGCCGGGGCGTCGGCGGCACCGGCTGGCGCGCTGCCGAGGGCCAGTGCGGCCAGGGCGAGGGTGGCGAGCAGGCGTTTCATCGCGTGATTCCGATTTCTTGTAGGGGCGAACTCGTTCGCCCGCGGACTTTGATCAATCGGCTGAGGGCGGATCAGACGAGGGGCTGCAGGCGCACCCAGGGTTTCACCTCCAGCCGTGCGCCGTCGGCGATGCCGATCTCGGCATTGGAGAGATAACAGCCGGGGTCTTCCTGCCACGTGTCGCCGGTGAGCTGCTGGGCGCGCACGCGGGTGTTGCCGTTGCACATCGCCAGATAGCGGCATGCGGCGCAACGCCCGCTGACCGGCCGCGGCGACTGCTTGAGGCCGGCCATCAGCGGGTCGGACAGGTCGGTCCAGATCTCGCCGAAGCGCCGCGCGCGGACGTTGCCGAGATCGTGGTGCCACCACATCGTGTCGGGATGCACATTGCCCAGGTTGTCGATGTTGGCGACGTTCACGCCGCTGGAGTTGCCGCCCCACTGCATCAGCTTGGCCTCGATGTGGGCGGCGCGCTCCGGGAAGCGGCGCTGCACCCACTGCAGGAAGAAGGGGCCGTCGGCATCGTTGTTGCCGGTGGTGAAGTCGCGGACGAGACCGCGCTTTTCGTAATCCAGCGCGATTTCGAAGAGCAGCTCCATCGCCTCGCGGGTCAGCACGTGGCGGGCGTCGTCGGCGCGGTGCTTGTTGCCGCGGCCGGCGTAGTTGAGGTGCGAGAAGTAGAAGCGGTCGATGCCCTCGTCCTCGACCAGTTGCAGCACACCGAGCAAGTCGGCGGCGTTGTCCTGGGTCATCGTGAAGCGCACACCAACCTTCACGCCCAGTTCCCGGCACAGGCGCAGGCCGGCCAGCGAGCGGTCGAAGGCGCCGGCGAGGCGGCGGAACCTGTCGTGGGTGTCGCGGATGCCGTCGAGGCTGACCCCCACGTAGTCAAAGTCGGCGGCGGCGATGCGCCCGATGTTGGATTCGTCGATCAGCGTGCCGTTGGACGACAGGCCCACGTAGAAGCCCATCGCCTTGGCCCGCGCGGCGATCTCGAAGATATCCGGCCGCAGCAGCGGCTCGCCGCCGGAGAGGATCAGCACCGGCACCCGGAAGGCCTTCAGGTCGTCCATCACGCCGAAGACCTCGTCCGTGCTCAGCTCGCCGGCGAAATCCTTGTCGGCGGAAATCGAGTAGCAGTGCTTGCAGGTCAGGTTGCAGCGGCGGATCAGGTTCCAGATCACCACTGGCCCGGGCGGATTGCGCTTGGGCCCGACGGGCGTCGGGGAGGCGATTTCTCGGACGTAGGTCGAAATCCGGAACATGGAAGGCGTCTCCGTTGGGGGTCGGCGCATTGTCGATGCCGCCGGCCGCGCCGGCCTTGATGGGGGTCAATGGGTTCCGACCAAAGGGTTCCGACCAAAAGCCCCGGGGGTCCCGGCGGACGATGCGCTCAGCGCGTCCCCCACGGCATCACCGGCACCGTCGAGATGCTGTTGGCCGGCGCGCCTTCGATCAGCTTGCGGCTGATCGCCAGATAGACCAGCGTGTTGTTGTCCTTGTCGAACATCCGGACGATGCGGGTTTCCTTGAACACCAGCGAGGTGTCCTCGGAAAACACCGTTTCGCTCTCGGGCAGCCTGGCCGGCAGCGTGATCGGGCCGGTCTGGCGGCAGGCGAGGGAGAACTGGGAAGGATCCTGGGCGAGGCCGAAGCTGCCCGCGACGCCCCCGGTGCGGGCCTGGCTGACGTGGCAGGTCACCCCGGGCACCCTGGCGTCATGGAAGGCTTCGACGCACACCCGGTGGTTGGCGCCAATCAGCTTCCAGGTGGTGGTGACGCAGCCCACCTCATCGGCGGCGGCAGGGGTAGCGACGTGAGTGGCGGCGATACCCAGCAGGGCGGCGGCGAGCACAAGGCCGGTGCGCGGCATGGCGAGAATCCTTTCTGACAAAATGGGCAATCGCCGGGCAGCGGCCCGGCCCCGTCGAAATCGACTCTACCGCAAACACAGTGCTCCACGAGGCGACATGGCCATCGTTCATCCCGCAGGCTGGCGCGAGCTGTCCGCCACCGGCGCCGCCCGGCGCGAAATCGAAACCCTGGCGCTGCTCGCCGACGGACTCCCCGACGACTACACGGTGTACCACGGTGTGCACTGGACCCGCGTGCAGCACGGCAACCACGCCATCGTCGGCGAGATCGACTTCGCGATCGTCGGGCCCACCGGCAAGCTGCTGCTCATCGAACAGAAATCCGGCTTCCTCGCCGAGACGCCGGAAGGCCTGGTCAAGCGCTACGGGACCAAGGACAAGAGCGTCCCGGTCCAGCTTGCGCGCACCGTGGACGCGCTGGGCCGGCGACTGCGCGAGGCCTGCGGCCCGACGCCGCTGCTCCTCGACGCGCTGCTCTACTGCCCGGACTACACGCTGCGCTCGCCCGGCAGCGCCGGCATCGATCCTGCGCGCATCGTGGATGCCACGAAACGTCCCTTCCTTGTCGACATCGTCCGTTCGATCCTCCCCGCCAGCGGCGAGCGCCTGAGCAGTCGCGCGCGCATCGAGCGCTTCCTCGCCGACGAACTGCAGCTGGTACCCGAGGTGCATGCGGTGCTCGGCGAAGCCCACACGCTATACACCCGCCTGTCCGGCGGGCTCGCGGCGTGGGCCCGGCGCCTCGACTTTGCGCCCTTCCGCCTGCGCGTCTGCGGCACCGCCGGGTCCGGCAAGACCCAGCTGGCAATGGCCGTCTATCGCGACGCCGTGGAGGCCGGGCGGCGCCCGCTGTACATCTGCTACAACCGCCCGCTGGCCGACCACATCGCGCTGATCGCCCCGCCCGGCGGCCTTGTCGCCACCTATCACCAGTTCGCCGACCGCCTGCTCCGCGCCGGCGGCATGGTGCCGGACTTCACGCGTCCCGACGCCTTCGCGCGGCTGGAGGCCGCCCTCGACGCCCACCTGCCGACGCCGGCCGAGCAGGTGGACGAGCTGATCGTCGACGAAGGTCAGGACTTCCTGCCCGGCTGGGCCGCCAACCTGCTGCGCTTCCTGCGCCCCGGCGGGCGCGCCTGGTGGCTCGAAGATCCGCTGCAGAACCTCTACGACCGCCCCCCGGTCGAACTGCCCGGCTGGATCACGCTGCACGCCGACACCAATTACCGCAGCCCCCGCGACATCCTCGGCACCCTCCGGCTGCTGCTCCCGCTGGAACGCCCGCCGGAGGCCGGCAGCCCGCTGGCCGGCACCGCGCCGGAAATCCTGAGCTACGACGACACCGACGAACTCATCGCCCACTCGGTGCATGCGATCACCCGCGCCATCGGCCTCGGCTTCAAGCGCTCCCACATCGCGCTGGTCAGCTTCCGCGGGCGCGGGCATTCGGTGCTGACGCCGCTCACCAAGCTCGGCCCCTACGCACTGCGCGCACCCACCGGGCAGTACGACCTGCTCGGCAACCCGGTCCTGACCGACGGCGACATCGTCATCGACTCGGTGCTGCGCTTCAAGGGCCGCGCCGCGCCCTGCGTGATCCTCACCGAGATCGATTTCGCAGACCTCGACGACAGGGCCGTCCGCCGCCTCTTCGTCGGCGCCACCCGGGCGACGATGAGGCTGACCCTGATCGTCTCGCGCCGCGCCGCCCAAGCCCTGCGCGAACGCCTCGGCGACGCCGCCTGACCCACACTGTCGAGCCCCTCATGCCCGATCACTGCTTCACCTACGGTTCGCTGATGTGCGAGGACATCATGGGCGCGGTGTGCGCGTTTCCCGCCACGTCGCTGCCGGCCCGGCTCGACGGCTTTCGCCGCCATCCGGTGATCGGCGAGGATTACCCGGGCATGGTGCCGGCTGCCGGGGCGACAGTAGCGGGCCGGCTCTACCTCGATCTGCCGGCATCCGCCTGGCCGCGCCTCGACGCCTTCGAGGGCGACGCGTACCGCCGCGAGACCGTCGAGGTGGCGCTGGCCGACGGCCGCCGGCTCGCCGCGTGGACCTACGTCTTCAAGCCCGCCCTCGCTGCCCGGCTGGGCGCCGGCGACTGGGATTTCGAGCGCTTCCTGGCCACCGGCAAGGCGCGCTTCACCCGCCGCTTCATCGGCTTCGACGCCCTCGACGGCGGATGAGAAACGGCGGCTCGCCGGCCGCCGTTGCCCTCGGGTCGGAGGCGATGCCCCGTCAGATCGCCGGATCCTTCTCCTCGCCACCGAGCACCTCGAGCAGCGCCGGGATCAGCCGCGACAGCTCGCCGCTCATCAGCGCAAAGTCGGCCTCCATCTGCATGTCGGCGGCGTCGGCCATCTTCTCGGCCTCTTCCTTGATCACGTCGAGGAAGGCGACGCGCTTGACCTCCATCTTCTCGGTGAGGATGAAGCTGACCCGGTCGTCGAAGGTCAGCGCGAGGCGGGTCGGCAGCTTGCCGGCGGCCAGGTGGTCCTGCACGTCCTTGCCGTCCAGCGCGTGGCGCACGTAGCGCACCGCAGCCTTCTCGTCGGTGACCGCGCGCAGCTCGCAGTCCAGGTCGATCGTGAAGGCGCCGGCGGCCTCGTTGGCCGCCAGCCAGCCCGTCATCACCGACACCGGCGACAGCTTGGTGCGGACCATCTTCACCGGCAGTTCGTCGAGGGTGTCGCGCAGGGCTTCGAGGACTTCCTCGGCGCGGGCCGGGCTGGCGGCATCGATGACCAGCCAGCCGCCCGTCGCGTCGATCCACGCGAAGGCCCGGCGGCGGCGCGTGAAGGCTCGGGGCAGCAGTTCCTGCAGCACCGCCTCCTTGATCTCCTTCATCTGCTTGCGGCCCGGCTTGTAGCCCTGCTGGGCCTCGATCATCTCGGCCTTGTCGGCGGCAACTTCATTGACCACCGACGAGGGCAGCAGTTTGCTCTCGACGGCCAGCGATACCAGGAAATGCCCCTTCACCGCCAGCACGAAGCGGTCATCCCTGGTCGGCGAACTCCAGCCCTGGCTCGCCATGTCCTGGCTGCCGCAGGGCTGGAAGGGACGGGCGGAGAGCTTTTCCTGCAGCGTGTCGGCGGTGATCGCCCAGTTTTCGGGGAGGCGGTAGATCTGGAGATTGCGGAACCACATGGCGGGGAAATCCGTGCTGATCGAAAGGGGGACGAATTGTACTGGTGTCGGGCGAAGGGGGAAGGGAGAAGGGGGAAGGGAGAAGCGGACGAGTCAGGCAGACCTTTCGCCCGACGCGCCCCAACGATTCCGGAACACCACGGTTTCCAGCGGCTTGCGGGCGGCCCAGCTCTCCATCTCGAGCATCGGCTTCGGGTAGAAGGCGTCCACGTGGCCGATGCAGAGGATCGCCACCGGCCGCGCGCCCTCGGGCAGCGCCAGCAGCGCAGCGAGCTCGGCCGGGTCGAAGATCGACACCCAGCCCAGCCCAATGCCTTCGGCCCGGGCCGCCAGCCACATGTTCTGGATCGCGCAGGCGGTCGAGGCGAGATCCATCTCGGGCAAGGTGCGGCGGCCGAAGACCTGGCGCTCGCGCCCGTCGGCCAGCGCGACGACGAGCACCTCGCCGGCATCGAGCAGGCCTTCGACCTTCAGGCGCATGAAGTCTTCCTCGCGCTCGCCGAGCGCCCGGGCAGTGGCCCGGCGTTCGGTCTCGACGAGGGCGTGGATCCGTTCGCGCAGTGCCCGGTCGGTGATGCGGATGAAGCGCCAGGGCTGCATGAAACCGACGCTCGGCGCGTGGTGGGCGGCCCACAGCAGGCGTTCGAGGGTATCGGGTGCCACCGGGTCCGGGCGGAAGTGGCGCATGTCGCGCCGCTCGGCGATCACGCGGTAGACGGCCGCCACCTCGGCGTCGGAAAAGCGCTGGGGAGGGGTGTCGCTCATGGTCGGCAGCGCGGCTGGCAATGGACAAGCCCGCCAGTGTAATCCCGGCGACCGCTCACTCGCCCTGCACCCGCTGCCAGCGCGCCCGCTCCCGCGCGAGGCGTTCCTGCAGGCGGCGCTCTTCTTCCTCCTCGGCGCGGCGCTCCCGTTCCTCCTTCTGCTGCCGCTCCCGCTCGGCCTTCTGGCGGGCGACCTCCTCGGCGTGCCGCAGCTCGGCCGACACCCGGTCGGCGTAGTACTGGCGCTCGGCGAGGGCCTGCTCGTGGCGGCGCGCGTCTTCGCGGCGGGCGTATTCCTGGCGGCGCTCGATCTCGGCCTGGTAGGCTTCCTCCCGCTGTTTCCTGGCCGCCTCCTCCTGCTCGGCGATTTCCGCGTCGCTCAAGTCGCCATAGGTCTGGCGCCGCTCCGCGGCGATCACCCGCTGCTGGGCCTCGCTCACCACCTCGCCGCTGTTCACCCGGCTGACCTGGCGGAACGCGAAGACCGAGAAGAAGATCTGGATCAGCATGCCGACGATCATCAGCCCACCGATGATCGTGAGCATGATGCGCAGCGGCGATCGCTGCTTCAGTGCGCGGATCTCCACTTCCACCGGCAGCGGCACCGCGGCGGGGGCCGGCGGCGCTTCGGCCCGGGCTGACGCGAGGCTCACGTCGTAGGCCGCGCGCCGCCCCGGGTCGGACAGCACCCACCAGGCTTCCTTGACCGCCTTGATGCGGTTGTCCGCGTCAGCCTGCGACAGCCCGTGGCCGCCCGACTGGTAGTAACGGACCAGCATGAGGTGCGCGGCCTGGATGTCGCCGGCGCTGGCCGCTGGCGTCAGCCGGAGGAGATCGTAGAGGGTGGGCTTGGCGGTCATCGGGGGAGCAACTCCGGAATGCTGCGATGCAGCCCGAATTATCCTAGAAACGGCAGTTGGACGCGCCCGATGGTGCGTCCGGGCGGGTGGATGGCGCGAAGCGACAACGCGGCAGGCTGATGCCTGCAAGGCGGAGCGACAAAGCCAGGCGCCCGTCCGGATGGGCCAGCGGGTGCGTAGCGCACTCACCTTTCGGGTGGGGCGTGACGGAGGAACGAAAGCCTGTGCTCATGCGGCCCTCAAGGATTCTCAAAGCGGTCAACTGCCGTTTCTAGGATTATATCGGCGCTATTTGCAGGGCTGACGACAATGCGCCGCTCAGCCCCCCGCCCCGTCCTCCAGTCGCCCGTCCACCAGCCGCAGGATGCGGTCGCAGCGGGCGGCGAGGCGCGGATCGTGGGTGACGATCAGGCAGGCGCAGCGGGTCTTGCGGTTGAACTCGCGCAGCAGCGCAAAGATGTCGTCGGCGGTGTGGGTGTCGAGATTGCCGGTCGGCTCGTCGGCGAGGATCAGGCGCGGCTCCAGCGCCAGCGCGCGGGCGATCGCGACGCGCTGCTGCTGGCCGCCGGACAGTTCGGCGGGCTTCTTGTGGGCGTGGGCGGAGAGGCCGACGGCGGCCAGCAGCGCGTGGGCGGCCGCCTCGGCCTCATCGTCGGGCGCGCCGCGGGCGATGACGGTCGGCATCATCACGTTCTCCAGCGCGCTGAAGGCCGGCAGCAGGTGGTGGAACTGGAACACGAAGCCGATGCTGCGCCCGCGCAGGCGGGTGATCTCGGCCTCCGACAGGGTCGCGGTGTCGCGCCCGGCGATCGACAGCCGGCCGCCGGTGGGGCGCTCGAGCAGCCCGATGATGTTGAGCAGGGTGCTCTTGCCGGAGCCGGACGGGCCGATCAGCGCGGCGAACTCCGCTTCGGCGAGGCTGAGGTCGAGGCTGTGCAGCACCTCGGTCTCGACCGGCGTGCCGACCTTGTAGGCCTTGCTCAGGCCGGCGAGCTCGACGACCGGCGTGCTCATGAACGGATCGCCTGCACCGGATCCATGCGCGCGGCGCGGCGGGCGGGGATCAGCGCCGAGGCGAGGCCGACCAGGGTCGCCACCAGCGCCGCCATCACGATGAAGCGCGGCTCCAGTTCGGCGGAGAACAGCGGCGAGCCGTCGGCGTTGCGGTAGATGTGGGAGAAGACCTTCAGCAGCGCGAAGGCGAGCCCGCTGCCGACCAGCGAACCGACCGCGCCGACCACCGCACCCTGGATCAGGAAGACCTGCAGGACCATCGCCCGGCTGGCCCCCATCGCGCGCAGGATGCCAATCTCCTTCTGTTTCTGCACCACGCTGACCACCAGCACGCTGGCGATGCCCAGCGCGACGATGATGATCACGAAGCTGCGGATCAGGTTGTTGGACACCGTCTGGTTGCGCAGCGCGGCGAGGAGCTGGGCATTGGTCTGCATCCAGCTGTCGACGGTGAGCCCGGTGGCACCGCGCAGGCGGTCGGCGACGGTCTGGGCGTCGAAGATGTCGGCGACGGTGATGTCCAGGTTGGAGATGCCGCCGGGCAGGTCCAGCAGGCTCTGGGCCAGCGGCAGGGTCACGAAGACCCAGCGGCGGTTGAGATCGCGGTTGCCGATGTCGAACACCCCGCCGACCACCAGCAGCTCGTCGCGCCCGCCCGGCAGCAGCACGCGCAGCTTGTCCTCCAGCCCGATGCCCAGATCCCTGGCGAGTTCGCTGCCGATCACCGCCCGCGGCCCTTCGACCGCGAAACGTCCGGCGATCATGTAGCCGTCCATGCGCACGATGCGCCGGTAACGTTCGGCGTCCACACCCATCAGCGCCACCGACTTGCTGGCCTGACCGCGCAGCGCGAAGGCCGGACCGGTGACCACCGGCGAGACCGCAGTGACGCCGGGCAGGCCGGCGGCCAGACCGGCGATGTTCTCCCACTGGTCGACCGAGCGCAGGCGCTGGGCGCGCGGCTCGACGATGGACGCGAAGCCCGGCGCGTCGAAGGCGCGGCGGTTGGCTTCCTCCAGCGGACGGATCACCACGTGGGCCTGGCTGCCGAGCACCCGGTCGACGATCTGCGCCTGCAACTGGGTGATCAGCTGGGTCAGGAAGACGATCACCGCGACGCCGCCGGTGGTGCCGGCGAGGATCAGCGCGGTCTGCATGCGCCCCTCGCGCAGGAAGCGCAGCGCGACGAGCGGCGCGAAGGGCAGGCGGAACTTCATCGCGGCGCCCCGCCGGGCAAGCGTCCGCCCCGCATCGACCGCCTCACCGCATCATTCCCTGGGGCACCTGCAGCCCGCCGGCCCTGGGTTTCCTCGGCTCGCGCACGCGTACCCGATCGCCATCCAGCGCGCCCCCGGCCGGCAGGATGGCCTGGTCGCCTTCCGCCGCGCCCTGCAGGATTTCGACCTCGCCAATGCCGGCCAGGCCCACGCTCACCTCGGTACGGCGGGCCACACCGTCCCGGGCGAGGAGCAGCCACGGCTTGCCGCCATCCAGATCGCGCACCGCCTCGGCGGGCAGCACCAGGGTCGCGTCCTTGCGGCCGGTCACGGTTTCGACCGAGACGGTCATGTCCGGGCGCAGGACGGCCGGCGGGCGGGGAACGCGAAAGCGGATCTCGACGGTGCCGCGCAGCGGGTCGACGGCCGGCGCGAGGTAATACAGCTCGGCCTCGAAGGGCTGGTTTGGAAACGCGTCGGCAAGGCCACGGGCGGTCTGGCCCGGCTGCAGCAGGCGCAGGTTCTTCTCGTCGACGGTGGCATAAACGCGGATCTCGCCGGCTTCGGCGAGTTCCAGCAGCACCTTGCCGGCGGCGGCGACATCGCCCGGCTCGGCCTTGCGGGTCAGCACCGTCGCCGCGGACGGCGCGGTGAGCGTCAGCAGCGCGGCGCGTGCCCTGGCGTTGCTCAGTTGCGCGCGGGCCTGGGCGACCCGGGCGCGGGCGGCTTCGCTCTCACTGCCGGCGGGCGCCTGGGCTTCGGCCTGCACGCGCGCCGCGTCGACGGCGGCCTGCGCGTTGGCCGCGTTGCGCAAGGCGTCGTCGACCTTCGAATCCGCATAGAAACCCTGCGCCACCAGGCGCCGGGCGCGCTCCGCCTCGGCCCGGGCGACCTTCAGGTTGGCCTCGGCCTGGGCCAGCTGCTGGGCCGCCACCGGCCGGCCGACCCGCCCGATCTGCACCAGCCGGGCCTCGGCCTCGCTCAGCGCGGCGGCGGCCTGGGCCACCAGCGCGTCGGCATCGTCCGAACGCAGCCGCGCGAGCAGCTGGCCGGGCTTCACCGCATCGCCCTCGCGCACCGCGACCTCGAGCACCGTCGCGGCGATGGGGCTGCCGACCGAAATGCGCGCCGGCGTCGCGATGCGCCCGGTGGCGACCACCGACTGGGTCAGCGCGGCCTGATGCACGACGGCCACATCCACGTCACGGCCCCGCGGCCACAGCACGACGGCGGCGACCACGGCAGCCGCCGCCGCAGCGAGGATCCATCCGCGGCGCTTCACGCCGGTTCAGCCAGCAGCTTGTCGAGCAACGCGTGGAGTTTGGGGAAATCGGGCGCACCGAGGTACTTCTGCACGATCCGTCCCTGCTTGTCGATCAGGAAGGTGGTGGGCGTCAGGCGCACCTCCTCGAAGCCCCTGGCCGCTTCGCCCGTGGCGTCGACGGCGACCTTGAAGGGCAGACCGTTCTTCTGTGCGTAGTTGCGCACGTAGTCGGGCGGGTCGTAACTCATCGCGATCGCGACGGTCTCGAAACCCCTCGGCGCGAAGCGGTTGTAAGTGTCGACGATCTGCGGCATCTCGGCCACGCAGGTGGTGCAGCTGGTGGCCCAGAAATTCACCAGCACGACCTTGCCGCGCAGCGCCGCAAGCTGGGTGGTCTGACCGTCGAGGGTCGTGAAGCGCACGTCCGGCGCCGCCGGGGCGCTGCACCCCTGCAGCGCGGCAACGAGGAGAACAGGGGCGACGATGCGCGTGATAGCCTTGAAGAACATCATGTGATAACTGCAAAGGAGGTGAGCCGTGCGTGCGATTCTGCGAGCTTTGCTGCTGCTTGTCATCTGTTCCCAGGCCTGGGCGCTGGGCCTGGCCGAGCTCACCGACAAGGATGCCTCCGGCGGCCTGAAGGAGGCGCTGGTCCAGGGCGCCTCCAGGGCGGTGGGCCAGCTGGGCAGCGACGGGGGCTTCATGAACAACCCGAAGGTGAAGATCGGCCTGCCCGACAGCCTCGCCCCGATGGAAGGCATGCTGCGCACGATGGGCCGCGGCAAGGATCTCGACGCCCTCGTCGCCAATATGAACCTGGCCGCCGAGCAGGCCGTGCCCAAGGCGAAGGCGCTGCTCGTCGACGCGGTGAAGACGATGAGCGTCGAGGACGCGAAGAAGATCCTCTCCGGCGGCGACGACGCCGGCACCCGGTATTTCCGGGAGAAGACCGCCGCCCGGCTGACCGAATCCTTCCTGCCGACGGTGCGCGAAACCACCGGCAAGCTGGCTCTCGCCGAGCAGTACAACAAACTCGCCGGCAAGGCCGGGGCCTTCGGGCTGGTCAAGGGCGACGACCTGAAGATCGAGCACTACGTGACCCGCAAGGCGCTGGACGGCCTGTACTTGATGATCGCCGAAGAAGAACGGGCGATCCGCCAGAACCCCCTCGGCGCCGCCGGCAGCCTCGCCAAGAAAGCCTTCGGGGCGCTCGGGCAGTAGCCTGGTGTGGGGCGCCCTGCCCCGTTCCGAGCCCCCTTCCAAGCGCCGTCCCTTGATGATGCCCCGCGTCCTCCCCCTCGGCGATGCCGCCTTCACCGTCGAGTTCGGCGACACGATCGCGCCCGGGATCGAGCGGCAAGTGCGGGGCTTTGCCGCCGGGCTGACGGCGCTGGCCGGGCGACATCCCGGCATCGTCGAATGGGTGCCGACCTTCCGCTCCGTCACCGTGCACTTCGACCCGGACCGGGTCGACCCCGCGCGGCTCGCCGACGACCTGCTGGCGCTGGCCGGCGAGGGCCGCAGCGTGACGGCCAGCGGGCCGCTGCGCACGCTGCCGGTGTGCTTCGACGCCGACTGCGCCCCTGACCTGGCCGACGTGGCCGCCGCCGCGGGCCTGAGCCGGGACAACGTGGTCGGGCTGCTGAGCTCGACGGAATTCACCGTCTGCATGCTGGGCTTCCTGCCCGGCTTTCCCTACCTCGGCGGGCTGCCCGCCATCCTCACGATGCCGCGCCTGGTCACTCCCCGCCTGCGCGTGCCGGCCGGCTCGGTGGCCATCGCCGGGGGCATGGCCGCTGTCTATCCGTGGGACAGCCCCGGCGGCTGGCGCCTCGTCGGACGCACCGGCAGCAGGCTCTTCGACGCGGCCGACCCGCAGCGCCCCGCCCTCCTCGCCCCCGGCGACCGGGTGCGCTGGCAGGCGGTCGGGCGGGACGCGATCGGCTCATGAGCGCCGCGCTGGAGGTCGTCGCAGCAGGCCTCGGCGTGTCGCTGCAGGATGCCGGCCGGCACGGCCACCGCAGCATCGGCGTGCCGCTGTCGGGCGCCCTCGATCCGGTCTTTCTCGCCGCCGCCAACGGCCTCGCCGGCAACCCGCCGGACACCGCCGGACTGGAGGTGCTGCTCGCCGGTCCGTGCCTGAAGGCGCTGGCGGGGCCGCTGCGCATCGCGCTGGCCGGCGAAATCGGCGCGCAAGTCCTCACTGCATCGGGGATTCGTCGCGCGGTGGCGGCGTGGTCCACCGCGACACTGCATGCCGGCGATCTGTTGCTCATCGGCAGCCCGCGCGGCGTCGGCTATGTCGCGCTGGCCGGCGGCCTGCTCACCGCCGTGCAGCTGGGCAGCCGCTCGACCTACCTCCGCGCCGGCCTGTGCCCGCTGCCCGGGGTGCTGCCCTGCGCCCCCTTCGACGGCGATCCGGGCGTCGAACGGCGGGCCGCCGGCCCCCTCGCCCACGACACCGGCCCGATCCGCGCGATGGCCGGACCGCAGATCGATCACTTCGGCACCGCGTCGATCGAAACCTTCTTCGGCGAAACCTTCACCGTCACCCGCCAACGCGACCGCATGGGCCTGCGCCTGGCCGGCCCGCGCCTCGCCCACAATGCACGCGGCGCCGACATCGTGTCCGACGGCGTGACGCCCGGCGCCGTCCAGGTGCCCGCCGACGGCCACCCCATCGTGCTGCTCGCCGATTGCCAGACGGTGGGCGGTTATCCGAAGATCGCCACGGTGATCCGCGCCGACCTGCCCCGCCTGGCCCACCTGCAATCCGGCGAGACGCTGCGCTTCCGCCTGGTCGACGCCGCCGAAGCGGCCGCCGCCCGCCGCGAGCAGGCCAGCCGCCTCGACAGCTGGCTGGCCGCGCTGCGCGCGTGGCGACCGGGCGGCGGGATGGACCCGGCAGAGCTCGACGCGGCAAGCCTCCTCGCCGCCAACCTCGCCGGTACCGCCGTCCGCGGCGACGAGACGGAGTTCGAAGCCTGAAGCCTCGATGCCGGACATCCCTCCATTCCACCAAGCGCCCCGACACCATGCCCCTCCTCAACCTCAACGCCGATCTCGGCGAAAGCTTCGGCGCCTGGGAAATGGGCCGTGACGCCGAACTCCTGGCGAGCATCGACAGCGCCAACATCGCCTGCGGCTTCCATGCCGGCGACCCGCTGGTGATGCGGCGCACGCTGCAACGGGCAAAGGCCGCCGGCGTCGGCGTCGGCGCCCACGTGTCCTTCCCGGACCTGCAGGGCTTCGGGCGCCGCCCGATGACGATTCCGCCGGCCGAACTGGAGGCGATCGTGCTCTACCAGCTCGCCGCGCTGGACGGCATGGCGCGCACCGAAGGCCTGGCCATGGGCCACGTGAAGCCCCACGGCGCGCTGTCCAACATGGCCTGCACCGACGCGGCGCTGGCCCGGACCGTGGCGGGCGCGATCAAGGCCTTCGACCCGGCGCTGATCCTGCTCGCCCCGGCGCTGTCGGAGCTCGCCCGGGCCGGCTGCGCCGCAGGCCTGCCGGTCGTCGAGGAAATCTTCGCCGACCGGGCCTATCTGGACGACGGCAGCCTGGCACCACGCAGCCGCCCCGACGCGATGATCCACGGCGCCGAAGCGTCCCTCGCCCACGTCGTCGCGATGCTCGACGAACAGGCGCTGATCTCGGTCAGCGGAGCCCGTCTGCCAACGGCCATCGGCAGCATCTGCGTGCATGGCGATGGCCCGGACGCGGTGCGCACCGCCCGCTTCCTGCGCGCCGAACTGCTGGCCCGGGGGGCGCGACTGGCGCCACTGGCGGCCGGCTAGCCGGGCCGGCCCGCGCAGGCCGGACGGCACGGGGCCCGGCAGGTCACGCGCACGGATCTGCCGCACGGAACCGATTGCAGTCATCGCACTCTGCGTCAATACACGGGTCGCCCATCAGCACCGCCCGGCCGACCGCCACGCCCAACGAGGAGGAAAAAAAATGAACAAGGTCTCGCGCATTCCGTCCTACCTGTCGGCCGAGCACCTCGGGCCCTGGGACACCTTCCTGGTCCAGATCGACCGGGTCGAACCCCACCTGTCCGCCGAGCTGCGCCCGCTGGCGCCGGTGCTCACGCGGCCGATGCGGGCGCTGATCGTCAACGTGCCGATCCGCCTCGACAACGGCGAAATGGCCCACTTCGAGGGCTACCGGGTCCAGCACAATCTGGCCCGCGGGCCCGGCAAGGGCGGCATCCGCTTCCACCCGGACGTGACCCTGGCGGAGGTGATGGCCCTGTCGGCGTGGATGACGGTGAAGAACGCGGTCGTCAACGTGCCCTTCGGCGGCGCCAAGGGCGGCGTGCGCGTCGACCCGAAGCGGCTGTCGACCGCCGAACTGGAACGCCTGACCCGCCGCTACAGCAGCGAGATCCACATCCTGCTCGGCCAGGACAAGGACATTCCCGCGCCAGACATCAACACCAACGAGCAGACCATGGCGTGGATCATGGACACCTACTCGATGAACGAGGGGCGCACCGCGATGGGCGTGGTCACCGGCAAGCCGGTCAGCCTGGGCGGCAGCCTCGGCCGCCGGGACGCCACCGGGCGCGGGGTCTTCGTCGCCACCGCCGAGGCGGCGCGACACCTGGGCATGCAGATCGCCGGCGCAAAGGTGGCGATCCAGGGCTTCGGCAACGTCGGCGAGGCCGCCGCGCGGCTGTTCTCCGACGCCGGCGCCCGGGTGGTCGCGCTGCAGGACGGCAGCGGCTCGATCTTCAACCGGGCCGGCCTGGACGTGCGCGCGGTCAAGGCCTGGCGCCAGCAGAACCGCAGCCTGATCGGCGCGCCCGGCGCCGAGGCGATCTCGGCCGACAGCTTCTGGAGCACGGACGCTGACATCCTCGTCGCCGCCGCGCTGGAAAACCAGATCACCGCCGCCAACGCCGGCCTGATCCGCGCGCGCATCCTCTGCGAGGGCGCCAACGGCCCGACGACGCCGGAGGCCGACCTGATGCTGCAGGAGCAGGGCGTCACGGTGATTCCGGACGTGCTCGCCAACGCCGGCGGCGTGACGGTGAGCTATTTCGAATGGGTGCAGGACATCAGCGCCTTCTTCTGGACCGAGGATGAGATCAACGCGCGCCTCGACCGGATCATGCGCGAAGCCTTCGCCGCGGTGTGGGACGCGGCGCAGACCCGGGGTCTCCCGCTGCGCACCGCAGCCTTCGTGCTGGGCTGCGAACGCGTGCTGATGGCCCACAAGGTGAGGGGGCTCTACCCCTGAACGCAGCCCCCGCGGCCGGGCCGGGTCAGGATGGCAGGAGCGGGCGCTGCGCGAGCCCGGCCACGCTTCCTGCTGCTCAGTCCTCCTGCTGCCAGAGGTCTTCCTGTCTGCGGCCCTGGGCACTGTCCCGGCAGCGCGGCATCTCGAGCCCGAGCGTGGACAGGCGCGCGAGGCGTGAAGCCCGCGTCGTTTCGGTGATCCAGATCAGGATTGCGCCCAGCGTCGTCTGCAGGTCGAAAGGGGGCGCCTTGTCCATGTCGTTCATGCTGCGGACTCCGCGATAGTGACCAGTGATGCGGTCGTGGCCGACCGCAGCGAAATCCAGTATTACCCTTGCACGTTGCAGTTTGAAGAAGCGTTCCCGCAGGGCCGCGCGCACGCAGGCTCTGCGGGTCGGCGCACCGGGTTTAGTAACAGTAAGCCGGTGAGCGGCGTTCGAGGCTGGCCCGCTCGCGGGTTTCGCGTGCCTTGGCCTGGTTCAGCTCCGACTGGCGCTGGCCGAAGGCGTCGCGCTCGCCCCGGTTGTTCCGCGCCCCCTCGATGGAACGGACGCAGCGCCAGCGCTCGCCGGCCCGGGTCATCACCTTCCGCATCGCTTCGGACGGGTGGTAGGTCATGCAGTGGTAACAATAGACTTTGGTCGTCATGCTTCCCTCATCACGGCTTGCCACATCGAATTGCGGACCCCTCACGGGGAACCCGCTTCCAGACTGCGGGCACAGCATGCTTACCGGACGTTTCAGGACAATGACGTGGGCACCCGCGGCGCCGGCCGTTTCCGGGTTCAGCAGATCCGTTCCCACAGCCCGGTTTCGACCTCCAGCTTGTCGAGTTCCAGCCCCTGGAAATCTCCGCGCGACACGATGCCGACGATCCGCCCCCGGTCCACCACCGGCATGTGGCGGTAGCCGCAATCGCTCATGCGACGCAGCGCGTCGATGGCGGTGGCGTCCGGCGGGATGGTGTCCGGGTTACGGGTCATCACCGTGGCGAGGGCCGTTTCCAGCGGATTGTGGCCTTCGGCCAGGGTACGCACCGCGTCGCGGCCGGTGAAGATGCCGACCAGGCGGCCCCCGTCCGCCACCATCACCGCCCCCACCCGGCGCTCCCACATGCGCTGGCAGGCCTGCTGCACGGTCGCCGACGGGGCCAGGGTCAGCGGATTCTGGTCTTTCACGATGAGCTGAAGATTGCGATTGGTCATGATGCGCTCCGGATTGTGCCGATGAAGGCTAAGTGTTCCCTGTCACTGTAGTACGCCGCCACGGTTTCGGCCCGGCTCGCAAGGCCGGCGATGCCGGCATGTCTTCCCGCACGCCTTCCCACATTCCTTCTGCAATTTTCCTTGACCCCGGGCGCCCTGCCGCCTAGAAATGGATATACCGTTTATACGGTTTATACCGACTCCCGACAGGAAACCGCCGATGAATGCGCCCCCCCGCTCGACCCACAAGGCCCCGGCCGGCAACGACGGCAAGGGCGCACGCCGCGAGGGCGGAAAGCCCGCGCTGGTGCGCGACAGCTTCACCTTTCCGGAAGCCGACTACGGCCTGATCGCGGCAATCAAGGAGCGCGCGCTGAAGTCGGGACGCGCGGTGAAGAAGAGCGAGGTTCTCCGGGCCGGGCTGGCGGTGCTCGCGGCGCTGCCGGAAGCGCAGCTGGAGGCGGCCCTCGACCGGGTCGAGCGGATCAAGACCGGCCGGCCGGCCGGCCCTTCGCGCTGAAACCCGGCCGGCGCACGGAAATCGGAATGACGGGTGTGGCCGGAGCGGTTCCGCCCGGGAGTGGAGGAATGCGGCAATGGCTATCAGCGTGCAGGCGTGGTGGACCTTTCTCTGCGCAGTGAGCGTCGTGAACATTCTGGCCTGGCTCATTTCCGCGGCCTCGCTCAGGCGCCGCCGGGACAGCCTGCCGGTGGGCACCTATGCGATGCGCCGCGCGCAACTGCTGCTGTCCGCGGGCTATGTGTTCGGCTGCGCGTTCCGCTCGATGCTGCCCGTCTATGACGTGCCGCGCCTGTGCCTGGTGGATAGCTGGCTGTCCAGCGTGGTGGTCGGCCGTTCGGTGGCGACCATCGCCGAACTGTGCTTCGTGGCCCAGTGGGCGCTGATGCTGCGCGTCGCCTCGCAGGCCACCCGCAGCACGGTCGGCGAGGCCGCCGCGGCGGCCATGGTGCCGCTGATCGCCATCGCCGAGACCTGCTCGTGGTACGCGGTGTTGACCACCTCCAACATCGGGCACGTGCTTGAGGAATCCCTGTGGGGTCTTTGCGCGGCGCTGCTGGTCATCAGCCTCGTGGAGATCTGGCCGCGCTGCCCGGCCCGCTGGCGTCCGGTGCTGGCCGGCTGGTGCTGCGCGGGGGTCGCCTATGTGGTGTTCATGTTCCTCGTCGATGTCCCGATGTACTGGTCCCGCTGGGTCGCCGACGAGGCCAGCGGACGGCCCTACTTGAGTGTCGCCCAGGGGCTGATCGACATCTCGGGGCGCTGGGTGGTGTCTCACCGCGTGGACGACTGGCGGAGCGAGATGACGTGGATGTCACTGTACTTCAGCGTGGCCGTGTGGCTCAGCATCGCGCTGGTGCACTCGCCGGTGCTCGAACAGGCGCGTTTGCGCAAGGCACGCATCTGACAGCCGTCCCCTTGGCGGGTGCTGCACACAAAGTAA
>Ga0213919_1000437_pt1 | contig 18499 bp, 11 predicted proteins | sample McNCre317MG_FD_161056 | JGI IMG/M metagenome (GOLD analysis project Ga0213919, IMG submission 161056) | Freshwater microbial communities from McNutts Creek, Athens, Georgia, United States - 3-17 MG | ecosystem: Environmental > Aquatic > Freshwater > Creek | place: USA: Georgia | collected... | reverse complement strand
CAGGATGATGAACTTGGTGTACATGAACTGGCGCAGGAAGCTCCAGATGCCGAACATCACCCGCTTGGCGTGACCCGGGTACTGCTTGCGGATGCTGACCACCGCCAGCCGGTAGGAGCAGCCCTCGGGCGGCAAGTAGAAGTCGACGATCTCGGTGAACTGCTTCTGCAGCAGCGGCACGAAGACTTCGTTGAGGGCGAGACCAAGCATCGCCGGCTCGTCGGGCGGCTTGCCGGTGTAGGTGCTGTGGTAGATCGGGTCGCGCCGGTGGGTGATGCGCTCAATGGTAAATACCGGGAATTCGGCCTGCTCGTTGTAATAGCCGGTGTGGTCGCCGTAGGGGCCTTCGAGGGCCATCTCGCCGGGGTGAATCACCCCCTCCAGCACGATCTCGCTGGAAGCCGGCACCTGCAGGTCGGAGCCAAGGCATTTCACCAGCTCCGTCTTCGACCCGCGCAGCAGGCCGGCGAACTGATATTCGGACAGCGAATCGGGCACCGGCGTGACCGCCCCGAGGATGGTCGCCGGATCGCAGCCGAGCACCACGGCCACCGGGAAGGGCTGGCCGGGCTTGGCCTTCTGGTGCTCCAGGAAGTCCAGCGCGCCGCCCCGGTGAGCCAGCCAGCGCATGATCACCTTGTTCGGCCCCAGCACCTGCTGGCGGTAGATGCCCAGGTTCTGGCGGGCCTTGTGCGGTCCGCGGGTCACCACCAGCCCCCAGGTGATCAGCGGTGCGACGTCGCCGGGCCAGCAGTGCTGGATCGGCAGACTGGCGAGATCGACGTCCTGCCCCTCCTTCACCACCTGCTGACAGGGTGCCGAGGACACCACCTTCGGCGACATGTTGAGGACTTGTCGAAACACCGGCAGCTTCTCCCAGGCGTCCTTCAGGCCCCTGGGCGGTTCCGGCTCCTTCAGGAAGGCGAGCAGGCGGCCGACCTCGCGCAGCGCGTTCTGCCAGTCCTCGCCGCTCTCGCCCATGCCCAGCGCGACGCGCTGGGGTGTGCCGAAGAGATTGGCGAGCACCGGGACCGAATGGCCCTTCGGATTCTCGAACAGGATCGCCGGCCCGCCGGCACGCAGCACGCGATCGCAGATCTCGGTCATCTCCAGGTGCGGATCGACTTCGGTGCGGATCCGCTTGAGTTGGCCAAGCCGTTCCAGTTGGGCGATGAAGTCACGCAGGTCGGTGTAGCGCATGGTCGGGAGAGGGCCCTGGGAAGTGGGTGCACAAGCCAACGGCCGCGGATGCGGCCGTTGGCGACGCCGGTGCGGGTCGTTCAGTCGAGCAAGGCGTTGATGGCCCTGACATCCTCATCGCCGAGGGTGCCGGCGGCGCCCTTCAGCTTGAGCTGGGCCATCAGCGTGTCGTAGCGGGCCTTGGCAAGTTTCTGCTGAGTGTCGTAAAGCTGGCTCTGGGCATTCAGCACGTCGATGTTGATGCGCACGCCAACTTCATAACCGAGCTTGTTGGCGTCCAGTGCCGAGCGGGACGACACCTGGGCAGCCTCGAAGGCCCGCACCTGGGCCAGCCCGCTGGTGACGCCCAGGTAGGACTGACGGGCATTCTGGGCGGCTGTGCGGCGGGCGTTGTCGAGGTCGGCGCCGGCCTTGTCGCGCAGCGCCACGGACTCGCGCACGCGGGAGCTCGTCGCCCCGCCCTGGAACAGCGGCATCGCCATCTGCACCCCTACGACGGTGGTGTCGATGCTGCTCGTGGCAAAATTGGCGATCGGGTTGGTCGTCGCGCTGTTGCCGTAGGACGCCACCAGATCCACGGTCGGCAGGTGGCCGGCGCGGTTGCGCTCGACCTCGCGGTCGGCGATTTCGCGGCTGATCTGCGCCGCCTGCACCGCGTAGCTGCCGGTCTCGGCGGAGCCGACCCAGGCCTGCAGGTCGGCGGGTTCCGGGCGACTCAACGCGACGCCCTTGCGCAGCCCCTTCAGCGCCTCAGGATCCTTTCCGGTCAGCACCGTCAGCGCGTGACGCCGTACCGCCAGGTCGATCTCCGCGGCGATCATCTGCGCCGACGACAGGTCGGCACGGGACTGGGCCTCGTGAACGTCGGTGATGGTCACGGTGCCAACCTCGAAGCTCTTCTTCGACAAGGCCAGCTGCTGGCTGTTGGCCTCGTGCAGCGCGCTGGCCGCAGCAAGCGCGTCCTGGGCCACGAGCACGTCGAAGTAGGCCTGGGCGACGCGCAGGGTCAGATCCTGGCGGGCCAGCTGGTACTGGGCCTCGGCCAGCGCGACCTGCATCTCGCCCTGCTTGTATTGCACCCAGTTCTGCCAGCGGAACAGCGGCTGGCTGAGCTGCACCTGCCAGGCATTGCTGTTGTAGCCGCGGGACGTGTTGACCGTCGCCGAATTGACTTTCGCGTCGTTCCAGTTGGAATTGCCGGTGAGGTTGAGAGACGGCAGCAGGCCGGCACGGCCCTGGGGCAGCTTCTCGCGGCCGGCCTCGAGGGAGGCCCGCGCGGCAGCCAGCGTGGCGTCGTAAGCGAGCGCGTCGCGGTAGGCCTGTTCGAGGTCGCCGGCCATCGCCGGAGAAAGGACCAGCCCCGCCACCACCGTCAGCGCAAAACGCCCGGTTGCCATCGAAAGCCGTCTCATCGCGTCTCCCTCCGTCCTTACAAAAGCGTTCAGTACTGCGGCATGCCGGGGTCGACCTGCTGCGCCCACTGGGCCACGCCGCCGGCAAGATTGATGAGACCGGTAAAGCCCTGGCGCTCCAGAAAGATCGCGACCTGCATGCTGCGCCCGCCGTGGTGGCAGATCACCACGATGTCGGTGTCGTCCGGCAGTTCCTGCATGCGCGCCGGCACGCTGGCCATCGGCATCGGCACCGAGCCGGGGATCGCGCAGTAGGCGAATTCGTTGGGCTCGCGGACGTCGAGCAGGAAAGGCGCCCTGCGGGATTCATCCTGCAGCCATTCGGCCAGTTGCGGAGGGGTGATCTGCTTCATCGAAGGGAGAACCTGTCAAGGAGTCGCCCGGCCACCCCGGAATGCCTCGAAGCTCTCTGGCGCGCGGTCGCAGGGCGAGAATGAATCAAAACGTGAAATGACGCTTCTGCGGCGCGTTGCGCATTGTCGGCACGAGGTTTTCGAACAGCGACTCGGTACGGAAGCTCCCGTCGGCGACATGGGTGATCAATTGGGCGGTCATCACCGGCGCCTCACCCACGAAAGCGAACAGACGGCCACCGACCTTGACCTGGGCCAGCAGGGAATCGGGAATCATCGGCACGCCGCCGGACACGACGATCAGGTCGTAGGGCGCGTTGCCGGGCCAGCCGCACACCGCGTCCCCTTCCTCGACGATCACGTTCTCGACGCCGTAGCGCTTGAGGTTGTCGTGGGCCATGCCGGCCAGGGCCGGCTCGATGTCGACGGTGCGCACCCAGTCGGCCTTGGCGGCGAGCAGCGCCGCGAAGTAACCGGAGCCGGCCCCCACCTCAAGCACCTTGTCGGATCGCTTGACCTGCACCGCCTGCAGCACCTTGCCCTCGATCACCGGCACCAGCATGCTGCCGCCGTGGCCAAGGGGGATCTGCGCTTCGGACAGCGCCAGCAACTTGTAAGCCTCCGGCACGAATTCCTCGCGGCGGACGCTCATCAGCACGTCGAGCACACCAAAATCCAGCACCTCCCAGGGGCGAATCTGCTGCTCGACCATGTTGAACCGTGCTTGTTCGAAATTCATCGTTTGACTCCCCCTTGAATATTAGCACAGGCTAATATTAATGTTCTGCATGCGTGGCTTGGCGGCGTGCCAAAAACTCGCGGATTTTAGCCTGTTTGTGCACTGCGCTGTTCATCCGGCGCGCGCTGCACCCGATACCAGGCGGCGTAGAGGGCCGGCACGAACAGCAGTGTCAACAGCGTGGCGACGATCAGCCCGCCCATGATCGCCACCGCCATCGGCCCGAAGAAGACGCTGCGGGTCAGCGGAACCATCGCCAGCACCGCGGCCATCGCGGTCAGCACGATCGGGCGCAGGCGACGCACCGCCGACTCGACGATGGCGTCCCAGACCGAAAGCCCCCGCTCCACGTCCTGCTCGATCTGATCCACGAGGATCACCGAATTGCGCATGATCATGCCGAACAGCGCAATCGTGCCGAGCATCGCGACGAAGCCGAAGGGCTGATTGAAGAGCAGCAGGAAGAGCACCACGCCGATCAAGCCCAGCGGTGCGGTGAGCACCACCATCGCGGTCCGCGAGAAGCTGCCGAGCTGCGCCATCAGCACCGTGAACACCACTGCCACGAACAGCGGCATGCCGGCATTGACCGAGCTCTGGCCGCGGGCGCTCTCCTCCACCGCGCCACCGGTGTCGATGCGGTAGCCGGCCGGGAGCCTGGCGCGGACAGGGTCGAGTTGCGGCGCGATCCTTGCGGTGACGGTCGGCGCCTGAACGCCCGGCGCGTAGATCTGGGCGCGCACGGTGATGGTCGGCACGCGGTCGCGGCGCCACACCAGGCCCTGCTCGTAGGCGTAGCCGACGGTGGCGATCTGGGTCAGCGGCACCGACTTGCCGGCCCGGGTCGGAATGGTCAGTTCGGCGACGAGGGACAAGCGCTCCCGTTCGAAGGCATCGCCGCGCAGCAGCACGTCGATCGACTCGATGCCCTCGCGGTAGCGGGTCGCCACCAGCCCGCGCTGGGACGCGTTGAGGAAGTTCGCGACGTCCTGGGTAGCGAGCCCGACCAGGCGCGCCTTGTGCTGGTCCACCTCGACGCGCACGACCTTGGACTGCTCGTCCCAGTCGAACTCCACGTCGGCCAGGTCCGGATCGCCGCGCATCGTCGCGGCCACCTCGGCGGCAATCCGGCGCACCGTGGGGATGTCCGGCCCGCTGACCCGGAACTGCACCGGAAAGCCCACCGGCGGCCCGTTCTCGAGACGGCTGACGCTGGCCCGCAGGTTCGCAAAATCGCGCCGGAACAGGTCGATCATCCGTTCGCGCAGGGCCTCCCGGGCGTCGATACTGTCGGTGAGGATCACGAACTGGGCGAAGTTGGGCGCCGGCAACTGCTGATCCAGAGGCAGGTAAAAGCGCGGGCTGCCAGTGCCTATGTAAGCGACGTAATTGGCGATGCCCGCCTCCTTGTCCAGCACGGCTTCGAGCTTTTCGGCCGCGGCCTGGGTGGCGCGCAGGCTGGAGCCTTCCGGCAGACGCAGGTCGATCAGCAGCTCGAGGCGGGTCGAACTCGGAAAGAACTGCTGCTGCACGAGGCCGAATCCGCCGAGCGCCGCGGCGAAGATTGCCAGCGTCGTGACGATGACCCGCCAGCGTCGCGCCACACAGCGGTCCACCAGGCGGCGGAAGCGGTTGTAGAAAGGCGTGCGGAAAACCTCATCCTCGTCGCCCTCGAAGTGCGGCTCGCCGAGACCGATGCGCGCCTTGAGGCGTTCGAGACGCGGGAAGCGGCGGGCGAACCAGGACGTGTTGCGTGGCGCCCGCGGATCGGGCAGCAGCACGTAGCCCAGATAGGGCACCACGATCACCGCGGCCAGCCACGAGGCCAGCAGCGCGATGGCATTGACCTGGAAGATCGAGCGCGTGTATTCGCCCGTGGACGACTGGGCGGTGGCGATCGGCAGAAAGCCGGCCACCGTCACCAGCGTGCCGGACAGCATCGGCCCTGCGGTGCTGGTGTAGGCGAAGGCCGCCGCCTTCGAGCGCTCCCAGCCCTGCTCCATCTTCACCAGCATCATCTCGACGGCGATGATCGCGTCGTCCACCAGCAGGCCAAGGGCGAGGATCAGCGCCCCCAGCGAAATCTTGTGCAGACCCACGTCGAACAGACGCATGCCGAAGAAGGTGACCGCCAGCACCAGCGGGATCGACAGCGCGACGACCAGCCCGGTGCGCAGCCCCAGCGAAAAGAAGCACACCACCAGTACGATCAGCACCGCCTCGGCCAGCGAGCGCACGAACTCGCTGATCGAGCGCTGCACCGCCGCCGGCTGGCTGGCCACCTCGCGCAGTTCCATGCCCACCGGCAACTGCGCCTGCACGCGTGCCACGGTGTCCCGCAGGCTGGCGCCAAGGGCGATGATGTCGCCCCCCTTCGCCATCGCGACGCCGAGGCCCAGCGCGTCCTGACCGCGAAAGCGGAAGCGCGGCGCGGGCGGCTCGACAAAACCGCGGCTGACGGTGGCGATGTCGCCGATGCGCAGTTCGCGGCCGCCGGCGCGGATCGTCGTCGCGCGGATCGCCTCCACGCTGTCGTAGGCGCCGCTCGGACGCAGGTAGATACGTTCGTCCCGGGTCTCGAAGTAACCGCCGGGCGCCACGGCGTTCTGCTGCGCCAGCGCCGCCGCCACGGTCGGAACGTCGAGGCCGAGGGTCGCCAGCCGGGCGTTGGAGAGCGCCACGTAAATGCGCTGCTCCTGCTCGCCGATCAGTTCGACCTTGGCAACCCCCGGCACGCGCAACAGCTCGGCACGGATCTTCTCGCTCTCGGCCTTCAGCCGGGCGTGATCGAAACCGTCGCCGGTCAGCGCGTAGATGTTGCCGAACACGTCGCCGAACTCGTCGTTGAAAAACGGCCCGCGGATGCCCTCCGGCAGCGTGTGGCGGATGTCGCCGACCTTCTTGCGCACCTGGTAGAAAACATCCGGCATCTCCTGCGGCGGCGTCCCGTCCCGTGCCACGAACAGCACCACCGACTCGCCGGGCCGCGAATAGCTGCGCAGGTAATCCACATGCGGCACCTCCTGCAGCTTCTTCTCGATGCGATCGGTGAGCTGGGCCTCCACCTCGCGCGCCGACGCACCGGGCCATTCGGTGCGCACTACCATCACCTTGAAGGTGAAGGGCGGGTCTTCGGACTGACCGAAGGTCTGGTAAGACATCACGCCGACGATGGCGAGCAGGACGATCAGGTAGCGCACCAGCGGCTGGTGGCGCAGCGCCCATTCGGAGAGGTTGAAGCCCATCCGCTCAGCCCCCGCTCGGCGCGCTCACCGGCTGCAGCAACTGGCCGGCGACGATCTTGTGGACACCCGCCACCGCGACGGTTTCGCCCGGCTTCACACCGGCGGAGAGCAGCACGCCGTCCTCGCGGAACTGGCGCACCTCGACCTGGCGCAGCACGGCCCGGACCCGCGGCCCGTCCGGCTGCATGATCCACACCGCGCTGCCACCGCGGTGCTCGAAGACGGCGCCCGCCGGCACCAGCAGCGTACCGGCGTGGCTGCCGGCGTCGGGCAGGATCACGCTGGCGGTCATGCCGAGCCGCAGCGCGGCTGGCGGATCGATGATGGTGACACGCACCGCGTAAGTCCGCGTCGCCGGGTCGGCGCCCGGGGCGATCTCGCGCACCCGGCCGGCGAGGGTCGCGTCAGGCTCGGCGGCCAGCCGCACGCCGACCGGGCCGGCCTGGCGCAGCGCCGCGATGCGGACCTCCGGCACCGCGATCGACACCTCGCGCTCGCCATCGTGGGCCAGTTTCATCACCGCCACCGACTCCCTGACGACCTGCCCGACCTCGGCCGAGACCGTGGTGATCACCCCCGCCTGGTCGGCGACGAGGCGCGTGTAGGCCGCTTGGTGCTCCGCCACCCCGGCCTGGGCGCGGGCCTGCTCGACGCGGGCGGCCGCCGAGCGGAAAGCCGTTTCCTTGGCATCCAGCACGCTGCGGCTGACGAAGTTCTTCTCCACCAGGTCGCGGTAGCGTTCGACCTCGGCCTTCGCGAAGACGAACTCGTTCTGCGCCGCCGCCCGCTGCGCCCGGGCCGCCTCGAGCGCCAGCGCCGCGTCGGCCGGATCGAGCCGCGCCAGCACCTGGCCGGGCTTCACGGCGGCGCCCACATCCACCCGCCGCTCGACGATCTTGCCGGCCACGCGGAAGGCCAGGTCCGACTCGTAACGCGCACGCACCTCACCGAAGTACAAGGCCCCGGCCGGCGCCGGCGCCGGCGCCAGCGTGTGCACCATCACCGGCCGGGGCGCCTCGGCCACCGGCTGCGGCCTGGAACAGGCGGACAGCAAGGCCGCAGCGACGGCAAGGACCGAAAGGGCAGGTTTCATGCTTTGGGCTCCTCGGCGGACGCGGCCCGCATGGCGCGGAAGATCGCGTCGAAACAGGTGTCGAAATGGTCGTCCAGCAGCGGCGGCGATCGCTCAGTTCCGCGTGATCAGCAGCGCCCCGACCACCAGCAGGCCGGCACCGATCAGGCGCAACGTATTCACCTCCCGCCCGGGCAGGCCGATCCAGCCGAAATGATCGAGCAGCAGCGCCATGCACAGCTGGCCGGCGATCACCAGCCCGATCATGTTCGCCGCGCCGATCTTCGGCGTCACGATGATCGCCGCCAGCACGAAGAGCGTGCCCAGCGGCCCGCCCAGCCACATCCACGGAGAGGTGCGGGCCAGCGTCGCGAGGGACGGCAAGGCGCCACCCATCACGCCGAAATGGATCGTCGCCAGCACCAGCGTGCCCATCAGGAAGGAAATGAAGCTGGTCAGCACCGGACTACCCAGCAAGCCCCTGAACTGCCCATTGATCGCCGCCTGAACCGGCAATGCCGCACCAGCCAGCACGGCCATGGTCATCAGTAATTCACGCATGGAATCGTCCTCGTATCAAAGAGCCGGATCGGCTCGGTGGGTAAGCCCGACCGGCGGGAATAACTGTGGGATTATCGTTATTGAGGCCGGACAAATAAATGCCCCGGAACGCAAACACCATTCCGGCCGCCCCAACAATGCTCGTGTTCCAAAGCGGCCCCGCTCGCCTGCGCTACGCTAAGCTCCCCGGCTCGCTCCACCCCTACGGCGATGACACCCCCTACCCTGCTGTTCGGCGCCTTCGACCGCCACAACTTCGGCGACCTGCTGTTCCCCCACGTGGCTGCGGCGCTGCTGCCCGGCAGGCCGCTGATCTTCGCCGGACTGGCGGCGAGGGACATGCGGCCGTGGGGCGGCCATCCGGTCCGCGCGCTGGCCGAACTGGCGGCCGAACTGCGCGCCGAACCGCTCCATCTGGTCCACGTCGGTGGAGAACTGCTGAGCTGCAGCGCCTGGCAGGCCGCGGTGATGCTGCAGACGCCGGATGCCGCCCCGGCAATCATCCGGCGCCTGGATGCCCGCCCGGCGGACCGCCAGGCCTGGGCCGAGGCGCAACTGGGTTTCGCCGCCGAGGCACCGTACTGCATCCCGCCCCGGCTCTTTCCGGCCGCGCGGCGCATCGTCTATTGCGGCGTCGGCGGCGTCGATCTGGCCGACCAACCGTCCGTGCTGCGCGACGAAGTCCTTGCCCGGCTGCGCGCCGCCGACGCCATCGGCGTACGTGATCGCCTGACCCTCGCCGGGCTCGCGCGCGCCGGCATCCCCGCCACGCTGATGCCCGACCCTGCCGTGCTGGTGGCCGAACTCTTCGGCCCCGCGATCGCCGCGCACGGTCGCCTCGGCGAAGTCGCCGACATCCGCCGTGAAGCCGCGCAGGGCTACCTCGCGGTGCAGATCGCCGCCGACTTCGGCGACGATGCAACCCTCGCCGCGCTGGCAAGCCAGCTCGATCGCGCCGCCAGCGCCAGTGGCGACGGCATCGCCCTGTTCCGCGCCGGCGCGGCCCCCTGGCACGACGACCGCGAATGCCTGCGGCGTCTCGCCGGGCGGCTGCGTACCCGGCCGCTGCGGACTCTCGAATCGCTGCACCTGTGGGACATCTGCGCACTGATCGCCGGCAGCCGTGCGTACTGCGGCAGCAGCCTGCACGGACGCATCGTCGCCACGGCCTTCGGCCTGCCGCGGATCAACCTGCTGCACCCCAGCCAGGTCGGCCAGTGGACCAAGCAGGCCGCCTTCGCCACCACCTGGGATGCCCCGGACGAACCCGGCGCCGTCCTGATCGCCGAACTCGCCGACGGCCTCGCCCGCAGCTTCGCGGTCTCACCAGCCCGTCGCCGGCTCGACGCGGCAGATTTCGCCGGGCGCTGCCGCGCCGCATTTTACGCCCTGCACGCCTGATCCGTGCCATGCGGGGCACGCCGGCGCTAAAGTTTCCGGAATGCATTTCGCCTATGCATAATTGCCGGACAATGCCGGGGAAAATCCGGCACAGACAAGGAGCCCCCGATGATCCGAATGCTTTCCCGTCTGTTCCGCCAGGTCTGCGCACTCGGCGCGGCCTTGCTGCTTTTCGCCGCCCCGGCCAGCGCCGATGACCTGCGGGACATCCGCGAACGCGGAGTGCTGCGCCATCTGGGCGTGCCCTATGCCAACTTCGTGACCGGCGGCGGCGACGGCCTGGATGTCGAGATCGTCCAGCTCTTCGCGCGACACCTGGGCGTGCGCTACGAATTCGTGCCGACCACCTGGGATGACGCGATCGGCGACCTCACCGGCAAGGAAATCCGTTACAAGCCCCGCGTGCAGGAAATCGGTCGCCGCCCGGTGCGCGGCGATCTCATCGCCAGCGGCCTGACCATCCTCGAACCGCGCAAGAAGCTGATCGATTTTTCCGAGCCGACCTTCCCGTCGGCCGTCTGGCTGCTGGCCCGTCCGGACATCCCTGCCACGCCGATCCGCCCCAGCGGCAACCGCGAGCAGGACATCCGCGCCACCAAGGCCGTGCTGAAGGCCGGCACCACCTTCGTGATGGACAACTCCTGCCTCGACCCGGCCCTCTACGATCTGGAAGGCAAGGGGCTCAAGCTGAAGCGATTCAAGGCCAGCAACAACCTCAACGACGTCGTGCCGGCCATGCTCAAGCACGAAAGTGACATGACCCTGCTCGACGTACCCGACGTGCTGCTGGCGATGGAGCTCTGGCCCGGCCAGATCAAGGTGATCGGCCCGATCTCCGGGGAGCAGCGCATGGCTGCCGCCTTCCGCAAGGATTCGCCGGAGCTGCGCGAAACCTTCAACCGCTTTCTCGCCGGCATCAAGCAGGACGGCACCTACATGAAGCTGGTGAAGAAGTACTTCCGTGCCGCGCCCCGCTACCTGCCCGAGTTCTTCCGCGACCTTCCCGGCGCGAACTAGCCGGCCCGCCCCCACGATGACAATGCCTCTACAATAGCGCCCATGAAAACACTCCAAGACATCAAGCTGTCCATGCTCGACCTCGTCGCGATCCGCGAAGGACGCAGCGTGGCCGACTCGCTGGCCGTCGCCCTGCGCACCGCCCAGCATGCCGAGACCCTCGGTTTCGCCCGTTACTGGGTCGCCGAGCACCACAACATGCCGGGCATCGCCAGTTCGGCGACAGCCGTGCTGGTCGGCCACATCGCCGGTGGCACCCGCAGCATCCGCGTCGGGTCGGGGGGCATCATGCTGCCCAACCATGCACCGCTGGTGGTCGCGGAAGCCTTCGGCACCCTGGCCGAGCTCTACCCGAACCGCATCGACCTGGGCCTCGGCCGCGCGCCCGGCACCGACGGCATCACGATGCGCGCGCTGCGCCGCGACCGCGTCGAGACGGAAGACGACTTCCCCCGTGAGGTCGCCGAAGTGCAGCAGCTCCTCGGCCCGGTCCAGCCCGGCCAGCGCGTCACCGCGACGCCCGGTGCCAACACCAATGTGCCGATCTGGATCCTCGGCTCCAGCCTGTTCTCCGCCCGCCTCGCCGCCGAACGCGGCCTGCCCTACGCCTTCGCATCCCACTTTGCACCGCGTCAGGCGCTGCAGGCCATCAACCTGTACCGCGCCCAGTTCCGCCCGTCGGAGGTGCTCGACAAGCCCTACGTGGTGATCGGCGTACCGCTGATCGCCGCGCCCACCGACGAGGAAGCCGAATTCCTCGCCAGCAGCAACTACCAGCGTGTGCTCGGCATCCTGACCGGCAACCGCCGCCGCCTGCAGCCGCCGGTCGCCAATTTCATGACCGGCCTGCGCCCCGAGGAACAGGCCGCCATCGGCGACTTCCTCGCTGCCGCGGTGATCGGCGGGCCCGAGCGGGTTCGTGACAACCTGGGACGACTGGCCGAACTCACCGATGCCGACGAGTTCATGATCGTCTGCGACATCTACGATCCCGACTTGCGCCTGCGCGCCCTCGACATTGCCGCCGCGGCGATGGCGGCCTGAGCGGACCCCGCCGGGGCGCAGCCTTGCCCCCCGGCGCCGGCCTGAACGCGGCGTCATGACCGCACACCCGCCCCTGCTGCGGCGCTACCGCAAGAGCCTGATTGCGGTGCTGATCTTCGTCGCCTACGCGCTCGCACTGCTCCTGCACAACCTGGACGTGCGTCAGCGCCTGCAGCAAAACCTCCTCGACGCCGCGCGAATCGAACTTGCACGTCAGGCCGATGCGCTGTCCTATTTCTTCTTCGAGCGCCGCAACGACATCGCCGACCTCGCCGCCTCACCCTTCGTCGCCAGCTATTTTGCGGGCCGCGACCTCGGCATGAGTACGGAATACGGCCAGGGCATCCACATCCAGGCGATCGAGGACAAATTCACGCGCACCATCGCGCAGAAACGGCGGGGCACCGCGCCGATCTATACGCAGTTCGTGCTCATCGACGAGCGCGGGCTGGTGATCGGCCAGAGCGGCACAAGCAGCCTGCAGCGGCCCGAAGATTTCAGCGCGCTGGCCTCCGCCCCGCAGAAGGACGCCCCGGTCAAACTGGTGGACGACGGCAAGGCATTGCGCTTCACCCATCCGGTGGTGATCAAGGGCCAGTTGCGCGGCCATATCCTCTCCTACACCTCCCTCGCCGCGGTGGAACTGCGCGCCGGCGCTCGGACCAACGGCCGCCCCGAAGCACTCGTGGTCAGCGCCACCGGATCGCCGGTGCTGTCGGACCCCCCGGCCCTGTTCGCGCCTGCCGAAGTCCAGCGTATCCTCGCCGGGCCTGATCCTGGCGATGCCCACATGGGCATGACGCTGCCAGGCACCGGGGACGAGGGCAGCGCAGACACCCTGATCGCCGCGCTCAAGCAGGGGATCGAAGGCTCCCCGTTCGCGCTCGTGGAACTGATCACCGAGCGCGAACTCGCCGCCCATTCCATTCCGCCACTGGTGATCCTCGCGCTCGGCACCGTGCCGCTCGTCGTCGTCTTCATCATGCTGCAGGAAATGCGCGAACGCCGCCGGACCGAAGAAGCCCACGCCAGCGCCCGCGCAGCCGCCGAAAAGCTGGCCCAGGCACGCAGCGACTTCCTCTCCAACATGAGCCACGAGATCCGCACGCCGCTCAACGCGATCATCGGCCTGGCCGAGATGGGCTGGCGCAGCTCCGCCGGTCGCCGGGCCGCCCAGCAGTTCTCGCGCATCGTCGACGCCGGCCAGCACCTGCTGGGCCTCATCAACGACGTGCTTGACCGCGCACGCATCGAGGCGGGCAAGCTGAAGGTCGAAAGCGTTCCGATCGAGCCGGCCAAGATCATCGACGCCGCCATCACCCTCACCGCCGAGCGGGCCTTCGCAAGCGGATTGCGCTTCGTCGTCCGGGAAAGCGGTCTGCCGGCCCGCTGCCACAGCGATGCGCTGCGCCTCTCGCAGGTTCTGGTGAACCTGCTGGGCAACGCCATCAAATTCACCGAGGCCGGCGAGGTCACCCTCGACGCACGGGTTCAGGGCGACTGGCTGTGCTTCGCGGTCGGCGATACCGGCATCGGCATGACGCCGGAACAGGTCGCGCGCCTGTTCCGGCCCTTCGAACAGGCCGACAGTTCAACGACCCGGCGCTTTGGCGGCACCGGCCTGGGCCTGTCGATCAGCGCCCATCTGGTGGAGGCCATGGGCGGCCACATCCAGGTGGACAGTGCTCCCGGCGTCGGCAGCCGCTTCGAGGTGCGCCTGCCCCTGCTCGCCGCCGAAGCCGACTCCCGCCCGGCCCCGCAGGGCCGCATCGTGCTGGCCGGCCTGCCCACCGAGGAGGCCACGCCTCTGCTCGCCGACCTGGCCGTCCGCGGCATTCCAGCCAGCAAGCTGGACGCTCCTGGCGCCCCACCGAGCGCCGACGCCCTCGTCGTCATCGACCTGTGCCGCCTCGAAGGCCCCCCCGAGTGGCGGGACTGGCTCGAGGCGCTGCAGGACAGCGGCCAGCCGGTGGCGCTGGTCGGCCGCATCGGCGAAACCGGCCTGTCCGACCCGACGGAACGCATCGCCGGCCAGCTTCCGCTAATCGAGCGGCCACTGCGCAGTCGGCACCTGGTCGAGCACCTGCGCGACGGCCCTGCCCGCCCCGCGGCAAGCCGTGGTCCGCTGCGGGCGCGGCTGGCCGGCATCCGCGTGCTGGCGGTGGACGACAACGAGATCAACCGCCTCTTGCTGGCCGACCTGCTCGCCCAGGAAGGCGCACGCATCGAGTGCCTGGAGAGCGGCGCCGACGTGCTGGCCCATCTGCAGCAGGTCGGTACCAAACACTATGAACTCGTGCTGACCGATGTGCAGATGCCGGCCATGGACGGCTACGAACTGACCCGCCACCTGCATGAACTCGACGGCACGCTGCCGGTGCTGGGCCTGACCGCCCATGCCGGTGCGGAAGCCCGCGAGCAGTGCATCGCCGCCGGCATGTGCGCCCACCTCCCCAAGCCCATCGAGGTCGAGACCCTGGTCGAGGCCATACTCCAGTGCCGCCGCACGCCGGACAGCACCGTGGACGCCACCGGAATCCCCGCGCAGCCCAGCACCGCCGCAAGGCCGATGCTGACCCCGACGCCAGCCAATCAGCCCCTCATCGACTGGCCAGCCCTCAACACCCAGTTCAAGGGCCGGGATGAATTGGTGTCCCGCCTCGCGACGAAGGCGCTGGCCAGTTACCGGAGCGGAGCCGCACGCCTGCACGCGCTGGCCGACGGCGGCGACAGCGGCTTGCCGGAGGTGGCCTTCCTCGCCCACAGCATCAAGGGCACCGCCGGAGCCATGCAGATCGCCATGATTCACGAACTGGCCGCGGCCACCGACAAGGCCGCCCGCACCGGCGACGCATCGGGCCTTCGCCTCGCAGGCGAACTCGCTGCGGGGCTGGACAGGGTGATCGTCGAACTGGAAGCCCGCACCGGCGCCTGAAAAAAGGGCGGCCCGTCGGACCGCCCATGCCATTCACGCGCTCACCGACGACTCACCGGCAAGCCGCGCCCGCCCCCCGTCAGCGGGACTCCTTGATCATCCGCCCACGCGCAGACTGCAGCGGGCGGGCGTTCATCGGGTAGAGCCGGGAGAAGATCGCGATCTGCTCGGCCGACAACTGCGCCGGCTGCTTCATGACCATCCACATCACGCCCTCGCTGCAGGGCGGCGTCTCCATCGACCCCATGTAGGTGTAGTAGCTGCGGTCACCCGGCAGCAACTGGTTCAGATCGATCGCGAGGCCATCCGGCGAGTAATCGACATTTTTCTCCAACGGCAGGTTATTCCACAGGGTCTGCACCAGCGGATGGGCCTGGCCGCGCTCGAGCAGCACGGCCACCACCGCCAGCCGGCCATCCAGATCCTTGTGCACGAGGTGCACGACCATCTCGAAGCCCTTGCCGTTGATGCGTTCCTCGGAAGGACGGTGAAAATGGAACTGCACCAGATCGTAGTAACGGCCCATCACCTGCAGACTGCTGCCCGCGCCCACGGTGACCTGGATCGTGTGCCCGTTGTCGACGATGCGGAACTGGGACGGCTTGTAGTCGAAGCGGATCGGTTCCAGATCCACCTTGATGCCGTCGCGGATGTCGATCGGCGACTGTCGCTGGCCGCTGCCGCACAACGCCCATTCCGGCCTCAGCACGCCCCAGTTGGCCGGGCCGGTATCGCCGTCGTAGGACCAGCGGATGTCGTGATGGGCCAGCGGCATGCCCGGCGCCCCCTGAACCTGCGCCGGACCAGCCTCCACGAGTTGGGCCGGCGCCCGCACGACGCGCGGCCGGGGCCGCGGTGGCGGCACATAAACCGGCACGCGCCGCACTTCCGGTGGCGGCAGTTCCACGCGCGGCACCCGCTCTGCCGGTTTTTCTGCGGCCTTTTCGGGCGCCTCGGCCTTGGGGGGCGGCGCCGGCTTGTCGATGAAGTTCTTCTTGAGCGGAATGCTCGGCTCCGCGGCATGCGGCTCGCCCTTGGCTTCGGCCACCCGGGTCACCACGGCCTTGTCGGCCCCCTTGCCCGGGCGGTACTCGGCATCCCGCAGGTCGGACTTGGCCTGGGCAGTCTGGGCCGCCTTCGTCGCGCTCTTCGCAAGCTGGGAGATGTCCGCCGCGCCGCCGGCCGGCTTGCAGACATCCCGCCACAGCTTCTCATCGACACTTCCGGCGCTGACCGGCATGTCCTTCTCGACCTTGACCTTCTCGTCCTTCACGACCGCCGAATCGGCGTCGAGATAGACGCGCTTGATCGTCGCGAAGGTCTGGTTCTTGCAGTCATAGCGGTTCAAGGCCTTGACCGTGGTATAGCCGGCGGTCTCCGCCTCGGCCTCCGACAAGACGATCCGCCCCCACGCAACCTTGGTACCGGGGTCGGACTGCAGGATGCTCGCCCGGTCGATTTCGATCGTCCGTTTCTTGTCGGACGCCACCGTCTGCCAGTCGGCCGCCAGCACGGAACTGGATCCGGCAAGAAGCAACAGGGCGGCTATGGGGCGCAGGCGCTTGCGCATGTGTGTTCTCCGCGGGAAAGATGCGGGCCGCAATGCGGCCGGATGACTCTATTGTCGGCGCCACACCGGCAAAGCTTTAGCGCCCGGCTCAGTCGCGACAGCCGCAAACCCCCGGGAAATCTTGCGTTTACCCCGCTCTTCCAGTACTTTCGCGGAAAACGTTAGGGGTGCCGGCGCGGGCTGCGCGGCTGAGAACTTACCCTCCGAACCTGATCCGGGTCGTACCGGCGTAGGGAAACGTGGCTCCTGCCGCGCATCCTTCCTCCCGCGGCCCTCCCCCAAGGAGCCTTCATGAACGCCAACGAAAAATTCATCGCAGCATCCGCCCACGTGGACGAAGCCGCGGTCGCCCCGCTGCCCAATTCCCGCAAGATTTACGTCGAAGGCTCCCGCGCGGACATCCGCGTGCCGATGCGCGAGATCAGCCAGGCCGACACGCCCACCGGCTTCGGGGGCGAGAAGAACCCGCCGATCTACGTCTACGACTGTTCCGGCCCCTACACCGACCCCAACGCGAAGATCGACATCCGCTCCGGCCTGCCGGCCCTGCGCAGCCGCTGGATCGAGGAGCGCGGCGACACCGAGGTACTGGCCGACCTTTCCTCCGAGTTCGGCCGCCAGCGCGCCGCCGACCCGGCCCTCGATGAGCTGCGCTTCCCCGGCCTGCACCGCAAGCCGCGCCGCGCGAAGGCCGGCGCCAACGTGTCGCAGATGCACTACGCCCGCCAGGGGATCATCACCCCCGAAATGGAATACGTGGCGATCCGTGAGAACCTGAATCGCCAGCATTACCTCGAAAACCTCCGCAAGACCGGGCCGATGGGCGAAAAGATGGTCAAGCTGCTGGGCCGTCAGCACAAGGGCCAGGACTTCGGCGCCAGCATTCCCGCCGAGATCACCCCCGAGTTCGTGCGCGCCGAAGTAGCCCGCGGCCGCGCCATCATCCCCAACAACATCAACCACCCCGAGTCCGAGCCGATGATCATCGGCCGCAACTTCCTCGTGAAGATCAACGCCAACATCGGCAACTCGGCGCTGGGCTCCTCGATCAGCGAGGAAGTGGACAAGATGACCTGGGCCACCCGCTGGGGCGGCGACACGGTGATGGACCTGTCCACCGGCAAGAACATCCACGAAACCCGCGAGTGGATCATCCGCAACAGCCCGGTGCCCATCGGCACGGTGCCGATCTACCAGGCCCTCGAAAAGGTGAACGGCAAGGCCGAAGAACTCACCTGGGAAATCTTCCGCGACACCCTCATCGAGCAGGCCGAACAGGGTGTGGACTACTTCACGATCCACGCCGGCGTGCTCTTGCGCTACATCCCGATGACCGCCAGCCGCATGACCGGCATCGTCAGCCGCGGCGGCTCGATCATGGCCAAGTGGTGCCTCGCCCACCACAAGGAAAGCTTCCTCTACACAAACTTCGAGGAAATCTGCGAAATCATGAAGGCCTACGACGTGGCCTTCAGCCTCGGTGACGGCCTGCGCCCCGGCTCGATCTACGACGCCAACGACGACGCGCAGCTGGGCGAGCTGGAAACCCTCGGCGAACTCACCGACATCGCCTGGAAGCACGACGTCCAGACCATCATCGAAGGCCCCGGCCATGTGCCGATGCACCTGATCAAGGAGAACATGGACCTGCAGTTGAAGCACTGCAAGGAAGCCCCGTTCTACACCCTCGGCCCGCTGACCACCGACATCGCTCCCGGCTACGACCACATCACCAGCGGCATCGGTGCCGCCATGATCGGCTGGTACGGCACCGCGATGCTGTGCTACGTGACCCCCAAGGAGCACCTCGGCCTGCCGGACAAAAACGACGTCAAGGAAGGCATCATCACCTACAAGCTCGCGGCCCACGCCGCCGACCTGGCCAAGGGCCACCCCGGCGCGCAGATCCGCGACAACGCACTGTCCAAGGCCCGCTACGAGTTCCGCTGG
>Ga0213919_1000435_pt1 | contig 18544 bp, 28 predicted proteins | sample McNCre317MG_FD_161056 | JGI IMG/M metagenome (GOLD analysis project Ga0213919, IMG submission 161056) | Freshwater microbial communities from McNutts Creek, Athens, Georgia, United States - 3-17 MG | ecosystem: Environmental > Aquatic > Freshwater > Creek | place: USA: Georgia | collected... | reverse complement strand
GAGGACGACCAGCCGGTCCGCGTCAGATAGTGCAGCGAACCACTCCCTGGCATCCGGCAGGGCCGAGGTCGGCTCCGTATCGGACCATCCCAGCGTTGCCCACGGCAGCACGGTGGGGATCCGCTGGCATCGCCCGCACTGGTGATCGATCGGCCCGGGAACATGTGCCGGGAAGGTGCTGCCGTGCATGGCCAGACATGCCGGGCACACCCGAATGTCGAGCCGGCAGGACCAAACCCAGCCGCCCACCAGATCCGGTAGGGCTTGGTGGATGGTTTGCGCGGTGGCCCGATACGCGTCCAGCACCTCGGTGCGGGTGGCGGTCATGGCCCGGTCGAGGCCGGTCGCGTAGGCGGCCCGGACGTCGTCGATGAGCTGCACCCTGGCCCGGGGCCCCCGGTAGAGGACCTGCCGGATTAGGGACATGGTCGCGCCGGGGATCGTGGACATGGTCCGAGTGACCCTGGCGGTGGTCGCAGATGCGAGCTGCTCGGCGACGATGGCTGCGGTCACGGCGGCTACGGTGGTGATGGTCTCGGCCCGGTGGGATTCGGGAACCTGGGTGGTGATGATGGGCGGTTCGCCGGTCAGGGTGGCATTGATCGCCGATGTGGCTGCCGTACTGGCGGTGGTGGTGGCATCTGCGGTGAGCCGTCCGAGTTCGGCGGTGGCCGTGTCGAGGGCGTTGGTCGCCGCTGTGATTCTGGACCATTCCCACGGGCGCGGCCAGTGTCCGAGGATCGCTGTGGCAGCATCAGCCGATGCGAGCATGGCCATCATCGCCGCCGTCAGGCCGGCCCAGGACGCCGCCCATGCGACGGTGTGGCTGCGGGTGGCCGCATCAGCTGGTGCCCCGACCTGGGTGCGGAGGGTGTCGGCTGCGGCAAGGGTCTCCGGGGTGATCGCCATCGGCTATCCGGAGATGATCGTGAAGGGTGCGCGAACCCCCGCCGAGTGCCGTTCAGCGGCCAGCAGGGCCGAGCTGATCCGATTCTCGGCGGTCAGTCCAAGGCCCGATGTTGCGTTGAGTGCTCCCAGGGCGGGGCCGGCGCCGCATCCGATGGCCGCGTAGCCGTCGGCTGATTCGCCGACCTGAAAATCTGAGTCAATCTCTAAAAGTCGGCCACGAACGCCAACCAAGAACGCCGCGCCGGTGGATTCGGTGCCGCAGCAGTCGAACGCCGCACCCCCATCCGACAGGGCCGCGCGAAGAGCATCTACCCAGGTGGTGGCCATGAACCCATCGAGCAGGGCCGCATCTGACGGCGGTTCCGGCGGCTGGAACGACCAGTGCAAAAGTTGTCCAGCCCGGAAGGATCCGGCGAACCCGAACACGTAGGCGCCGCTGGCGAAGACCTTCACGTCGCTGCGGACGGTCAGGTCGTAGCCGGCCACACCGGCGCTGTCCCCACCGAGGATGACCCTGCCCTGCTCGGCGATCCCGGAGATGACCGTCACGGTGTGGGCTCCTCTACGACGGGTGCGGCTGGGTCAACGGGTGGTTCCGGCGATACGGGTTCACCCATCGGCCCGGTTCCCACGGCTGCCGGATCCTGACCCTGGGCGAGGGCTGCCAGGGCTGCGATCCCGGGGCTGTTGCCGCCGGGGGTGCTGGGCCACTGGAATTCGCCGTTCTCATCGATCAGCTCTTCGATGATGCTGTCCGGATCGGTCACCCCGAGGGCGGTGAGCAAGAGTCGGAGCACGATCTCCGGTGGCATGGTGCCGGTTGAGGATGCTTCGACGATGCCCTTGATGGTGGTGGCCGGGTCAACCTCGTCCAGGTCGGGCCAGGTGATATCGATGGTTTGGTCGGTGTCACCGGCGAGGGTGACGGTTTCCTCACCATCTTCGACGGTGATCGTCCCCTTGAGAGCGCCCCGGGGTGCGAGGACCGATGAGGCAATGACGTGTTCGCAGATCCGCTGCAGCACCGACGTATGCAAACCTCGGCGGAGGTCCATGCCGAGCTCGGTGGGACGGTCGAGGGTTTCAGCGGTGGCGCGGGCCCCGGTCTGCCCCGGGTCGGCGAGCAGCATCGTTACGGGCAGGTCCACTGCTGATGCGACCATGGTCGCCAGGGGACGCCCGGAGTCGGCGTCGATGGTCGCACCGGACTTGCTGATCGCTTCCAGTTCGGCGTCGGGACTGAGGTTGACGGTTGCCCCGGTGTTCAGTGGGCGGGTCGGGTCGTAGCGTTCGGTTCCGGGCGCTGCGGCCAGGGCGGCGCGGGTAGCGGCCCGTGCTGCGGTGGGGGTTTTCGCCCGCCACGCATACCGCGACAGGGACTTCATCAACAAAGCCCACTGTTCCAAAAATTCTTTGTACGCCTTCGCCCAGTCGATCGCCGCGTACACGTCGGGCAGTCCCCGATGCCACCCGGGCAGCCCGTTGACGGTCACGTGCAGCATGGGGGAATCCCATGCCACCATGACCCCACCAAACGCCGCAGGGCGCACCAGGGGCCGGTAGTCCAGGTGCGGATACCAGCGCTCCACGGTCGCCGTCACGGGCGTTCCTGCGGCATCCCAGCTGGTAGAGGCCCACCGGCGCAGATAAAACCACGGCTCCGAAGAATCCTCGGGGTTGGTGCGGATGTCCACGATCTCATCAGCGGAAAACGTCCTGACCTGCACCGTCCCAGTCACCGGCCGGGTAAACAGAATGATCGGGATCTCACCGTCCGTGGCCAACTGGCGCTCAAGGCGCTCCCTGGCCTGCTGCCCGGTGAACGACCGAACGTTCCCCCGGGCGCCCAGAAACTTCTGAATCAACCCGTTGACATCCTGCTCACCAGCATCAGCGGCCTTACCCGTCGCACGGGCGGCGACCTGCACCCCACCGCCCCACACATAGGCAGACCGGAGATTCACCGCACGCTTGATCAACGGATTCTTGATGGCGTACAGCCGGCAGATCTCCCGCAGCCGCACCAGGCCCTCGGCAGTGAACTCCTGATTCGCCACCGCAGCCAGACGCTGCCAACCCGGGTCGTGAAGCTGAAGCTCCAGGGCTGCCACAGATTCGCGGAGCATGTCGACGTTGTCACGCTCGGCACGGAGTTCCTCGCGTAGCTGCACGACTGCGTCCTGGGGTTTCCGGGTGGCGCGGGTCATCAATGCCTCCCGGTCAGTAAGGTGAAATGCCGAAGTCGTCGTCGTCGGGGTCGGTGATCACATCGTCGTCGAGGATCAGCGGATTCAGGAGCAGCCGGTTCAGGGCCTGTGTCATCGTGTCCACGCGGTCGTCGTGCTGGCCACGAGGGAATACCGAGGCTTCCTCGATCAGCCCATCAACCCATGGCGCGATCTCCGGGGCGGGGAGCAGCACGTTGCCGGCCTCGATGAAGGGGCTGACGGCGGCGGCGCGGGCCGATTTGGACCCGTCCGGTTCGACCGGGATCAGGCCGCCGACGGTGCGCCGCAGCTGGTTCATGACCGCAGGGCCGTTGGCCTTGTCCTCGACCAGCTTCGCGGCAGCCTGCGGCCAGCGGGCGGCGAACATCCGCATGGCCTGACAGGTGGCGACGAACCCGAGCCGGTCATGGACCTGGTCGAGTAGGTACGCTTCCGCTCCGCGCCGACTCCAGATCTGACCGCACACATAGTCAGCGCCATCAGTGTCCTTGAACGCGAGGTCCCAGGATGCGATGACCTCATCGAAACCAACCACCCACCGGGACCCGTCCGGGCGTTCGATCCACTTCTGCTGGTCGTAGAACTGCCACCACTCACGCTGGAAAATCGCGCCCTTGTCGGGAGTCGGCCGGCCCTGAAACAGCGCGTTCCATGCTCGTTCGCCAACCTCCCGGCGGCGCTGCTCCCACTGTGGTGCCGTCCTACCCCGGGCGGAGACCATGTACTCACCCGGCTCACGGCCAAGCAGATCTGTCTCTCCACGCTCGGGCCGATGGTCGGCGATGGCCGGGACGTTGATGACCCGCCAGTCGACACCGTCGTCGCGGTCTTTGAGCCACCCGGAAAGGTCGTCGTGCCGCCATCTGGTTTGGATGATAACGACCGCGACCCCGGGGCCGAGTCGGGGAATGGCCACCTCTGTCCAGAAGTCGCGGACGGTGTCCTGCCAGGCTTGCGAGTCGGCCTGCTCCCCATCTTTGTAGGGGTCGTCGATAATGAGTAGATCAACTGCCCTTGATGTCAGGCTGCCCTTAATGCCGACGCAGTAAACGCCGCCATCGTGCCCATCAAGCTTCCACTCATGCGCGGCCGATGATGACGGATCAACTGTGAGCGCAAGCTTCTCACCGTGATTGACGATATCGTCACGAATAAATTGACCCCAACGGCGTGCAACACCATGCGCATAGGACACAATCGAAATCCGCAGGTTCGGGTTCCGTCGCAACGCCCACAGTGGAAACCGTCGCGACGTCCGCTCAGACTTTCCCTCCTGCGGCGCCATCGAGATCATCAACCGCAGACAGTCACCATTCGCGACATCCACCAAAGCCGCGTCAATCAAATCCAACGCCGGAGTCTGCACCGTCCGCGAATCCAACGCCAACGCCATCGCACCAGGCGAACCCCACGGACACGGTTCCAGCGGGCGCGTCGGCTCAAACATGCGGGCCGCGTACTCGAACGGAGACAATATAGCGGTCACCGCTCACCCCCAGCATCAGGCCACCATCCGCAACCGGCGCGGCACCACATCGGCCACCAACGCCTGTTGCTCGACACTCAGCCGCAGGTCACCGAGGATCCCCCGGATCACCTCCACCATGAGACTCCCCTGGTCCTCGGCCAGTTTGACGCGACGTGCTTCGATGCCGGCAGCGATCGCCGTCTTGCATACCGAGACCAGATGGGAGCGCTCCTGCTGATACAGCTTCAGCCACGCGTGCGGAACAGCCTGCTCGGTCGTATCGGTCCCTGGATACTCGGTGGCCGTCTTATCGACCGTCTCCGTCTTGCCCCAGATAAGCTCATCAGACGTCAGCGCTTCAATGCGAGACTGAAGCCACGCAACATGGCCGGCTGTGCGATGCACCTCGCCGAGCAGTGCCTCAACCGGATCGATATCAACCGGTGAGCCATAGGTTGCCATGGCTTTTGCTGCGAGTTCTATCTGCCCGCGTCGTACTCCCTGCTTTGTGGATCCGCCATGTAGCCTGCATTTTCCGGCCCCGGCATGGTTGGTTCCCCATCCTGCCGGCTTGGCGCAAAATCCTTCGCCCTGGTGTTTCTTTCCGCCACATTTGGGTTTTTCATGGCTGCCGCCATTTTGGGTAGCTTCCATGACTTACTCCGCATTCCATCGATCAATGTCACGGTCCAAGGAGAATGGTTCCTTCCGCCCCACCTTCGGGCGTTACCTTGACGTAGATGCCGTTGGCGGTCGGTATTCCGCCTTCCGGAAAGACGGTGTCCCGCGATTCCCCGCCTTCCATCGTGTATGGGTAGACGGTCCCGGACCCCGTGGTCGCATTGTCGAAAAACTGCACGAGCACGCGTACCGAGACGCTGGTGTTGCGCATGATGACCGCCCGGATGTCGCGGGGGTTCGCACTGACGACCTGATTGTTCCCGGTGAGCGCCACAGGCCGCAGTGTCCCGGCTGGGACCGCTGGGCTGACGCAGGTGGGCCTTCCGGCGACCGGGGAGACGTAGCCCTTGACCGTGATCGTGCCGGCCCCGTAGGTGCTGATCCGGGCTCGGAGGCTCTTGTAGCCGTCGACGGCAACCCGGTAGTCGCCGACCGTGGTGGTGGTGGGAGCCAAGTTGCCGTTGACGCCGATGGCGTGCGCGGCGATGCTCACCCACGTGGTGTCGTCCGTGGACGCCTCAAACGTGATCGCGGTACCACCCGACATGGCCACGCTGGCGGTGACGCTGAGAATCGCGGTGGCGTAGCCGGAGACCGGGAGGACGGTGCCGTTCCCGAGGCCGGTCGCCGCGCTCTGCATGACCACGGCCGCTGGGAGGGTCGCCGGGCCCGGGGCTACCCCGCCGGTGACACCAACGGGTAGGGGGCTGGCCGCGCTGACGTCGGTCGCAGTGTTGTCGGCCCCGTGCTGGATTTTGACCCTGATGTGGTGTGCGCCGTCTACGTAGTCGGTGGCAATGTTGTCCGCCGCGAGCGGCCGAGCGCTGAGGTTGTCAGGCATGCTGCCTCCCGTGGGGAATGGGAAAAGCCCGGGAGCATGGGGGCTCGACCGGGCTTTTCGTGGCGCGAGGCGTCTTGCCTGGTGCGCCGACTCTGATGGGTATTAAACGTCATCAGCCGTCGGTTGGGCGACTTTCCCCCGCGTTTCGTGGAATCTTTTTTCTGCCGCGCTCAGGTCGTACCAGCGTGGCGGCTTGCCTCGCGTGGCCAGGGGGCCGGTGCCGACAGTGGGGAGTGTGCCGTTGCGGGTGAGGCGCTGGATGGTCTGGACGTCCACCTTCAGGTGTGCGGCGAGCGTAGCGGTGTCGACGATTTTCGGCGCGTTGATCTGCGCGCCGAGGGTGTGCCATTGGTCGGTGGTCCAGGTGTGCGACCCGTCGGTGGTGCAGGTGACATCGCTCGCCCGGCTGTCGGTTTCGTCGCGGATGGTGGCGCGGATCTGCCCGTCGCACTCGTCGTGGGGGCACGGTCCGAGGCTGATGTGGTGGTGTCCGCCCGGGTAGGCGTGCGTGTGGGTGATGCGGACGAGTTGGTTGATGGTGTCGGATGCTTCCCCGGCGATCGTGGCCTGCGCGGTGATCCACGACGCGTTGCGGGCCAGGTATGCGCAGATGTCGGTGATGGTGTCGGCGGGGAGGGTGTGGCCGCGTTCCTCGGCGATGTGGCGGCACCAGCTGACGAGCCCGTTTTTGATGTTGGCCCTGAGGTCGGTGACGGCGGGGTTGATGGGGATGGCGGGGTCGACGCTTCCGCCGGTGACGGGTGATCCGTCGCCGCTTCCGCTTCCGCCGAGGACTTCTTCGAGGTCATCCCAGAGCTGGGGGATGCGCTGGATGTTCTCGGCGAGTCGTTCGGCGTGGTGTTGGCAGAGGTGGATTCCGTCGGCGGCGGGCCAGGGTTGGCAGCCGGGGCATTTCTGTGGGTCTTCGCACCATTGGTCTATGTGGTGACCGCGTCGCGCGCAGGTCGGATCAGCGCAGTATGTGATGTCCATCTATCCCCCATTTGTGCCCTGGGATGAATGGTATTCACTCTACTTCAATGATCTACGCCGTCGCTGGTCAGCGCTGTTTCGCCACCCATTGCCGCCAGCACGTCAAGCAGATCCATCCCATCGTCTGCCGCACGTGGCCGGATGGCCGGTCGCCATGGGGTCGCCCGGGCAGCCAGCATCGTCGTGGCCATCCCGCGTTTCCGCCAGCACTTCGGGCCCACCGGCCGGCCATTGTCCGTCCCTGCCGGTGCCCGATCGATTCGCCGACCGCAGTCGACGCAGCGCTTCCCCCTCGCCGTCAGCACGGTTGGGCTGGGCGGTGATCCCCCGCCGTCTCGCCTCGCGCCGTTCGGCCCTTGACCCATGCGGATCGGGGCGGATCTCGACGATCGAGCCGAGGGGGATGTCCCAGCCGCGCGCGACCCGCTCGACCCGACCCGACTTCTTCCATGCCCTCACGTCTCCTCCACGATGCCTCATGCGCCCGCCCAGTTTCCCTCTGGCGCCCCATTAGGGCCGTTCGCATGTCCGCCTACCCCGAGAAGCGCACAGGCCGCCTCAGTCCGATTCCCGCTCACTGGATGATCCCCAGACGAAACGCCTGAGCCACCGCATGCGCCGCGCACTGCACGCCCAGCCGCCGATACGCCCGAGCCCGCCACGATTTCACCGCGTCCACCGTTGGCCAGCGCCCGCAGTGCGAGCAGCTCGTTGTCGGTCAGCTGCTCACAGTAGCCGCCGTTCGCGCCCTGATACACGACCGTTTTCACTCGTCCTCCGCCCGCTCATACTCGTCCCGGAATGTGCTTACCAGGGGATACCACCAGAATCCGTCGTCGTCCTGAACGCCGACCCACTCGGCCGTCGCCTCCGGTGCGCGAACAACCACCAAGGGCGCGTCACCACCCTTCCATCGCCACCGGGAACCAACCTCGGGATACTCGGTGCTCACCGGATCAGCCCCTGACGCATCGCGACGGCCACCGAGTGTGCCCGGTTCCGTGTCCCCAGCTTCGCCGTGATTCGCTTGATCCTGCTCTTGATGGTGTCCTCCGCCAGCCCCAGCTTCTCGCCCACCTCCAGGGCCGTGAGCCCGTCGGCGAGCAAGTCCAGTGTGGCCAGCTCACCATGCGTCAGTTGGCGCCCGCGCCATTCGCCACTCACGCGGTCACCTCCACCAGCTGGCCCAGGACCCGTGCAGCCACATCCTCGGACGCCACCCACGGAAGACCCAGCGAGCCTTTCGCGGGCACCGGCACGGGCAGGCCCCGCACGTCTTCGAGCACCAGGTGTCAGCAGTCCGGATCCCCCCACGGCCCGCAGCACTCGGGATCGCCCCACTGTCCGCAGGTTTTCGTGACGCTGGCCCGGTGGCAGTCGACCAGATTCGCGACCGCGATGACCGAGCCCATCGGGAGCCCGAGCAGCCCGAATTCATACTCGGGTTCCGCGAGCGGCCATGTGCCCACGAGCGCGGACTGACACCGATCGTCACGGACCCCGCCCGGCGCCCACGCTTTCCCGGCGTGGATCCCGATCAGTCCCCGGTACGACGTCGACCGCGTCCGGTTCTCGACGAGCTTCGCCCCAAGGGCGATCGCGGACGCCCACGGCTGGCGGACGGTGACGCATCGGAGCTCATCCACGGGGCACCTCCACGAGCACGTAGACCCGGTAATCCGTGCCGTGCTGGGCGTTGAGCTGGTCGGCGTCGTCCCACATGGTTGCCGGGTCCTGCTCGATGACGATGCTCACCCGGTCTTCCTCGCCGATGACGGGCTCGTGGTGGATGAGCGCGTATCCCAGTAGGCGGTCTCTGACTCCTCGCGCCTTAGTCATGATCGTTTCCTTTCGTTGTGCTGATCGGCGAGCCGTGCGATGGCACACGCGAGCAGGGTCGCGAGAGCGGCTACGGCCTCGGCCGGCGTCTCGTTCTGGGCCATCGCCTGGCCGTACAGCGCGCCGGTCAGCTCTCTTCGGTCAGCGTTGTTCGGGTAGTGGGCGACCAGGATGTCTATCTGGCCGCCCACGGCCGCCCACGCCTGGTCGAGGGCCGCCGTCACGTGCGGTGGGTTGATGGTCATCGCTTTTCCCTTCTCAGGTCTGGACCATCCATGACTATCTGCGTGCAGATGCCGGCGAGGCGTGATGTGATTCGGTCCCCGAGGCTGGCATCGAGTTCGTCGCTGCCGCAGTTGGTGACGTAAATCGTCGGGAGCATCGCCTCATATCGGGCGTCGATGACTCGGTAGCTGACCTCCTCGACCCATTCGGAGCCTTTGCCTGCGCCGAGGTCATCGAGCAGGAGTAGGCCAACGGTCTTGTAGTGATCTGCTTCGACCCCCCCGCCTGGGCGAAGGCTCGCGGTGAATTCCGCGAACGCCAGCGCCTCCCACGAAAGCGCCGGGTGATTGGCGAGGATTCTTCGCAGCGCCCCGTACGACTGGTACGTCTTTCCCACGCCGACCGGGCCCGTGATGAGCAGCGACGGCGCATCAGACATGTTTCCGATCGCGGAATTACACCACCCCCACACTTCGGGGTGGGAGCATGTCGCGTCGCGGCGCCGTTTGGGGAATCGCCGATCGCACGCAGCCATTGCCCGGAGCGCCGAGTGGAGACTTCTCGCCGACGCGTCGGGATCAGCCTTGACGTCCGAGCAGCAGCCTGGGCAGTCGATCTCCACCGTGGGCGTGTCACTGGGGTGCCTATCGCACGGTCGCGACGCCATTCTGCGGGAGAGCGCGATGAGGTCTGTGAGATTCATAGCGGCTTCCTGTACTTGGACATGTCACGGCTTCCGTCTGGTGCGGTTGCTTCCCGGTACGCCTGGTATCGGGCTGGGGCCTGCTGTGTGGGGCGTTGGAGCTGGACGGCTAGGTCGTTCCACCCGGCCCGGCCCATCTGGTCTGCGGCCAGGACGAGCTTGTCTGCTGGTATGCCTTCGTCGAGGAGTTTCTTGGCCTGTCTGCCGACGCGGCCGATCAGGCTTCCGGTTGGCTTGTCCTTGCCGGCCGCTACGGCGCCGTCCACGTACGCGGCAACGACGTCCTGTGCGGTCGGGGCTGGGGTGGGGGATTGGATTGGGAGCGAGGGTTGATCGTTGGTTGGCCGCTGCGACGTAGGAGCGGCGTGCAGATCCCTGCTCCCTGCTCCCTGCTCCATGCTCCCTGCTCCCTGCTCCGGGAGATGGGGTGTCGCGAGACTCTCGCGAGACTCTCGCGAATGAGGGGCATCAGTGGAGTGGGACGTGGCCTCTGGATTCGCATTCGCGCTGGTGGTGGCTTTGGCGCCTGGGTGGTCGGCCTGTGGATAGCGGGCTTTCCCTGGCCTGTCGATCTTCTGGTGTTCCGACCAGTGGACGATGGACAGGTACGCCTTGCCTTCGACTGTGTAGCGACGAATGCGACCGGCCTCCGCAAGGCTCGCGAGACTCTCGCGAAGGTCTCGCGATACCTGCGCGTAGTCCTCCTCTAGGGCGAAAAGCTCGGCGGTGATGAGCTTCGGGTTGTCCAGCCCGACCCCGTTGTCATCCACGTACGTCCACAGTCCGATGAAGACGAGTCGATCGAAAAAGGTATGTCTGGCGATGGCTTCGCTCTTCCAGAACTCCGGCTTGATTGTTCGAATGCGCGCCATCACTCCACCGCCATGTCGACGAATCGGGAGCAGTGCAGTTGGGCTGCCACGGTGATGTCCGCCAGCGGACCGTTCCGGTGTTTGGCCACGATGAAGTCGGCCTCTCCGAGTCTCGGCGACTCCTTGTCGTAGTAGTCGTCGCGGTGAACGAACATGACGATGCTGGCGTCCTGTTCGATGTTGCCGGACTCCCGAAGGTCGGAGAGTTGCGGTCGCCTGTCGGTGCGTTGCTCCGGTCCACGGTTGAGCTGGCACACCGCGATGACTGGGATATGCAGGTCCTTCGAGAGGGCGTTGAGCCCACGGGTGATGGTTCCGATTTCCTCGGTGCGGGAGGACCTGGACCCGGGGACTGTCGCGCACAGTCCGATGTGGTCGACGACGACAAGGCCGAGATCCCCCCGTGCGGCGTGCAGTTTCGTTCTCGCACAGATGTCGTGGATGGTTACCGCCGAGTCGTCGTCGATGGTGAGGGGGGCCTCGTGGATGCGTGGTGTCGCTTCGGCGATTTTTTCCCAGTCGCGTGCGTGCAGGCTGTTTCCACCTCGGGTGATGTTGTGGTGGGGGATCTTGGTCTCCGCTGAGATGATTCGTTGGAGGAGTTGGTCTCTTCCCATTTCCATGGCAAAGAACAGGGTGTTGATCTTCTGCCGGATGGCAAACGATCGGGCGAAGTCCATCGCGGCGGTCGACTTCCCCATTCCGGGTCGACCGGCGATGACGAGGACGCCCTCGTTGAGTCCGTACAGAAGTCGGTCGAGGTCAGAGAATCCGGTCGATGGACCCGGCTGTCTGCCTGATTCCATTTCTCGCAGTGTCGCGGGAAGAATGTCGCCGATGGTCGATGCTTTTGCGTTCCCCGTGAGGCAGGCCGCCGAGAGGATGTTCGCGGCTTCGGCGTGCCGGTTTTCGCGTTCAGCGAGTCTGCCGATCTGGGAGATCCGGGCCCCGGCCTCGATGAGTCGCCGGCTCTCGGCGTGTCCGGCGACGATCCTGGCGTAGTGACCCACGTTGGCCACGGACGGTACGGCGGCGATGCACGTGTACAGATACGCGGGATCGGGGAGTTTTTTGATAAGCCCCGTCTCGGTTGCCCTGTCGGCGATGACGAGCGGGTCCCCGACGGCTTCCCCGGCCACGTACATGTCGATCATCAGCGCGTGTAGGGACGCGTGGATGGGGCGATAGAAGTCTTCTGTTTTGAGGATCTGCATTACCGCCGGGGTGGCGGAAGCGGATTGGAGCATGGCGCCGATGACGGCCTGCTCCGCTCCGACGTCGTGCGGAACCCCATTGATCGTCTCTTGTTGATGTACCATGGGCGTAGTGCCCTTCCTACCTGGGAGTTCGGGGGCCGTTGCACAACGATGCGGGTCCGGGTGCTACCGGGCCCGCTCATCTTCCGCCGGGGATCTCCTCGTATAGGTCGTCCACTCCGACCTTCAATGCGGCGGCGATGAGCGGGATCACGGGCGACGGTGGGGGCGTCTGACGGTCTGGGTCTTTGGATTCCCAGCAGATGACGGTTTGACGTACTCGTCCGACGCGTTCGGCCAGCTCTTTCTGACTCATTTCCAGCTCGCGTCGTCGGCGTCTGAGGAGTGTGGGTGAGAACCGCATCGCTGAGGGAGCCTCGGCGTTGTCCATGTTCGGAATCTTACACTAGGTCATACTAGTGACGCGAATCCCCACGCCCGTTTCGCCTCGCCCCGTGTTCGCTGTGAGCGAACAGTGCAACACAAAACCGGCCCACACTCGACGTGAGTACGGGCCGGTCGGCTGTCGCGTCTACACCCATTCGGGGAGCCGCTTCGATGCCGCGCGCCTCCTGTTGTACTCGACGACCACGAGTTCTGACACCGCGTTGGAGATCTTCCGTCCCCGGGCCGCCGCGAGTCCTTGGCTGCGGCTGAGGAGCTCCGCCGGGCCGCCTTTGATGTCGGCGAGTCGGGCGATCATGTCGTCGACTCCGACGCGTTCCCCGTGCCGAATGTAGATGTTACCGACGCCGGAGACGATGTGGCCGTTGACGGCAGTGTTCTGGTTTCCCCATGCCCCGGTGAGCGCGGCGATGGTTTCGTAGGCGGCCACACTGTCGGCCTTGAATATCCGCTGGATGGCTGAGATCGCAGAGAAGCTGCCGTCTGACCTGCTGGCGACGACGGACCATCCGTGCTTGTGGAGGATCTTTTGGATCTCCGTGGCGGCGTGATCCCCCTCAACGACCGCCATGCGAAACATGTCGATTTTTGTGGGTGGGCGGCTAGTGTTGGACGTCCGGAATATGCCGGCCTCCTCAGCCAGGCTGAGGTCGTGGACGAGGCGCACGTCTACCATGTGGTCGTCCATGCCGGCCATCTTCAGCGCAGTGAGGCGGTGTTGTCCGTCGATGACGACGGTAGTGCCGTCCGCGCGGCGGGACGCGGTGAGAACGCCGATGCGGTCGACGTTGAGTTCTCGACTGATTTTCCGCGCCCATTCGGGCCTGAGTTCCCGTTGCACGGCGGGGTCCACGATGATGTCGGACGCTTTGATCTGGACGATTTCCTGCTTCACTTGGAGACCTCTCTGAGCTGGCGGATGGTGGCGCTGAGCAGGGACCGGAATCCGGCGAATCGCTCGGCGAGCACCCACGCCTCATCGCCATGGATGGTGACCGGGCCGCCGAGGACGTGGCCGATGCCGTCGAGTTGGGCGGCGACGGACCGGAGCGTGCCGGCCGATATGGGGGGCTCCGGTTGGGGGGTTGTCCGGGACGCGGTTTTTCCCATGGCCCGGACGAGAGTGGCCTCGGCGCCTCCGACAGTGATGGCCTCAGCGTCCAGTTGGGCGATCAGGTCGCGGGTCAGTGCGGCCACATCCGGGTCGGGGTCGTCGAGGGCCGCCATGATGGTCTGGGCGCGGCGGTAGATGCCGGGCGTCATGTCGATCTGCCGACTAACGCGGGACCGGAGCGACTCGGCGGGGACGGTGGGTTCGCCGCGGCGGGTGCGCCAGTTGTTGGCGATCCGCGCGTCCCGTGAGTGTTGGAGCTCGGCGGCGTGAATGACCTTGGCGCGGGCCATGGCCTCGGAGAATTTCACCCGGCGTCCCGTTCGGCAGCCTGCTCGGCAGCCAGGGTGCGGCCCGCGTCGGTGAGCCAGGTGTAGCGGCGGACCGGCCGTCCGGTCGGTGTGGTGTCCCAGCGGCTGGCGGCGTATCCGTGGTCGCGCAGCCGTTGGAGGATCGGGTGGATGGCTCCCGTCCCCAGGCCGGTTTTGGCGACCACTTCACGACCATAGAGGCCCGTTGGGTGGTCGGCGAGTACGGCGATGACACGCCGTACCTGGATGGTCATGAGCATGGTCGGATCCTACCGGATCGGATCCGACCACGATCGGGTGACTACGCCCCCTCGGCGCACTCCTCGCAGTACTCACCGTCGACGTCGACCAGCTCGACCCCGCAGCACTCCACGGCACAGACCCGCTCGCCGGTGGCATGCCAGCGGAGGTGTCGGATGCCTGCCTCGGTGATAGCGGTCTGCCCGCTCCACCCGTCACACAGCGGCCCCTCGGAGCAGGTGCACCTGGATGTCCACACCGATACCATGCCGGCGGTCGCGGGCACCACAGCCCCGGTGATGGTCACCGTGTGGGTAACCCCGGCCAGCATGAGAGTCTCGGTCACCCCGTCCCACCGGTGGGCGTGCGGGGCCCGGAGTGCGGCCAGCTCGGCGAGGCGGATGTCCAGGTCGCGGGTCTTCGGGTCCACAGCAGCCTCCCTGTCGGTTACATGCAGAAAGCCCGCAGTCCGGTTGTGGACTACAGGCTTCCTGGTCCGGTTCGGGCTCTCTCGTGGCCCTACAGCTCCCCGGGGTGCAGCCACCGGAGCCGCACCTTGCCCTCACGACTCACCAGCCCGCGATACATACGCAGCTTGACCTGCGACTTAGCCCGCCTGATGACTGGGTTCAACGGGCATCGATCTATTGTCGTGAGGGCACCATTCTATCAAAACCGTCGATTGTCGGCAACGCGAACATCACCGGATACCCTCACGGTCATGGATACCATCACCACCGCTGAGGCCGCCGCCCTGCTCGGGATCAAGCCGCGCACTGTCCTGTGGGACCTTGCGCACCACGATGATTTCCCGAGGCCGGTTCGGACTGGACGGTACTACCGCTGGCATCGCGAACCCTTGCTCGCGTGGCGGGAGCAGCATCCGAGCAAGCCCCGACGGCCGGTCAAGGAATGATCGTGTCCCCAGTGAACCCCAGCACGCACCGGCCACCCAGGGCTCGGGCAACCGACTGCCAGACATAGACATGCGGTGGCAACTGGTTGGCCAGGGTGCCCCGGTAGAGGGTCGGAGGCGCCCCACATCGCGCTGCAAGCTCTCTGACGGTGGCGAGAACCCGCCCAGCGTCGTCGACAGTGACCGCGACATGCCCCCGACGGGCAGCGATCTCATCCTCGGTTGCCGGGGCGAGGTGGGATGCGGCGGCCAGGATGGCCCAGTGGTATTCGACGGTGGCCGCATCCTGGCGGTCGGGTGCGGCGATGGCGAGGCGTGCCGCTGCGATGGCCACCTCGGGGGTGTTGTGGATGGGGATTCCTGGCATGGTGATGGTGAGCGGGTGGCCGATGGCCCGGGCGCGTTGCTGCATGGTGGCCACCGAATATCCGAGGCTGGCCGTTCGTTCCCACTCGTTGATCAACCCCTGGGCGCGTCCGAGCATGCGGGAGAGGCGCTGCTGGCTGATCCCGGCGGCTGTTCGCAGCTGGATGTACCGCTGGAAGACGGCTACGCGGTGGGCTACATCATCGGGATGGTTATGCACGGCGGGCGTCCACGACGATGTGGGTACGGTAGGTGAGGATTTCCTCAACCCCGTCCAGCCGTTCCCGCTCGACGTCGGTCATGTCGCGCCATTCCCAATGGCCGGAGCTGAGCCGCCGGGCACCCATGCGTTTGAGTCGGGCCGCGACCTTCCGTTCCGCGTGCCGTAGGGCGGGATGCCTGGGTGTCCCAGCCAGTCTGGGGAATGTGGCCTGGTAGGTGACGGCGTTCTCGGCGTGCCCGCGCCCAGATTTCCGGCATGCTTCCGTGCAGAATTCGGCCTTCACGGTGCGGCCGACGATGGGGCGGCGGCAGCCTCGGCATCGGCGTAGGGGCTCACCGCGGTGGTTGTAGACGACCCCGGCGAGGACGATGTCGACGGGATGTTGGGCGTCGGCGGAGCATTCGGTGATGACCGGGCATGTGTCGCAGATTTTGACGGCCTTGCGGATGGTGGTGATCTGGGTGTGGTCGAGCCGTCCGGCCGGGATTTCCCACATGGTCCATGGGTGGTTGCGGCATGGGGCGGTCCAGACCCATGCCCTGTGGTTGGGATCGATCAGGTTGTACATTGATTGTCCCCGCTGTAGGTGGTGGGATGCGTACGGCCCGGTCAGCGCGGATGCTGACCGGGCCGTCATGGGCAAGGATCAGAAGGGTGGGCCGTCATCCTGCGGAGTACGAGCCCCGCTGGCCGGCGTGGCACTGGCCCATGGATCGTCAGCGAAACCGCCACCACCGCCGGTCGCGCGGGGGCCGTCCGTGCCGGGTCCGCCGGAGCGCGACATCTTCTGGACCTTGGCCGTGGCGAAAGCGATGCTCGGTCCGATCGCGTCGATCAGCAGCACTGTTTTCGACCGCTTCTTTCCGGTCTCGCGATCCTCCCACTCATCAGTCTTGATCCGCCCCTTGATCAGGACTTCCATGCCCCTTGTGAGCGATTCCGCGATATTCTCGGCGAGCTGCTTAAACGCGGTCCCGTCGATCCACAGCGTGTCGCCGTCTTCCCATTCCTGAGTGTTGGGATTTTTCTTGCGGGCCGAGAAGACGATCCGCATCTTGCACACGGCCATGCCGGTCGGAGTAAAACGCATCTCGGGGTCATCAACGAGACGCCCGACCTCACAGATTGTTGGCAGCATGATCAGTCCTTTTCCTGCACCAGGTCGGCGCAATTCGGGTGGTACACGATTCCGTCGATGGTGACCTGCTCGTGGCCGACGGTCGCGTGGTCCAGAACGGCATGCACCACGCATGGGTTAGAGCAGTCCCGGGCCCCGGTGACGAGGATCCGCATCACGCCACCGTCTTCCGTTTGGCGTGGTTGCGGCGAGTGTCTCCCTGGCGTCGGGCGCGGCTGCCCGCAACCCTGCGGGGTCGACGCCGTGCGAGCCTCTCGGTTTCGGACATTCCGCCCTAGACCCCCCCAGTTTGGTTGGTGGCCAGGGCCCACGTGCGGCACTGCCTCAGGATCGGGCACCTCTTGCAGATGCGCTTGGCCGCCGTGACGACCGATGGGGTAGCCGGCTCCTCGCCGACGGGGGCGAAGGTTTCCGCCATGCCCAGCTGGGAGCGGGCCGCGTGTGTGGGTATGGCGGGCACGGATATCGTGTCGAGCCATCTCCCGCGCTTACGGATGGTCCCGGGGTTCACGTCGAGCATCGCGGTCATGCCACGATGCCCAGGTGTGCGGCGCCGATGGCGATCAGGGCACTCTGTTCACGCCGCCACTGGGTGACGACATATCCGGAGATGTAGAGCAGGTCCACGGCCTCATCGGCGGCATGGTCCTGGTCGGAGTGCGGGATGGTTTCGGTGTGCCCGTCCAGGTAGGTGAGTGTCCAGGTGGCGCCCTGTGGGGCGAGTGTGGCGATATGTCCCTCGGGGCCGACTTCGTGGACTGAGATCATGTCGTGCATCGCTTATCCTGTCTGTGCGTAGGTCACGGTTCGAAGTGGGCCAGCTGAGACGACAGCTGGCCCACCAGCGTCTTACTCGATGATGTGCAGCGTCGGATACGCGTGGATCGTGAGGACCATGAGACCCAGCGGATGGACAGCCTTCCCGACGATCATCCCCGGTCGCATATCCGGTCCGATGAGGTGACGATCGTCGTCGTCGACGATCAGCCCGTAGTCGACGAGCCCATCGACGACTGCCTTCGCTGTTGGGTATAGGTTCCCGACGTCGCGGCGCCGGTTGGTGACGGGGTGGCAGGTGGCGATGACTCGTACGGCCGTGATTCCCTTCGGTAGTCGGGCGGACATGGCGTGGATCCGGCCAGCGTCCCGCCAGGCTCGGCGGGTCGACGTCTGCGCCCGGAGGTCCTGGCGCTGATTGGAGTTGATCCATGGTGCCGGTGCTGGTATGCGCACGATGTGCGGTGAGTGGTGGTGCAGCTCCGACATTGGCCGGGCTGCGGTGATGGTCATGCCGCACCGTCGATCACGTCGACCGGGCGGGGGCCCGAGACCAGCGACTGGTAGCAGGCGTCGGCGGCATGGGCGACGCGGACCACGGCGTCCTTGGTCTCATTGGTGGAACCGGTCGCCCAGTGATACGAGACGTTGGCGTATGCCTCGGAGATGACCTGGCGCGCCTCGTAGTTGCGGTCGGCGTCGTGCAGTCGGCCGATGAGGCGGCACAGGGCTGCGGCGCGGGCTTCCCCGCCATTGGCCAGGCCGCAACTGGCGGCTTTGGCCGCAGCCGAGATCAGCTTGTCTGGGTCCTTGCGGAGTTCCTTGAGGATGCTCATGACGTTCCTTCCGTTCTGATGGGCCACGCACCGTCGACGGTCGCGGCGGCCTCGGGTTTCCCAACCCGGATGAAGTAGCGGCGCAGGTCTTCGGCCTGCTGGGCGGCCCATCCGATCTGGGCCACGTGAAGCTGCCCGATTGTCATGTCCCGGATCGCGGGGTCTGCGGCCATGGCCCATGCGACGCGGGCCGATTGCGTGGCGTC
>Ga0213919_1000434_pt1 | contig 18549 bp, 29 predicted proteins | sample McNCre317MG_FD_161056 | JGI IMG/M metagenome (GOLD analysis project Ga0213919, IMG submission 161056) | Freshwater microbial communities from McNutts Creek, Athens, Georgia, United States - 3-17 MG | ecosystem: Environmental > Aquatic > Freshwater > Creek | place: USA: Georgia | collected... | reverse complement strand
TCAAGTGGTTTTCAAACTGGCCACCAGCGACGCCCACCTCGCCGTCATCTCCGACGTGCGCTTCAAGAACGAGTTCAACTTCGTGAAGGACCGGCACGGCATCATGCTCCGCATCGAGTCCAATCGCTGCAACATGGATGACCAGCACCCCAGCGAAACGGAACTCGACGACGCCACGTTCGATTACGTGCTGCGTAACGATGGCACGCTGGAGGAGTTCAGGAAGGCTGTCGGAGTCATCGCCACGAAAGTCATAGCGCAACGTCTCTAATTTATGCCAGCCACCTACGTCCCCAAGTGCTACGCCCGCGCGCGTAACACGCAATACGGCGAGATGCTCAACATCTCGTTCGACGCAGCCGCCCTAATCGAGTTCGTTCAAGCGAACACGAACCAGCGCGGCGAGTTCAAAATCACCGTGTCCAAACGACGTGAGCCAAGCGACAAGGGTGTCACGCACTCGGTTGCGCTGGATACGTTCGTTCCGAAAGCGCGTGAGGGTGGATCGCCTTCGGCTCCGCGAGCACCGCGACCGGATTCCCCTCCTCCGGGGAGTCAGGCGGCGAGTGTGGATGCGCCGCCGAAAGACGACAGCAACGTACCTTTTTAGCCCATGAAAACCGGAGACAAAGTGATTTGCGTGGACGCGCAGCCGTGCTGGATTTGTGGCCTACCAATGGGTCTGACTGAGGGAGGCATCTACGTTGTCGAAAAACACGGCACGCACGAGAACGGGCTGGCCGTCGTCTGGCTCGTGGGGCAGCGAACCGCGTGCAGCTTCAGGCACAAAGAACCGCAGAACAGCTTTGGCGCGCTGAGGTTTAGGAAGCTGGAAGAACTGAAGGCGGAAAATGTAGAGCGCGAATCGAAAGTTGTTGACGACGAAAACGCGATTCGATAAACGAAAGACATCAACGGCGTGACTGCCGAAAAACGATGAGTGCCGACAACATTGACCTGATCCCGCTGACCGATGAAACGGTTTTCTCGACGCGCCCGCGCCGGGGTTCCGCAGTCACCATCGCGATGCGGGATCAAATCAGTGTTGAGGCGACATGAGTAAACCCACTTATTCAGAACTGCTTCGCGACCCGAGGTGGCAGCAGAAGCGACTTGAAACTCTTGAGCGGGCCGGGTGGTGCTGCGAAGTTTGCGGGGACTCTGAAAAAGAACTCCATGTTCACCACCTCTACTACCTGAAAGGCAAGAAGCCTTGGGAGGTTGAGCGTCGCCAGCTTTCCGTCATGTGCAAGAGTTGCCACAAAGAAGCTGAAAGCTGTCGCGAATGGCTGCTGAGAACATTCTCATTTGCCCCACCTGAAATGATGATGAGCTTCTCACACGATCTTCGAGAAGCTATGGATCACCCACTGACTCACTGGACTGAAATCTCAGCCGCCCTGCGTGAACTGCTCCAATCTCACGAGGAAATGCTTCGCCTGCAAAAGCAATGCTACGAGCGGGCAAGAAAAAAACACCTAGAGGAGACAGCATCGAAATGAGAATCCGATCCATTAAACCCGAGTTCTTCAAGGACGAGGAACTGGCCGAACTTCCACCACTGGCACGCCTGCTTTTCGCTGGTCTGTGGTGCATGGCTGACTGCGCAGGGAGGATCAAAAGTGGATCAAAGAGGATCAAAGTGGAGGTTTGCCCTACGATGACGTGGCGATTGATCCACTTTTGATCCAACTTCACGAGCAAGGATTCATCTTCATGTATGGCAGTAAGGATGGATCAAATCAGGATCGATTCATCCAAGTGATCCACTTTGACCGACACCAGAGAATCACCGGAAAAGAGGCTGAATCAACTAGTTTAATACCGGAATACAGCCCGTCTGAACATGTGGCAATGCCGGTGAAGCAGTCGAGAAGCACTGGGGAAACAACCGGGAAACAACCGGATTCACTGGAAGGGAAGGGAAGGGAAGGGAAAGGAAAGGTGTACGTCTCGGGTGTTTCTCCGAATGACATCAAGGAGGCGTTCGACAAGTTCTGGGTCGAGTATCCCCGGAAGATTGCCAAGGAGGACGCGCTGAAGGCTTTCAAAAAGCACGAGTGCTGGAACCATCTACCGGCCATCTTGAGCGCTGTGGCTAAACACCGGGCATCACCGGACTGGCTGAAGGAGGATCGGCGGTTCGTTCCTCACCCGGCTACGTGGCTGAACGGGAAGCGTTGGGAGGACGAGCTTTCAGCACCATCGGCCACCCAGCGGTTTACGGCACCCGTCGCCCCGTTCGTCCCAACAGAGCCAGACATCGACCTCGCCACCGCATTCGCTGCCAAGCAGGCGCGAGAAAAGGCTGAACTTGAAGGTTGATCTAATCACCGCCAAGACCATCAGCGAGATGCTGAACGGTCGCGTTCAAGCTGTGGCTGAAATGCTCGTCCCCGGTGGGAAGCTGGACGGCAACAAGTGGGTGTTCGGCAACGCTGGCGGCGCGGCTGGTGGCAGCACCATGCTGAACTTGGATGGTCAGTTCGTCGGCAAGTGGCGCGACTGGGCCTCGGATTCCGACCGTGGCGACCTGATCGACCTGTGGGCAGCCGTGAAGGGCATCCCGCTGTCGCAGGCGATTCAAGAGGCAAAGGCGTATCTCGGCATCCAGAACCCTGAGCCGATGGCTCGGAAGACCTACAAGGCACCCTCAGCGCGCAAGATGGTGGCGCTGTCGCCACAGGGCCGGGCGCTCAAGTGGTTCAAGGAGGAGCGCGGCATCAACGCGGACATCGTTGACCTGTTCCGCGTGGAAGGCGACGAGAGCAACCGCATCGTGTTCCCGAGCTACTCGCCGGGTGACGTGCTCATCAATCGCTCCTACCGTCCGCTGGATAAGAAAGACTTCGAGCAGGAGAAGGGCTGCGCGCCGTCGCTGTTCGGTTGGCAATCCCTGATGCGGATGGAGAAGCGAGCGGTCATCATCTGCGAAGGCCAGATCGATGCGATGACTTGGGCGCAGTGGGGCTTCGACTGCCTCTCAGTTCCGAACGGCGCGAAGAATTTCAACTGGGTGGAATACGAGTGGGACAACCTTGAACTCTTCGACACGATTTACCTATCGTTCGACATGGATGAGCAGGGCGCGGAAGCATCATCCAAACTCTGCGACCGGCTCGGGATTGATCGCTGCCTCGAAGTGAAGCTGCCCTACAAGGACGCGAATGAGTGCCTTGTCGCCGGGCTGAAGAAGGAAGATGCAGCGAAGTGGATCGCGGCAGCGAAGGCGAAGTCCATCGACGACTTGGTGAGCGCGAACGATCTGCGCGACGGATTGAAGTCGGTGTTCTATCCGAGTGATGAACTTCAGGCGCAGATTTTTGCACCAGCGCTGCTGGTTGGTCGCGGCGGGAGGATTCAGTTCCGACCCGGTGAAGTGACTGCATGGACCGGCTACACGAGCCACGGCAAGACCACCCTGCTCGCCTACCTCGCCAGCATGGACATCGCGCTGCGCGACACCGTTTACTTCGTCGCCTCGATGGAAATGATTCCAGCGAAGCTGCTACACAAGATGGCCACCGCTGTCATCGGTTCACGCCCAAGCATTGAAGCTATTGACGCATTCGTGGATGGCGTTGGAACGAAGCTGCTGTTCGCGAACGTGCTCGGCTACATCGGTGAGGAAAAACTTTTCCAGATGATGCTCTACTGCGTGCGCCGCTACGGGATGAAGGCCACAGTCATCGACTCCTTCATGGCCATCGAAAATCTGGAGGAGGATTACAAGCGCCAGAGCGATTTCATGTCGCGCATCTTCGCGTTCTCGAAGGAGCACAAAATCCACATCCACATCGTCTGCCACCCACGTAAGGGAGACGAGTCCATTCCACCCGGCACAATGGAAGTGAAGGGCGCGAGCGTCATCATCAACCGAGCGGACGGGTTGGTGGTTGTGCATCGCAACCCGGATAAAATTAAGCAGCTTGAGGAGGGCCGAAGCTATGAGGAGTTGCAAGACGTGTTCGACACCATCGTCTTCTGCCGCAAGGATCGCGAGACTGGATGGCGAGGCAAGGTTGAACTGTTCTTCGACTGGCCGAACAACCGATTCAGCCGCACCAGCTTTAGGCCGGACACGCGCCCTGCACCACAAATTTCCACCCCACAGCAGACCCCGCTCCTAGACGAACCTCCTAACGATTGAAAATTATGACACAACGAAAATCATGGCTAGATGAAGCTGTTGAGCTTCGAGTTGAGCCTGAAGAATGCACAGCGATGTGGATGGGCAGGCCGTTCCTCTACCACACGAAAGCCGTGCAAGTGGGCAAGCTAGTTCACATCTCACACACTGACAGTGCTGGTGACATCGACGACCTTTGGTATGTCGTTACGCACTGCGAAAAGATTCCAAACTTCAAACTGTTCGTTATCGCGGTGAAAGAGACAGACACCCGCGACATCACGATGGAGCTTCATGCGCTTGGCAGGCCAACCAGAAGCCTTGGGCAACGCTATCCAGAATACGCAGACAAAACTGAAAACCAACTGACACCCCCATGATCGCAGACATCAACCAACCGACCGGCCCGACGATTAAGCGCGGGAAATCAAAACAGGATTATTCCACGCCGAAGGAATTCCTAGACGCTGTGCGCGCACGCTTCGGCTCCATCGACGCCGACCTTGCAGCATCGGCTGCGAACGCGGTGTCTCCAGCGTTTTATGACGTTGCAAAGGAAGATTCACTGACGCGAGCTTGGAACGAACTCGGCGGCTGGCTCTGGCTCAATCCGCCCTTCAACAACATCGAACCTTGGGCTGCAAAGTGCGCCGCCGAGTCCGCGCTTGGCGCACGCATCCTGTTCCTCACCCCGGCCAGCGTTGGATCGAACTGGTTCCAGCAGTGGGTTTATCCGAGCGCGAACGTGCTCATGCTGAATCCGCGTATCTCGTTCGACGGCAAGAACGCTTTTCCGAAAGACCTGATTTTGTCGGTCTTCTCTGGAGGAATGCGCGGAATGCAGCCTTGGCGCTGGAAATGATTTGACACGTCCGAAAAATAATACCATAACGTCCGAAACAAAATAATACCATGAATCCTTACCTTCCAAACCAAGGCTCCGAAATTCATCCTTTGATGCCGCTGGCAATGCACGGCGTTCACATGCCGGGCGAGCTAATCACGCCATCACGCCTGAGTCACGCCTGCGAAGACCTCAACGTCTCCATCCATGACCGCGAGCGCGTCTATTCCGAAATGAAGCGCGTCGAGCAGGAGATGCTTTTCGGGAAGGAGGCGAAGTGAAAGCCACCGTCATTTATCACTCAGCCGATTTCGACGGCATCTTCTGCCGCGAGATTGCGCGCAAGTTCCTGCCGACCGACACCAAGTTAATCGGCTGGGATTTTGGAGATGAGCGCGTCGCGATTCCAGACGGCCCTATTTACGTGCTCGACCTACCAGTGGATCGTGTGTTTGGTTTCGACTACGCGGTTGTCGGAAATCAGCGCGGTCCTCAACATCCCGCTGGACTAGTCTGGATCGATCACCACGCATCATCAATCGCATCGCATCCAACCGACATCCCCGGCTACCGCATAGACGGCGTGGCCGCTTGCCGACTGACGTTCCAGTGGTTCCTGAAGCAGTGGCGCATGTCAACCGGCATGGTCTGGCTTCTGCCGGACAAGCAGCAGTTCATCGACCGCAAAGTGACCGAGCCTGAAGCGGTGCGACTCGCTGGCGAATACGACATCTGGGACAAGCGCGATCCGCGTGCCGACGTGTTTCAGTTCGGACTGCGTTCTGAGCCTTTGGAAGAATACTGGCCCACGCTTCTCGACCAAGACAGCGACGGACGCTATCGCGGCTTTCACATCATCACGCGACTGCTCGGCAATGGAGAACTGCTCCAGCGCTACCAGAACGAGCAGAACGCAAGCGTCATCAAAGACCTCGGGTTCACCTTCCAATGGGAAGGGCTGACGTGGCTTGCCTGCAATCACGCGCGCTACAACTCTCACCTGTTCACGGCTGGGCTGCGACCAGAACACGACGCCTGTTTTGGATTCAAGTTCACCGGCCACTGCGCTGCGGGAGAGCCGTGCGAGGATTGGTCAATCAGCCTCTACCACGCGCCGGGCAAGGAGCAGTATGACCTGTCGAAGATCGCCGTGAAGCATGGCGGCGGCGGGCATCGTGGCGCATGTGGCTTTCGCACGAACAAACTGCCATTCTTGAAATGAAACTCATCACCAAGCAACTCCACTCCGCACTCGCCGAGGTTGGAAAGATTATCAAGACGCGCACCACGATGCCTGCCGCGTCCTGCGTTAAGCTATCGATGACTGAAGACGACCGGCTGGAGATTTCAGCAACGAACACTGAGTCGTGGATTTCGCGCAGGATTGACGCGGATGGCGCAATCGGAACGGTGCTCGTGAACTATCAGGTGTTCAGAAGCCTGATCGACGGCATCATGTCGGAGAGTTTCCACCTGACCTTGGATGGCTCGAAGTTGACCATCAGAAAGCCGAACGGATCGCTCGTCGTGAAGACGATGGACGCAGCCGAGTTTCCATCCACACCGACTGACAAGGGGAAGCCGCTCGCGGTGAACCTTGAAGACTTGGCCGAAGGCATCGAGGCGACGGCGTGGGCGGCGAACAGGGATCAGACCGCGAAGGCGCTGGCGCTTTGCGTGCTCATCGACATGCAGCCCACGGAGCTTGCCTGCGCGGCGACCACGCTCACGCGGTTCGCGTTCTTCAGGAAGCCTTCGGTGTGCGAGACACGGACGCTGATGCTGCCTGCGGCTATGTCTGGAGCGGTCATTCCGCTGATGCGAGAGAAAGGCTCTGGTGCGTTCCTGAGTGAGAATATGTTCCACGTCGAAGCGCCCACTGGCAGCATCACTGTGAAGCTAATAGCGCTCGCGCAACCGTGGCCCTACAAGCAGTTCATCGAGGCGCGCGGCAAGGACGAAGGAATCTTCCTGAACCGTGAAGCGCTGCTGGCAAACTGCCGTACGGCTCTAGCCACCAGCGATTCCGTTGGTCATCGCTCGGCTGGCAACATCAAAATCCTTCGCGTGGGTGCCAGCGACAACGTGACGGTCACACTCGTCGGCTGCAAGAACGCGGACGGCGATGAGGAGATCGAAGCCAGCGGTGGGCCGATTGACGTGCTGCTACCAGCAGACCAGCTTGCAGAGGCGCTGTCGAAGTCGAGTGATGAGAACGTCCGAATCATCCTCTCCGAGAACGCGGCCTACATCGAGGACGGTAGCGCACTGCTGCACGCTATTGGAAAGTGCAGGCCGAAGACCGAACTCGAAACCACGCCATCGAAATGAGCGACACCGTTGACATCGCGTTGCTGCGCGCTCGCGTGACAGAGCTTGAAAACGCATTCGGCAATCAGCGTGATAACTACATCAGGCTTTACGAAGCGGTTCTTGGTGAAGGCTGCGAAACGAGCGACATGAAGGATGTGGAGTCTATCGCTCGCGACCATCGCGAGAAATACCACGAGCTTCTCTACGCCGTTGCGCGGAAGTTCCCTGACGAGGATCGCCATCAGACCGCGCTGCGTTACATTCGTGAGCGGGAGGAAACAGCGTTGTGGGCGAGTGAAGCGAGTGAAGCTAAGGAGGCGAAATGAGCATCCAACTCCCCAGCGGTATCGTCCATCTACCGAATAAGGAAGACGTGACGCTAAACCTGTGCGGCTGCGCTTTCACGCGAGATAATCCGCAGGTGGATGAGGCGAACGAGTGCGACTGTTTGAAGTGCCTCATTATCGCTGAGGAGATTGCCGTGGCCAAACTGCGCACGCGGCTGAAGGCGAATTGGAAGAAGCAACACCCGTGAAAATTCCTGATAACCCCAGTGAGTCGTTCAAGCGCAGAAACCCCGGACTGTTTCTGATGCAGGGTCACGCGCAGACTATGGCCAACTCGGTTCCGAACGCTGAGATGGTGGATGACAAGCCCTGCGAGGCGGAGCGTGAGATGCACGATCAGTTCGAGCGGTGGCTGCGCGTGCATGAGAAGGGGCCGATCCCTTACGTCCACTCCGCGATGAACCGCAAATCCACCGTGCGCGAAGGGCTGCCGGACTTTGTGGTGATGTTCCAAGAACGCTGCTGCCTTGTGGAGTTTAAGATGCCCGGCAACAAGCCGACCGACATCCAGATGGAAGTCATCACCGAGTTCTCGCGCGCCGGAGTCAGCACGCGCGTCTGTTGGTCTGTCACCGAAGCCATCGAATTCACGCGGGAGAAATTGGGATTATGACACTTCAGGAACGCATCGACAGCTACGTCAGCGAGACGGGCTACCCACGCTCACTGTTCATCTCTGAGGATGGCCGCATTGTCGGCACTTGGATCATGGGCCAGAACTACACGGTCAAGTCCGCGTATTATGGCGGGTACCCGCACGGCTACTTAAAGCGCGTGAAGGCGCTGTTCCCGGACAAGAAACACACGCGCACGCTGCACCTATTCGCTGGTAAGGTTCAGAAGGAAATCATCGGAGGTTTCACGTTGGACAGCAACGCTTCCTTGGAACCTGACTTCGTTGACAACGCCGAGACGATGGAGAGCGTGAACCTTGGCCATATCGACTTCGTGCTCGCTGATCCGCCTTACTCGGTTGAGGACTGCGAGCATTACGGAACCGCGATGGTCAGTAGGAACAAAGTGATGAAGACACTCGGCGCGCGGCTGCCAAGCGGTGCTCACGTCGTATGGCTCGACCAAGTGTTGCCGATGTATCGCAAGGAGGAGTTCTCCATCGAAGCGGTCATCGGCATGGTGAAGTCCACCAACCACCGATTTCGTATGGTGACTATTTTCAGGAAGCTATGAGCCTCGTTGCACACTGCCGAAAATCCGAGTTCGACATCTATGTAGGTCGCCCTTCACCGTGGGGAAATCCGTTCGTTATCGGCGCGGACGGAACACGAGAACAGGTCATCGAGAAGTATCGCGCGTGGATTCAGACGCAACCGCACCTGCTGAAGATGCTGCCAGACTTGCGCGGCAAAATTCTCGGGTGCCACTGCTTCCCATTGCCGTGTCACGCCGACGTGTTGGTTGAACTTTCAAACAAATGAGCAAGAAGAAATCAAAAGCGCAGAGCGTTCAGGAAGCCGTGGATAACGCGCAGTTTGCTCACCACAACACTGAAGGGGTGACGATGTTCTGTGAAGAGTGCCTACGGGAATACTTCCATGTTCATCCCACGGAGCCAGCGTTCTGCAACGCGGGCCACAAGCCAGTGCGCGTGCGTCCAGCGAAGCACATCCTCGCCGTGACTGAAGTTGTTACCCGGTTCTTCGTCAGGAATAAATTGTTTTGACAGGTGTTCGGCGACCAGTCACCATGCGTTAAATGAAAACGGAAATCACAGAAGAAGGGGTTTCGCTTGCGGTGTTCTCGCTGCTGCAAAACAAGGCTCGTAAGGCCACGGTTTACCGAAGTGAGAAGCAGGTTGTGACCGCGACTCGCAGGCACAAGCCGGATGCGCGTTCACGCACTATTGAGATTTGCGTGAAGCTCGGAGCACCGAACTACCGAGAACGTCAGTTCATTAAGGCTTGCAAAAAGGCGCATGAGCCGTTCCCGGTGCGCAAGGTTCAGTTGAAATTCTGGCCGAAGAAATAATTTATGCGCCACCCTTTGAATACGGGCCTGCCCGCCGCACACGTCGCAGGCTCCCAAGGCAAGGGAGACGCCACGCGGATTCGCGACTGGGAGAAGTATCGCAAAGAAGTAAGCAGAATCTTCAAGAAAAAAGGTAAACGATGAATCAAATAAACTCCTATCCAAGCATCTACGCGCTCGGGCACCGTGCCATCAGTGACATCTTCGCATCGCCTCCAGTGATCGAGGAGAAGGTGGACGGCAGCCAGTTCTCGATGGCGCGCATAAATGGCGAACTCGTCTGCCGATCCAAGGGCAAAGACCTCGTGGTTGAAGCGCCGGAGAAAATGTTCCTTCGCGCTGTGGCCACAGCCAAGGGACTCGACCTGCACGACGGCTGGACGTATCGCGGTGAGTATCTGAACTCTCCGAAGCACAACACGCTGGCCTACTCCCGCACGCCTGAGAAGAACATCATCATATTCGACGTGATGACCGGGCCGGAAACGTATCTCACCCCAACCGAGAAGCGCGCTGAGTGCGAACGCCTTGGTCTTGAATGTGTGCCCTGCTTCTACGACGGTTTCGCTGAGGCTGTGAACTGGAACACGTAGCTCACGAGAAATGCCCGCAACGCGGAACTTACGCCGTGTTCAAGTATTTCTGCGGTGTCTGCTGGAATCGAATCAAGTATCCAGACATGTTCCCAAAGAAACCAGCCTAGTCATCCGGGTGTTCCTTGATTTCCGAAGCTATGGCGTCCGCCTCCTCTTGGGTGATTTGGCCGGATTCAAGTTTCTTCATCGTTTCAGCCTCGCGCCTGAGAGGTTTGCCAGCCTTCATCCGCTTCCTCTCCCGATACTCAGCCTGCTTCCTGCGGTTGTACTCCCGAAGGTCAGCAATGCTCTTGATTCCCTCGTAGGAGGCCCAGTTCACCATCCGATACTGGAACCGGCCCTCCTTCACCAGCCGCCTGCCATCCTTCTCAGGGCTTCGACTGTCAGGATCAGGCCGTGTCAGATACTCAATCGCCTCCTCCACCCTCTGCTCCGAGCCTTCCCTGCTGCCATCCAGCACGAACGCCAGATACTTCGGGTTCAACTCCACAAAACCACTCCGGTTCTTCGTAATGCAGTAGTCCCACACCGCATAAACGTGGAATCCAGCACCAACCATTGAGCCTTCAAACTTGCCTTCAAACGATTTGCCATACATACGTCACCAAGTATGCGTTACTACGTCTATACACGTCAATACATTTGACGATACACGTCCACAATAGTAAGCAACTCAGAGGCAGAGGCAGAAAGAAGGAAAAATCTCGCGAGCGCGTCGGTCGAATTTAGTAAACCTCCTAAAAATTCCACCACAACGCAGATCACCACCCAATCACAACCACTCTGTAACACAAAGCGTGCCAACTCCCAGTATCAAGAATCGCAATATCACGAAAAATGATGCTGGACAGAGGTCTTACACAGTGAAGTTGTCAGATGATGAGGGGTTTTAAGAGGCGGGGATATATAGGAGGGACATAACGTCTCACATGAGCAGGATACCGGGTGCCCTAGGTGCCCCCTCCGGGTTGTCCCGGAACATTCACTTGAGCGAATGCGGGGAAATGCAGTGTTTGCAAGGGGTTAGGTGAAAAGTATGGGGATTCCGCATAGAATACCGGGGAATGGCTCCGGGGCAGGCTACGCCGTCGGTGAATGCCAGCCAAAGAGGAATAGTGCAAAACGCAATGTTTTCCACACTAGACTCCCAGTCTCCCAGCTCGGGAGCAAGCTGAAGCGAACGGACAGAAAGCCCGTCCCGCCATGAGAGCAAGTTTGCAGGTAACGAGGGGCGGACATAAGCCTTGCTGCGCGAAAGCGGATGGGCAAGCGGTCGTAACTTCCCCGATTGATTGAAAACCTGCCATTGCAGCGCAAGGTTGCGCTGTGGTGTTCAAGCTGGAAAGTGAGTTGGCGAAAGCTGTAAAGCGGCCTGCGGGTTGCCTCTCGAATCCAGATCGGCGTGGGTTAAAGTCCCCGGTGCCGGACGGCTTGAGCATCTGAACTTGTCTCACCTTGAACCGTGCAAGCGGCTCTTGGCCGATACAGACACCAATGAGAATCAGTGTGCGTTCTATTGCTTTCCCATCTTCTACCCTCGCTGACAATCCCGCTCCCGTTGCCGTGTGGCATCTGGGAACCGGGAGCGGCGAACGGTGCGAAACGTGGGGGAGCGCAAAGGACACATGAAAGCAAATCGCATTAACTTAGTTGCTCCCGTTCGTCAGGCTCTTATCGACGCTGGCTATTCGACTGTCAAAGTCGTTGCTGCCGTCAACGCTGAGCTTGGCAATCTGGGCGGCGAAATCAGCGCGGCAAAGCTGGGTGGCGGGCGCGCTACTGGCAAGTTGACGGAATATGCCGTCAGTGAATCAGTGACAACGAAGTACACCGGCAAGCTGACGGATGGCTTGCACTTCGATGCGTGGCATACGAAAATTGAGGCTGCCGAAAAGGTGGCGCAATTCCGCCATGTGGACATTCCCGGCCAATTCGTTGACTGGTTGAACAAATTCGCGAAAGCGGATGTTCAGCCCCTCCCGTCAACTCCCGCCGTCAACGGTGCGGAAGTGAAGCCTGCCAAGGTGAAAGCGGCTCCGGTTCCCGCCTAGTTAGACCATTGCGTTTCTCTGCCCCATGCGGGGCAGGGGAAGCAATAGAGCGCACACAACGAAGATTCAGACGCCAGTGATCTACCCATGAGGGTAGCGCATCGGTGTCACGCCTCTCTTTTTTGACGCCAGAAATGGGTCTAAGATGGACGGGGTGAATGGGTCTTTCGTGATTCTTCCACAAGAGCGGTTACAGATGTTCCACGCGATGATCCGGCTTGTCCGGGAGTCTTGCTCTGAGAAATCTCACCAAGGAGTTTTGCGCGATGATGGACTTTCCAGCGATGGACTGCCCGAGCGACCACGAAACGTAGCGATCAGGAACGCACCCAGTCTGTACCCGAAAAGGAAGTCGTCGAATCTTCTCTTGTGTAGTGAAATAGCGGGAACATAAGCGGCCCCGCGACGGGTAATTAATGACAGGCCCTTTCTTAACAAATAGCCCTTTCCAGCGTTGTGCGCTGGAGTGCTGTCCTTTGATGGACGGTGCGACCAAATCCACTTAATCCGTAGAGACAGCACCGTGTAGTCAGGCGATGGACGCGCATTCCCTTTGGGGACTGCGCTCACTGCATTGCCTGCGGGGACACATGACAGGAGTGATCCGGTCATGCCCCGTTGAAAACTGCGCGGGCTGGGTTAGGGCTGCTACGGTACAGGGACAGGCAGGTGACAATGCTGCCTGTCCTTTTTCTCGTCCGCATTGGCATGGTGCGAGTGTGGACGATTGAAAGGACAACCTTATGGCTGAAATGCCTTATGCCCCCATTCGCAAGATGTACCCGGCCAAGAAGGCTCGGGAAATGATTCAGTCGATTCTGAAGCGGCTGAAGGACTGGCCGCGCACGGCTGATGTCGTGGCGGGTAAGTCGCCAGCTCCTCGCCTATGACGATATATCGCGCATCGCGTGGAGTGTAGCCAGAAACGAACTTCGTCAAATTTCCGCGTCTGGGCAGCAATGTTAAGCCGACATCTTCCAGGATGCCTTCAACATCAATAACAAACCCGCCTACCCGCCGCCGGGGAAAGGCTTGAATCAGGTTTTCCGCTGTTCTCTCTAGCGATTGAGGTGTGCGTTTCGAGTATTTGTAGGTCAAATCATCGGAGAATACGGAGCGGACGCGAGGGGCGAAAATACTGCATTGAGTATGTCCTTTTTCATCGCCTCTGTGATTTGCTTGCCGTCCTTTTCGCTGGCTCGCATCGGCTCTAATTGCTCTCGATTAAATAGGTCCTTAAATTGAAGCGCTTTTTCCGATTTAGCGTTGCCCAAGTCAGCATCCATCAGATTCCGTTCCGCTTCCGACAGTCCCAAAATGTTCCCAATTAAAAGTGTCTGACGGACGCCGATCCACTGGACAATGCCTGCTTCCACTTCGGCATACTCCGCAGGTGAAAGCCCGATCTTGCCCGCGAAAACGCGGGCAACGATGCCATGCTCTTGACGCCTGGCCTTCAGCCAACCGCCAAATTTAACCGCTGGGTGTTTGCTCATAAAATCAATCCAAAAAGGGGGCCGTATCTACGACAACGCAGCGACAGGCTCAAGAATTTCTTTAGCCACCCGCCGCAAACTGCACTATTTCAGTAGATTATCAACCCCGTCAAAAGAGGAACCGGACTGAATTTTGCGTGCCGCCAGTTAATGCGACTTTATCTATACAAGCAACAAAATTCCCCCACCGCCACTACCGGCTCAGTTGGCCGCAGGTTCAACAACGACGGTTTTGTAATCGATTCCCCGCCTGTGGCACTCAAAACAGATGGCGTCGCGAACTTGGTGCTGAAGGGTGCCATTCAAAACATTCTCCCAAGCCGCCCGCATGTCGGCAACGGAAGCATCTGGCTCAACAATCGCATTGACCGTTGCCGCACCAGGTTGAGCTTTAATGATGGCTTCTATCACGCAGGGCTGGCCGCGTCGTCCTCAATGGCAGAATAGGAACAGCCAAGGACTTCGGCAGCTACGTTCAAATACTCCTCATCAATATCGAACCCAATGAATTGAGAAACCAAGTCACCGCATTCCTTGGCGGCAATGGCCGAGTGCCCAATCCCTAAAAACGGGTCGAGCATTATGCATCTCCGCTTGCCGTGCAAACGTATGCACTTCTCTGCCAACTTGGTTGGGAACGTGGCGGGATGAGGGCGTTGCTTGGCCCTTTGATGAATCGTTTTGTAAGGAACGAACCAATTGTTCCCCCGACAGCGCCGCGACGCACGGCGACTGGAAATCATGGGAGTTTAGTTTCACGCCGGGTTCGCCCGGCTCTTAAATTTCAGCGTCAGGTTAGCTGCTGGCCTGTGGCTGGCAACGCTGGCGACCGTGGCGATACCTGTTCAAGACTGGCGCTCGCGCTGGAAAGCCACGGTTAATTCTTGCTGTCACGCTCCCGCCTCTGGCATCGGGCAACCGATTGGAGTGTGACAGCAGGGATTATCCTGCAACAACCGAGGAAAATCATCATGGGTTACTACATCGAAACCAAGTCCCCGAAGAACAAGGCAGCTTCGATTGCCGCTGTTGCTGGGGCAAAGCTGGAGTCAGAGCCGTTCTTTGACCCAACAGGGCAGCGCGTTGGCGTCTGCGTTGTGGACAACGGGCCGTTTGAAGCGGCTGCGATCTGCTACTCAGAGCGCGAGAAGGTGGACTTCACTGAACCCAGCGACACCAGACCTAAGCAGTGGCTGTCTTTGCCGCGCTCGGTCGCCATAGACCTCTGCCCGCGTGTGGAGGGCGCACTGCCTCCATTGCAGGCTTGATTCCACCATCCCGGCTGGCCGCGTGCCACGTCGGGCTGCTGCAATCATGCAGTAACGAAAGGACAAAAACATGAGCAATCAAATCAACCGTTTCAACCAACGCGCGCTGACCCGCGCTGAACTCCTGTCGAACTTCAACACCAAGAAGAAGCCGACGCAGGACAAGATCGAGAAGGCTGTCGCCCTCGTTACAACCCGGATGGACGCGGTGCTGATGCCGCAGAAGATTGGGGTGCAATAGTTTCCCTGCCAGTTAAACCAAAAACATAAAACAAAAATGCAAAAACAAGCAATGCCGTCAGATGGAGCGTGCCCGATGGGCAGCGGCAAAAAAGCTCCAAAGAAAGCAGGCTTCATCAAGAACCTGTATCAAAAGTTCAACCCAAAACCTACCAAGGACGCCGCTGTGCGTTTTGATGGGAACGCAGGGCTGTGGGCTGTGCTCGACAAGAGCATGAATCCGAAGCAGCACTTCGACTTGGCCACGATGGAGAATGTGAAGTTCTCCAAGGACAATACGAAGGACTACTCCGGGTGCGGTGCGTCCACTGAATACATCGGTGTCGCGACCGGCGATCTCTACCTACATCGCGGCGTGGAGAACATGGCTGGCGCGGAGAACATCTCGTTCGGATCGAACGGCTTCGTCCGCTTGGACGGCACCGTCATTCACTCAGCGAAGCGCCTGCTCCTGATGAGCGGTCGTCACGCTGTCGCTTGGCTCTAATTTCCTGACCAGATCAACATCAACATCAAACCAAAAACACAATGAAGAAAAACATAGTCAAGACCACGTTCAATAACCTGCTCGCGAATGCGCTGCTGCTCATGTTGGAGCAGGCCACAGCCCCGCATCGCAAGAAGGCCAAGCCCGCGCCCGCCGCTGAACCGGCCAAGCCGCCGCGCTACACGGAAGATCAGATCAAGGAGATGAAGCGTCATCTCAGCGAAGGCGGACTAGCCAACAACTACACCACTGGAATCCTGAACGTCATCGGCATCGCCGTTGGTGCGCCGGAACTCATCGTAGAAATCAAATCCGCACCATCCTCCAGTCGCGAGAACAAAATCCACAAGACGCTCGCCCCGTTCGTGGTCATCAAGCTGGCGAACGACAGCACGAGCCATCGCTATCCGGTGAACGTGCCCATCATCGTGACCAACGCAAAGGGTCACGCGCTGGCGCTGGATGGCCTAGTGGAGAACTCTACGTGGCGCGAGGAGAAAGACGACACCATCTCCATCGCCAGTGCGGAGGAGGTGCAAGCCTGCGTTGCTGGGCTGAACGATGCGCAGTGGCAGACCATCCGCGCTCACGCCCTGTTCGCCGCCGTGGTGAAGCAGGCGATGGATGTGGAGGTCTTGGTTCCTGCGAAGTAATCGACGGTCACAAGTGAAGGCCGCAGGCTTCGGGCTGCGGCCTTCTTTCATTCGAGCGCAGACAACCTGTGTTCGACTGAGAGAAGGACAATTATGCCAATCATGCCAGAACCAACCCCGACTTTTTCATGCAACTGCTTAGTGTGCAATGACCGAAGGCGAGCCGAAGCTGAGGCCGTAAACGCATTAGCCACACAGCCAGTATCTACGACGACGCAACAGCCTGCCACTCCTGAGCCTACCGAAGAAGAGTCTGAACCCACATTCACCTGCGCTAATTGCGATGATGAGCAACCTGAAGGAGACGAACGCGCCGCAAGAATTGGACGTAACGACGTTTCAATCTGCCGATCCTGCGCTGAGTCTGATTTCTTTGAGTGCTACCAGTGCAACACGCTGCATGAGCGAGACGAATCCGCCAGTGTCAGGCTGCGTGGATACAGTCGGCGCATTTGCCCTGATTGCTTCAGCAATGATTTCTTCACCTGCGATTCGTGCAATGGAAATTATCACAACGATAACTACGGTTCGGATGGACGCTGCTTGTCTTGCGAGAGCGAGGAGAACGAGTCATCCCGAAGCGCCATCGCCGACTACAGCGACAAGCCTTCATTCAGGCCAATCGGAAAAGGCCCGCATTTTTACGGTGTCGAGCTTGAGATTGAGTGCTCTGGTGATGCGGACGACAAGGCCGAGAAGACTAATGATTTGCTGGGTGATTTCTGCATCTGCAAGGATGACGGCAGCATCAACAACGGCTTCGAGATTTGCACCCGGCCAGCTTCACTGGATGAGCAGTTAAAGAACTGGAAAAAGTTCTTCGCTTCCGTGCCGGAAGGCATGACATCATTCAACACCACCACCTGTGGGTTGCATGTGCATTGCTCTCGCAAGCCGCTGACTGCGCTGACCATTGGGCGCATCCTCTGCTTCATGAATGACCGCAGGCACCATGCTTTTGTAGAGCGCATCGCAGGCAGGCCGTTCGGGTACTGGTCACAGTACAAGGACAAGGGACTGAAGGACGGGGCTAAGTCACCGGAGGAACGATACGAAGCTGTCAACCTGATGAACCGAGACACGATTGAGTTCCGTGTGTTCAAAGGGACACTCAAGCCAGCCTCTCTTTACAAGGCGATTGAGTTCTGCGATGCACTCATTCACTTCTCGCAGCCGTGGTCTGAGGCGCAGACCAATGGCAACAAGCCCGCACCATCTCTGGACGAGTGGCAACGCTTCGACACTATCCTGAAAAGCTTCTGCACTTATGTTGAGAAGCGCAAGAAACAGTGGCCCCATCTCTGGGGATTCATCTCAGCCAAGTGGCTCGGCAGAGAGACGAAAGAATCTAAAGCTCACGGCTACACCGTGAACAAGGAAGAACAGTAACTATAAACCGCAGCAAGAAAGGACAAATCAAAATGTGTTTAGCAATCGTAAAACCCGCAGGTAAAACCGTTCCTGAAGAACATCTCAGGAATGGATTTGATGGCAACCCGGACAGCGCAGGCATTGCCTACGCTGACAACGGAGCCATCGGCACTGTTAAGACGTTCGGAATTGAGAAGCTGATCGAATCGTATTACGAATACGAACATCTGCCCATGCTTATTCACTTCAGGCTGGCCACGCACGGGGCCAAGGACGAGAAGAACTGCCACCCGTTCGTGTTCAATAAAGGCAGGCTGGCTGCCATCCACAACGGCATCATCAACATTCAAAGCACAAAGGATCAGAGCGACACCAGCATGTTCATCGAGCGAGTTCTTGAACCTGTCTCGAAACGCATGTCGCTCTGGCATCCGTCCGTGAAGTTTCTGGTGGAGCAATCCATTGGAAACTACAACAAGATTGCGGTGATGGATGGCAACGGCGAGACGATGATCTTCAACGAGAGCGCTGGTCACTGGGTTGACGGCGTGTGGTATTCCAACACTGGATACAAGGAAACATCCATCTACCTTGCTGGATGGAACTCGCGCCGCAACTGGAAGAACAAGAAAAACTTCGGTGCGTTGCAGCGCTGGGATGAGGAGCGCGAGGAACTCATCAACCAGTATGTCACAGCGGGCTACAGCATGGCTGAGGCAATAGAGCAGGCGGACGTTGATCTTGGTGAAGAAACTTGGAACCGCTTCA
>Ga0213919_1000427_pt1 | contig 18678 bp, 17 predicted proteins | sample McNCre317MG_FD_161056 | JGI IMG/M metagenome (GOLD analysis project Ga0213919, IMG submission 161056) | Freshwater microbial communities from McNutts Creek, Athens, Georgia, United States - 3-17 MG | ecosystem: Environmental > Aquatic > Freshwater > Creek | place: USA: Georgia | collected... | reverse complement strand
GTCCGGGCTACCCGCCGGAACTGCTCGCCGACCCCGCGCGGGTCGCGCCGATGAGCGGCGCCGGGGTCGGTCTCGGCCTGCACCTGGCCCTTTCGGTTGCGCGGCTCCACGAGAACCACGGGCTGGCGGGCAGCCTGAGCCTCGAGAACGCCGCGGGCGCGGTATTCACGCTGAAACTGCCGCGCTGAAGTGGCTGCGGGACGACTGGAAGCCGACCTTCAGTTTGCGTTTTTTCCACCGTAAATTTATGAATAAAGAAAAAAACGAACGACATTAAACCAGCGACATTATTGCCCCTCGGCAGGTGAGACATCATGAACCGAAAAGAAAGCTCCCCGGCGGCGATGCTGCTTAGTCTGCTGTCAGCCGTTTTCGCCGTCACCACCCTTGTGCTGGCCTCCCCCTTGAACTGGCTCAGTGCCGGCCTCGCCGCGGTGCTGGCCCTTACTGCCGGATGGATCCACCAGCAGCTTCGCCAGTCCTGCGTCGATGGCCGGCATGTCGAGGGGCTGGAACGCCGGCTCGCCGAGGTGCTCGCCGAGGCGGAGGCGCTGCGGGCGGCGCTGCAGAATGCGGAGGCAGTGGCCGCGACCCCCGCCGCCGATCCGCTGCTGACATCCCGTCTGGCGGTTGCCGAGGATGCGGTGAAGACCGCCGCCCAGATGTCGAATGAACTGGTCGCCGTCGTCGAGCAGGCGCAGAACGACATGGCAACCGCCAACGTGCTGGCCAAGAAGAGCGGCGAGAATGTCGCGCGGGGGCGTGAATGCATGGGTCAGGCCCACGAGGAGATCCAGAAGCTGAGCGTCACCTTGCAGCGCGCGCATGATGATCTGACCACGCTGAACGGCCAGTCGGCGCGGATTGCCGGCATCGTCGCGTCGATCACGCAGATTTCCGAGCAGACCAACCTGCTGGCCCTCAACGCGGCGATCGAGGCGGCGCGGGCCGGCGAAGCCGGGCGTGGCTTCGCAGTCGTGGCCGACGAAGTGCGCAAGCTGGCTGAACAGGCCAGGAACGCCAGCAGCCAGATCGGCCAGATCGCCAAGGAACTCGACATCACCTCCCGCGACGCGTCGGAGGCGGTGGCGGCAAGCAGCCAGTGCGTGGAAGCCGGGCTGTCGGTGTGCGCCCGTGCTGCGGACGCGATGGCGGAGATCCAGAATGGCGCGAAGAAGCGGGTCGAGGTGGTCACGCAGATCACCGCGTCGATCGGGCGGCAGCGGGAGATCGGCGACGGGATCCTGTCCGCGTTGTTGAAGGTTTGATCTTTTGCGCCGGCGTCACCGGCGCAGGAACATTTTTCGATGCTTTGGGAAGCCCTTGGCGCCGCCCGTGATCTCGGGCGGGTGCACGACATTGCCGCCGTTCTGATCCGCTATGGTTTCGGCGATCTGGTCCAGCGCCTCGGCATGGCGCGGGCCCTCGAGCGGGCCGGCAGGGTTCTGCACTGGAGCGGGCCGGAGCATCTGGTGCGGCTGGAGCCGGCGGCGCGGGTGCGCCAGGCGCTCGAGGAACTGGGGCCGACCTTCGTCAAACTGGGCCAGATCCTCGCGACCCGCGCCGACCTCTTCCCGCCGGAATGGATCGCCGAGTTCGGCAAGCTGCAGGATTCGGCGCCGGCCGTGCCCTTCGCCGACATCCGGCAGCAACTCACCGAGGATCTGGGTGAGGCGCCGGAGACGGTGTTTGCCGAACTGGAGCCGTTGCCGCTGGCGGCGGCTTCGCTGGCCCAGGTACACCGGGCCCGTCTGGCCGACGGCACGGCCGTGGTGGTGAAGGTGCGGCGGCCGGGCATCCGCCCGGTGATCGACGCGGACCTGCGCCTGCTCGGCCGGCTGGCCGAGATCATGGAGGCGGAAGCACCCGACCTGCGCCGTTACCGGCCGCGGGAGGTGGTGCGCGAGTTCGCCCATTCCCTGCGCCGGGAGCTGGATTTCTCCGCCGAGGGGCGCAACGCGGAGCGGATCGCGGCGAGCTTCGCCGGCCACCCGGAGATCGTCGTGCCGCGCATCCACTGGCAATGGACCGGCGAGCGGCTCAATGTGCAGGACTTCATCGAGGGCATTCCCGGCCGTGGGGTGGCGCTGCTGGCGGAGGGCTTCGACCGTCGGCTGCTCGCCCGGCACGGGGCCGCGGCAGTGCTGAAGATGATGCTGGAGGACGGTTTCTTCCACGCCGATCCGCACCAGGGCAATGTGTTCTACCTGCCCGGCAACCGCCTCGCCTTCATCGACTTCGGGATGGTAGGGCGCCTGCCCGAGGCGCGCCGCTACGAAGTAGCCGAGCTGATGCATGGCCTGGTTGATCGCGATGCGGGCATGGTCGCCGAAGTGCTGCTCGACTGGAGCGGCGGTGGCGACGTGGATGCGGAGGCGCTGCGTGGCGAGATCGAACGCTTCGTCGACGAATACCACGGGGTGGCGCTGAAGCAACTCGACTTCGGCGCGATGCTCGCCGACGTGGTCACCATCCTGCGCGAGCATGCGCTGGCGCTGCCACCGGACCTGGCGCTGATGATCAAGGCCTTCATCACCCTCGAGGGCCTGGGCCGCCAGCTCGACCCGGACTTTGACATCGCCGGCGAGGCGGCGCCTTTCCTCAAGAAGGTGCTGTACGCCCATCTGGCCCCGGCGGCGATCGCGCGGCGCGGTTGGCAGGGCATCGGTTCCGTCGTCAAGCTGCTCACCGGCCTGCCCCAGGATCTGGGCCGCCTGCTGCGCACGCTGCGCCGCGGCAGCCTGCGCGTGGAGGTGGACATGCCACCGCTGAAGGCCTTCGGCGACCAGCTCGACCGCGCGGCGAGCCGGCTGACGATAGGCATCGTGACCGCCGCGCTGATCGTCGGCTCGTCCATCGCGATGACCGTCGGCCGCGGCGACTCGGTGTCGGTGCTCGGCCTGCTGTGCTTCGTCGGTGCGATGCTGGGCGGGCTGTGGGTGCTGCTGTCGGTGTGGCGGGGCGGGCGCTGAGCGCCCTCAGGCCGGCCACAGGCACCACAGCGCGGCGGCGAGAGCGGCGACGCTGGTGAGCACCGCGGCGGTACGCAGGGTGCGCAGTTGCGACCACAGCAGCAGGCCGGTGAGCGAGAGCAGGATCAGGCTGCCGGCGATCGTGTCGGAGAGCAGCACCCAGAGCGCGTCGACGCCGACCGCCATGTGCAGGCGGGTCAGGGTGCCGATCGGTGTGGCGTCGAGGAGGTCGAGCCTGACGGAACGGTTGCCGACGAAATACTCGGCGAAGATGCCGTGCTGCGGGCTGTAGAAGCCAACGGTCCAGCGTTCGGGCTGGATCACTTCGCGGTCGGCCCAGACGAGGCTCTTCGGGGGCTGTGACTTGATCGTGGCGGCCCGTTCCGGTGCTATTTTCAGCTCGCTCCTCAACCATGCCGCCAGGTGTTCCGGCGTCTCCAAGGGCTGCGCCGGCAGCGGCAGTTGGACGTTGCGCTGCACGGACTGCTGCACCGGGATCTTCAGGATCGTACGATGGTTGAGGAGGATGCCGGTGAGCCCGAACAGCAGGCCCAACGTGGCGCCCCACAGGCCGACGTACAGGTGCGTGGCGCGTAGCCAGCTCAGGAAGACCGCGCGCCGGCTGCGACGGCCCCGCCGCAGGCCGGGCGGCGGAAGCGTCGACAGCGCCGGCGGATCGACAAGCTCAACCTTCCTCATCGGGCGACGCGCTGGATGGGGGACCGTCTCAACCCAGGAACATCCGGTAAGCCGGGTTGGCGGTTTCTTCCACGTACTCGTAGCCCAGCCGCGCCAGGAAGTCCTGGAAGGCGTCCCGGTCGACCGGCGGCACCTGCATGCCGACGAGCACACGGCCGAAGTCGGCGCCATGGTTGCGGTAGTGGAACAGGCTGATGTTCCAGTCCGAACGCAGGGTTTCGAGGAAGTTGAGCAGCGCGCCGGGCCGCTCCGGGAAGACGAAGCGGTACAGGACCTCGTTCTCCGCCTGCTGGGCATGGCCGCCGACCATGTAGCGGATGTGGCTCTTGGCCATCTCGTCGTCGGTGAGGTCCAGGCAGGGTAGTTCGTGGCGCTGCAGCATCTCGGCGATGCGCACTCCTTCCTCGCGGTTGTGCACGCTGACGCCGGCGAAGATGTGGGCCCGATCGGCGTTGGCGTAGCGGTAGTTGAACTCGGTGATGTTGCGGTTGCCCAGCAGCTTGCAGAACTTCTTGAAGGAACCGGGCTTTTCCGGAATCGTCACCGCCAGCACGGCTTCGCGCTGTTCGCCGACTTCGGCGCGCTCGGCCACGAAGCGCAGGCGGTCGAAGTTCATGTTGGCGCCGGAGGCGACGGCAACCAGGGTCTTGTCGCGCAGGTGGTTGCGTTTGGCGTATTCCTTGGCGCCGGCCAGGGCCAGCGCGCCGGCCGGCTCGAGGATGGAGCGGGTGTCCTCGAAGACGTCCTTGATCGCCGCGCAGATCGCGTCGTTATCCACCAGGATCATCTCATCCACGTATTCCTGGCACAGCCTGAAGGTCTCGGCGCCGACCAGCTTGACCGCCGCGCCGTCGGCGAAGAGGCCGACGCTGTCGAGCTCGATGCGCTTGCCGGCGGCCAGCGAGCGGGTCATCGCGTCGGAGTCGACGGTCTCGACGCCGATCACCCTGATGTCGGGGCGCACGCGCTTCACGTAGGCCGCCACGCCGGCGAGCAGGCCGCCGCCGCCGACGCAGCAGAAGATGGCGTGGATCGGTTTGGCGTGCTGGCGCAGCACTTCCATCGCGATGGTGCCCTGGCCGGCGATCACTTCCACGTCGTCGTAGGGGTGGACGAAGGTCAGCTTCTCGGCCTTCTCGAGTTCCTTGGCGTGGGTGTAGGCGTCGGAGAAGGATTCGCCGGCCAGCACGACTTCACCGCCGTGGCGCTTCACCGCGTCGATCTTGATGGCCGGCGTGGTGGTCGGCATCACGATGACGGCCCGGGCGCCGAGCTTCCTGGCCGACAGCGCGACGCCCTGCGCGTGGTTGCCGGCAGAGGCGCAGATCACCCCGCGCTTGAGGGCCGCCGGACCGAGATTGGCCATCTTGTTGTAGGCACCGCGCAGCTTGAAGCTGAACACCGGCTGCATGTCCTCGCGCTTCAGGAAGATCCGGTTGTGGATGCGGGCCGACAGGTTGGGCGCCGGGTCGAGGGGCGTCTCGATCGCCACGTCGTATACCTGGGCAGTGAGGATCTTCTGGAGGTAGTCGGGGTGCTGCGCGCTCATGGGACGCCTCTGCATGTCGGCTGGGGAAGCCTTGGAGGGTAGCAGCCGGAGCGCCCGCACTGCAACATACGCCTTTTTTCCGGGGGACATCCATGAACGACATCCTGCGTGCCGGCACCACGCCACGCTATTCGGATTTCAGCATCCACCAGGGCATCGTGTATTGCGTCGAAGTGCCGCCCGACGAGTCGGCGGACATCCGCGGACAGACAGCGGCAATGCTGGCCAGCCTCGAAGCCCTGCTGCTGCGAGCGGGAAGCGGCAAGGACCGCCTGCTGATGGTGACGCTCTATCTCGTCGATATGGATGACTACGACGCGGTGAATGCCGTCTGGGACGCCTGGTTGCCGGCGGGTAGTGCGCCCTGTCGTGCGTGCGTGCAGGTGGCGCGCCTGGCGAGCCCAGGCTGGAAACTGGAAATTGCCGTTCAGGCGGCCTGCCGCTGATCCTCGCGAGCCTGGGCCTGGTGGTACTGGCCGGTGTCCGTCGCAGCCGGGCAGCGCGGCGCTGACTTCCGGGGCCAGTTCGCCCCGTTCGGGCTTTCTGGCGTCGGCGGGTAACTTTCCGGCTGCGCGGGTGTCTCTTGCAGAAGGGACTGTGATCAAGACCATGTTTGGCTTAAGGTCTTGATTTGATGCCCCGGTTTGCCGCTGCAGTGATTACAATGAGCGGTTTCCCTGTTGGTTTCCGGTGTTTTCCATGACCCAGCGCCTGCGCGAAATCCCCTATAACTACACTTCGTTCTCCGACCGCGAGATCGTCATCCGCCTGCTCGGCCACGAGGCATGGACGACGCTCGACGCGTTGCGTGCCGAGCGCGTGACCGGTCGTTCGGCACGGATGCTCTACGAGGTGCTCGGGGACGTATGGGTGGTTCAGCGCAACCCCTACCTGCAGGACGACCTGCTCGCCAACCGCGACCGCCGTGCCGCCCTGGTCGAGGCGCTGCGCCACCGTTTGCACGAGGTGGAGAAGCGCCGCGACGAGGCGGGCGGTGAGGATCCGGAGCGCAATGCCAAGGTCGCCAGCCTGATTGCCGCCGCCCACGTGGCGGTGGATCGCTTCAAGGCCTTCTTCGAGGACACTTACGACCTGCGCAAGCGCGTCAGGCACGAGCTGGCCCGCCACACGCGCCGCGACAACATCTGCTTCGACGGCCACGCCCGGGTGTCCCACGTGACCGACGCGACCGACTGGCGTGTCGAGTACCCCTTCGTCGTCCTCTACCCGGACACCGAGGAGGAGATGGCGCCCCTCGTGAAGAGCTGCATCGAACTGGGCCTGACCATCATCCCGCGTGGCGGTGGCACCGGCTATACCGGCGGTGCGGTGCCGCTGGACGCCAAGTCGGTGGTCATCAACACCGAGAAGCTGATCACGATGGGATCGGTCGAGGAAGTCGCCCTGCCCGGCGCCGGCGCAGCCACGCTCGAGCCCTACGCGACGATCCGCACTGGCGCCGGCGTGGTCACCGAGCGCGTTGCCGAAGCCGCGGCGGCAGCCGGCCGCGTCTTCGCGGTGGACCCGACCTCGGCCAGCGCGTCCTGCATCGGCGGCAACATCGCGATGAACGCCGGCGGCAAGAAGGCGGTGCTGTGGGGCACCGCGCTGGACAACCTGGCCTGGTGGAAGATGGTCACGCCGGACGGCGACTGGCTGGAAGTCGAACGGATCAATCACAACTTCGGCAAGATCCACGATCAGGAAACCGTCGAGTTCCGTCTCCGGCGCTTCGACGCCAAAACCTACAAGCTGCTGTCGGAAGAGACCCTGACCATGCCTGGTGCGGCCTGCCGCAAGGAAGGCCTGGGCAAGGACGTCACCGACAAGTTCCTCGGCGGTGTGCCGGGCGTGCAGAAGGAGGGCACCGACGGCCTGATCGTCGCCGCCCGCTGGGTGCTCCACAAGATGCCGCCGGTGACCCGCACCGTCTGCCTCGAGTTCTTCGGCCAGGTGCGTGAGGCCGTGCCGGCGATCATCGAGATCACCGACTACTTCAAGCCGGGCGGCGCCGGCCAGGCCGCCGGCCTGCAGCTTGCCGGCCTCGAGCACCTCGACGAGCGCTACGTGCGCGCGGTGGGCTACACCACCAAGGCCAAGCGCCACGGCCGGCCCAAGATGGTGCTGATCGGCGACATCGTCGGCCATGACGAGGCTGCGGTGATGGGCGCCGTGTCCGACGTGATCCGCATGACCAACGCCCGCGGCGCCGAAGGTTTCATCGCCGTCAGCGCCGAGCAGCGCAAGAAGTTCTGGCTCGACCGCTCGCGCACCGCGGCGATCTCGCGCCACACCAACGCGTTCAAGGTGAACGAGGACGTGGTGATCCCGCTGCCGCGCATGGGCGACTACTGCGATGGTATCGAGCGCATCAACATCGAACTGTCCACGCAGAACAAGCTGGCCCTGTGCGACGCGCTGGCCGAGTGTCTGCAGGGCGAACTGCCGCTGGATACCGGCGATGCCAACATCGGCCGCGACGAGTTCATCGGCGAGCGCCGCAAGGATGCACTGGACTACATTGCCCAGGTGCGCCGCCGCTGGCAGTGGCTGCTCGACAACCTGGATCTGCCACTCGCCGAGGCCGAGCCGCATTTCGGCGAATACGGCATCCACGCCGGCGAGCTGTCCAACCGTGCGGCGAACCCGCGCCTGTTCCACCGCCTGCAGGATTACTCGGTGCGCACCTCGTGGAAGACCGAGTTGCGGGCGCGTCTGGACAAGATCTTCGACGGTGCGCTGTTCGGGCCGGTCCGCGAGGCGATCGGGAAGGTCCACAAGCAGGTGCTGCGCGGCCGCGTCTTCGTTGCGCTGCACATGCACGCTGGCGATGGCAACGTGCACACCAACATCCCGGTCAATTCGGACAACTACGAGATGCTGCAGACCGCCAACCGGGCGGTGGACCGCATCATGGCGCTGGCCCGCTCGCTGGACGGCGTGATCTCCGGCGAGCACGGCATCGGCATCACCAAGCTCGACTACCTCACCGACGCCGAGATGGCCGACTACTGGGCCTACAAGCAGAAGGTGGACCCGGAAGGGCGCTTCAACCGCGGCAAGCTGATGAAGGGCGGCAATCTCGACAACGCCTACACCCCCAGCTTCAACCTGATGGGCCACGAGTCGCTGATCATGGAGCAGACCGCCATCGGCGAGATCTCCCATGACATCAAGGACTGCCTGCGTTGCGGCAAATGCAAGCCGGTGTGCTCGACCCATGTGCCCCGCGCAAACCTGCTATACAGCCCGCGCAACAAGATCCTCAGCACCTCGCTGCTGATCGAGGCCTTCCTCTACGAGGAGCAGACCCGCCGCGGTGTCTCGCTGGCCCACTGGGCGGAGTTCGAGGACGTGGCCGACCACTGCACGGTGTGCCACAAGTGCGAGAAGCCCTGCCCTGTCGATATCGACTTCGGCGACGTGTCGATCAAGATGCGCAACCTGCTGCGCGAGCAGGGCAAGAAGTCCTTCAACCCCGGCAAGGCCGCGGCGATGGCCTTCCTGACCGTCAAGGATCCGGCAACCATCCGCCTGATCCGCTCGACGATGATCGGCTGGGGCTACAAGGCCCAGCGTCTCGGCCACCGCATCGGCAAGTCGCTCGGGCTGATCCAGGACCAGACCCAGCACCCGCCTGCCACCCTCGGCAAGCCGCCGCTCAAGGCCCAGGTCATCCATTTCATCAACAAGCCGATGCCGGGTGGCTTGCCCAAGCGCACCTCCCGCGCGCTGCTCGACATCGAGGACGACACCATCGTCCCGGTGATCCGCAACCCGCAGCTCAAGCGCGACGAATCCGAGGCGGTGTTCTACTTTCCGGGCTGCGGCTCGGAGCGCCTGTTCAGCCAGGTTGGCCTGGCCACCCAGGCGATGCTCTATCAGGTCGGGGCGACTACCGTGCTGCCGCCGGGCTACCTGTGCTGCGGCTATCCGCAGACCTCCGCCGGCGAGGAGGACAAGGGGCAGCAGATCACCACCGACAACCGGGTGCTGTTCCACCGGGTGGCCAACACGCTCAACTACCTCGACATCAAGACGGTGATCGTGTCCTGCGGCACCTGCATGGATCAGCTGCAGAAGTACCAGTTCGAGAAGATCTTCCCCGGCTGCCGGCTGCTCGACATCCATGAGTACCTGATGGAAAAGGGTCTCAAGCTCGACGGCATCACCGGCACCCGCTACATGTACCACGAGCCCTGCCACACGCCGATGAAGGTGCATTCGGGCATCCAGGTGGCCAACGCGCTGATGGGCACGCGGGTCGACCTGAACGACCGCTGCTGCGGCGAATCCGGCACGTTGGCGGTGTCGCGTCCGGACATCTCGACCCAGGTGCGCTTCCGCAAGCAGGAGGAGATCGAGAAGGGCGCCGAGAAGCTGCGCGGTGCCGACGCGGCGACGCCGGTGAAAATCCTCACCTCCTGCCCGAGCTGCCTGCAGGGCCTGTCGCGCTACAGCGGCGACGCCAACGTGGACGCCGACTACATCGTCGTCGAGATGGCCAGGCACCTGCTTGGCGAGAACTGGATGGCCGAGTACGTGGACAAGGCCAACAGCGGCGGCATCGAGCGCGTGCTGCTGTAAGGCGACTGCCGACCCCCTAGCGCCGGGAGCCGCCCAGGTTTCCGGCCGGCTCCATGTTGCCGGCGCCGTCCATGTTGTCACCGCTCTGCATGTCGTCGGTGCTTTCCACCGCGTCGGGAGGCGGCTGCCGGCGCCGGCGGGCCGGGCGCCTGGGCGGTGGGCTGGCGGGTGGCGGCGTCTGCTCCGCGGGGGATTTCGTTTTCTTGGGCATGGTGGTCGGCCGCTACTTGCCGGTGGCTTCCGCCGCCGTCTTGGGGTTCTTCAGGTCGCTGGCGATGCGGGCACCCAGCCCTTCACTGAGCCGCTGGGCGGCGAGGCCGGTGGAGAAGAAGCGGTCCAGCCTCAGATCCGCGGAGGTCGTCGCCGCATCGGCGCGGAACTGACCCAGCACCGAGTAGGCATCGGGATTCGATGACGGCCCTTCGCTGCCCAGCGCCTTCAGCCGTCCGCCCCGGGTTTCGCCAAATAGCGGCATGATCGCCAGGTTGCGGCCGGCGTAGCCCAGCGAGAAGTTCACGCCATTGGCATCGAGGGCGGTGCCGATGTCGAGACCGTAGCTGTCGTACTGGCCGAAGATCAGCGGTTTCATCACCTTGATCGGTTCCAGGGCATCGGCGTCCGGGCCGGGGGCGCTGCCCGTGGGTGGGGCGCCGCCGACCGGGGTTTGCGGGCTGCGCGGCGGTTTTGCCGTGGCGCTTGCCGGCTTCGTCGCGGGCGTCACCGGCGTGCCGCCGCTCCATCCTTCCTTGTAGCCTTCCGCGAGATTGACCGCCGCGACGCCGGTGGAGAAGAAACGGCCCAGGCTGACCCGCCGTCTGACGACGCTGCCGCTGTTTTCGTCCGGCGGCGCACTCTGGGCGCTGAACTGCGCGAACACGGATACCGCGTCCTCGCTGTGATCCGGCGAGACCGCGCGGCGCTGCTGGAGGTTTTGCTGCCCGTCCAGGGCGGCCACCGGCACGACCGCCAGGTCGCGCATCTTGACGCCGACCGTGAACTGCAGGCCGGTGGTCGGTGCCGGGTGGAAGGCGATGCCGACGTCGGTGGTCTCGGCGAACAGCAGGTTCTCCTTGTTGGCGGCACAGCCGGCGAGCAGGCAGGGCGCGATGAGGAGCAGGCGAATCGGCTTGTTCATGGTCTTTCCTTTCGCGGCGTCGGGGGTGGCGGTGCGCAGAGCTCCGGGTGGGCGGCGAGGAGCTCATCGACGGCTGCGCGCTGGGCCGCATCGGCAATCCAGATCACCACGCGGCAATCGTCCGGTGGCAGTTCCACCCAGGCATGGCGGCTGTAGCCGGCGCTGAAGCCCAGGGGCGTGCGGTGGATGCCCAGCCCGCTGACCTCGCCGGTATGGGCACGCCCGGAATCGCCGATCGTGACCGCCAGCACGCCGAAATGCCGTTCGATGCGCACGCCGTCGGACGGTGCTTCGATGCGCACCGTCGTGCAGGCGGCGACGCAGGGAGTCAGGCCGGCCATCAGCAGCGCCCGGAGCGGAGCGGCAGGCCTGGCAGAGGTGGCAGTTTCAACGGACATTCCTGGCCCCGGCAGCAGGATGGACGGTGGTCGCGCCGGTGTTCGCCGGTCGGTGCTCATCCAGCTAAGACGATGCCGACCGCAAATGCAAGGATGCTCCGCAGCGTCCCGGCCCGTGCGGGCGGCCGCGCGGCCGGAAAAGGCTTCATGGGCTTCGTGCTATGCTGCCAGCCCCGTTTTTCCGGTTGCGTCTGCGCGGCCGACAGACATGAGCGAAGATCAGAATCCAGCCCCGGCGCCCGAATCGGGCGAGGCCGGCGAATTGGGCGACAGGCCCAAGCCGGCGGCGCGGCGCAAGGCCCCGTCACGCAGTCCCCGCAAGAAGGCAGCCAGTTCGCCCACGGCTGCCGATGAAGCCGTCCCGCCTCCCAATCCGAAGCGCGCACCGCGCAAGCCGAAGCCGAAGGCGTCGGACGCCGCCGAGCCTGTCGCCGACCTGTTCGCGGCGCTTGCTGTCGAAGCCGGGCCGCTGTTGGAGGGCGAAGCCCGGATCGCGGAGGCCGCGACCGCCGGGGCCGGCATCGTGCCGGCCGAACCGGGGTTCGTCGCGGCGGCCATCGACGGCCGCCCCGGCACCGATGCCGAGGGGGATGATGCCGACACGGAGGCGGGCACCGCCCCCGGCGATCACGAACCGGCCGACCCTTCCCGCCGTCGCCGCAAGCGCCGCCGCGACAGGGAGGAGCGTGCCGAGGCTGCCGAGTTGCCTGCCGGGCCGACCGAGGATGCCGTCGCGCCGGAAGCCGTCCTCGCGGTGGAGGTGGAGGGCAGCGGAGAAGCCGTCGAGGCGGTGCTGCCCGCCGCCGAATCGACCCTGCTGCCGCCGCTGACCGTGGTCAGCCTGGGCCTGGAGCAACCGCCGGTGCTGTCCGCCGACGCGCTGACGGCATTGCGGGGCGCGCGGGTCGTGCTCGGCAGCGCCGAGGCGCTCGACCGCCTGGCCGGTCTGGGGCTCGAGGCACCGCAGGAACTGTGTGGTGCCGAAACGATTCACCTCGACCTGCGCCGGCTCGGCCATGCGGGCAGCGTGCTGGCAGTGCTAGGCGATGGGGCCGGCGATGGCCCGGCGGCCGAGCTGCTGGCCGAACTGGGCCCGGCCCATGTCCGCCTGCTGCCCGGCGTCGGGCGCGTGCAGGCGGCCTGTGCGTCGCTGGGCCTGTCGGCGGAAATCGTGTCGGTGGTGGATTTGCGCCGGGCGCCGCTGGCGGCCCTGCGCGGGCAACTGCGCGCCCATCGCCTGTTCGCGGTGCCGGTGGCCGATGCCGGCGTACCGGCGGCCGTTGCGGGCCTGCTGGTGGAGAGCGGCTTTGCCAAGGCCAGGGTGTGGGTCTGCGAGTTTCCGGGCGGCAGCCTCGCCGGGGCACGCTCGACGGCCTGGCTGGCCACGGAACTGGCCGAGCTGCGCGACACGATCGACCCCCACGCGGTGCTGATCATCGCGACCGGCCCGTCGTCGGGGGTCTTCAGCGAGCTGCCAGGCCTTTCCGACGCGGCGCTGGGTGAGGATGCGCCGGCCGCACTGCCGCTGGCGGCCCGCTTGCTGGCGCTGGCCTGGCTGCAGCCGGCCGCCTGGGAGACCGGCTGGGCGATCGCCGACGGCGAGGCCAGCCTGGCCCTCGAATGGGCGCGGGCGGTGCCGACGGCGCGGGTCCGCGCGGTAGGCGTCGATCCGAGCCTGATCGGCGTGACCATGGCGGGCGCCGGGGTCGGCGAGAACCTGGCGGCAGTCGCCGCGGCGACGCCGTCGCGCTGCCGGGAGTGGCCGACGCCCGATGCGGTCTTCGTGCGTGGCGGGGTGGGGCTGTCCGGCTGGCTGGAGGCCGCGTGGGAGAGTCTCGCGCCCGGCGGGCGCCTGGTCGCCACCGCGGAGGACGATCATGCCCGCGCCGATCTGCTCGCCTTTGCCGCCCGGGTGCCGGCCGAAGCCTGGCAGGAACTGAGCCTGGCCCGCGGCGAAACCCGGGCCGGCCGCCTGCGCTTCGCCCCCGCGGCGCCGGTGCGCCTTGCGCTGTGGCGGAAGGAAGCCCCTTAAGCCCTCATCACCTGCGAACCATGCCCTTTCCCCGCGAACACTCGCCGGCCCGCCCCGGCTGGGTCTACCTGGTCGGCGCCGGCCCGGGCGACCCCGAACTGCTGACCCTGCGCGCCGCGCGCCTGCTCGAAGAGGCGGACGTGCTGGTCTACGACAACCTCGTCAGCCGGGAAGTCCTGGAATGCGTGCCGGCCACCACCGAGCGCATCTATGTGGGCAAGAAGGCTGCTCACCATGCACTGCCCCAGGCCGGCATCAACCTGCTGCTGGTCGAGCAGGCCCGGCTTGGCCGGCGGGTCGTGCGCCTGAAGGGGGGTGACCCCTTCATCTTCGGGCGCGGCGGCGAGGAGGTGGAAGAACTGGTGAAGGCCGGCGTGCCCTTCGAGGTCGTCCCCGGCATCACCGCGGCGGCCGGGATCGGCGCCTACGCGGGCATCCCGCTGACCCACCGGGATTTTGCCCAAGCCTGCATCTTCGTCACCGGCCACCTGAAGGATGGCAGCGTCGATCTCGACTGGGACATGCTGGCCCGCCGCAAGCAGACCCTGGTGTTCTACATGGGCATCACCCAGCTGGCGGCGATCTGCGGCCAGCTCGTCGCCCACGGCCTGCCGGCGACGACGCCTGCCGCCGTCGTGCGGCGCGGCACGACCCGGTCTCAGCGCGTGGTCACCGCCGATCTGGCGACCTTGCCCGACGCAGTGAGGGCCGCCGGCATCACCCCGCCGGCACTGACCATCGTCGGCGACGTGGTCGGGTTGCAGTCGCGGCTGGCATGGTTCCATCCGGAGCGCGAATGACTGCCGCCCGCTGCCCGGCGCTGTTCGTCGCCGCACCCTCGTCCGGCCAGGGCAAGACCACCGTCACCGCGGCGCTGGCCCGGCTGCACCGGCGCCAGGGCCGCCGTGTGCGCGTCTTCAAGTGCGGGCCGGATTTCCTCGACCCGCAGATCCACGCGGTCGCCAGCGGCGAGCCGGTCCATAACCTGGACCTGGGCATGTGCGGCGAGGCCGACGCGGCCTGGCGCCTCCACGCCGCCGCGCGGGACGCCGACCTGATCCTCGTCGAAGGCGTCATGGGGCTGTTCGACGGCCAGCCCTCCGGCGCCGACATCGCGCGGCGTTTCGGGATTCCGGTGATGGCGGTGATCGATGCGAAGGCGATGGCACAGACCTTTGCGGCCGTTGCCCACGGCCTCGCCAGCTGGCAGCCGGACCTGCCCTTCTCCGGCGTGCTCGCCAATCATGTGGGCAGTGACGGCCACGCGAAGCTGCTGCGCGACGGCCTGCCACCATCCATTGCCTGGTATGGCGCGCTGCCCCGCGACGAGTCCGCGGCCTTGCCCGAGGGCCACCTGGGCTTATTGCAGGCGGCCGAGATCGCCGATCTGGGTGAACGCCTGGACCGCCTCGCCGACCACCTCGCCCGCACCGGCGCGGCGGGTCTGCCGCCGGCGGTCGAGTTTCCGGCCGCGCCGATGCCTTTCGTCCTGCCGCTGCTCGCCGGGCGGACCGTCGCCATCGCCCGCGACGCGGCCTTCGGCTTCCTCTACCCGGCCAATGTGGACATGCTGGCGGCGCTTGGCGCCAGGCCGGCCTTCTTCTCGCCGCTGGCCGATGAAGCGCCGCCACCCTGCGACGCGCTGTGGCTGCCCGGCGGTTACCCGGAACTCCACGCCGCCAGCCTCGCGGCCAACCGCCGCTGGCAGTCCGGCTTGCAGGCCCACGCGGCGGCCGGCAAGCCGATCCTCGCCGAATGCGGCGGCATGATGAGCCTGTTCGAGACGCTGACCGACAAGGAAGGCCTCACCCACCCGGGCGCCGCCCTGCTCCCCGGCCACACACGCATGCAGGCTCGTCTTGCGGCGCTGGGCACCCAGGTCGTGGACCTGCCCGAAGGCCATCTCACCGGCCACACTTTCCATTATTCGACGAGCGACACCCCGCTGCTTCCGGTCGCGCGGGCGAAGTCACTGAGTGGGCGGGAGGGCGAGGCGATCTACCGCGTCGGGCGGATCACGGCGTCTTACGTGCACTTCTACTTCCCGTCGAATCCGGTGGCGGTGGCCGGGCTGCTGGGCTAGTCGACCGGTCGTGGGCTCTCAAGAAAACGCCGGGCCGCCCCAAGTTTTCTTTGACCCCGTTGGGGGGGCGGAAACGTCAAGGACGTTTCCTCGGGGCGCTCAGTGCCCTTTCAGCGCGTAGATGCCCGCGGCGTTGCGCCAGTAGCCCTTGTAGTCCATGCCGCTGCCGAACAGGAAGCGGTCGGCCACGTCGAGGCCGGTGAAATCGGCGCGCATGCCCGGGTAGGCCTTGCGCTCGTGGGTCTTATGGACGAGCACCGCGGAAACGACCTCGCGGGCGCCCTCGGCCTTCAGGTAATCGATGATCGCGGCAAGGGTGTGACCCTCGTCGAGGATGTCGTCGAGGACCAGTACCGTGCGCTCGCGCAGATCCTGCGTCGGACGTACGCGCCAGTCGAGGAGATTGCCCTGCAGCGCGTGGCCGTAGCGGGTGGCGTGCAGGTAGGAAAGTTCCAACGGGAAGGGCAGGCGCGGCAGCAGACGACCGGCCAGGACCAGGCCGCCGTTCATCACCGCGTAGATCAGCGGGTTCCGGTCGTGCAGGCGGGCGGTGATGTCGGAGGCGAGGCGGTGCAGCGCGGCATCCACCTCGGTGGCGTCGCACAGGCAGTCGGCCTCTTCGTGGACGCGGCGGATTTCATCGAGGTCGACAGGGTTCACGGGCTTGGCCTCAGGAGACGAAGCGGCGGACGCGGCGCACCAGCTGCCAGCCGAACCAGCCGCGACGCGCCCAGCGCAGCACAGTACGGGGGCGGGCGACGAGCAGGAAGACACCGAGGCCGGAGAGCAGCGGGGCGTTGTCGCGAGCCCAGCGCAGGCTGTCGGCGACCCGGTCGATGCCGTGGAAGAGGGGTGTGAACGTCCGGGTGTGACGGACGAAGTCGGTGCGCAGGTCGGCGCTCTTCAGTTGCAGGCGCTGCTTGCGCAGCGCGAGTTCGACGAGTTCGGGGCTCATTCCCGGGCCTGCAGCGTGTCGCGGTCCTGGGCGAGTTCGCCGAGGCTGGCGGCGAACAGGCGCGAGCCGGCGCGCAGGCGGGCGGCGGCGCGGGTGGCGGCCCACACGCCGAGGGCGAACAGGCCGGTGGTGGACAGACCCAGCGCGAGCAGGCGGTGGCTGTCCCAGAACAGCACGGTCAGGAAGGCCAGCAGGAAGACGAAGCCAAAACCGATGAAGAGGGCGGCAAGTACGGTGTCGAACAGAAAGCTTCCGGCCCGCAGCTTTTCTTCCTTCAATTCGACGGCGAAGAGCTCGAGGCGGGTCTGGATCGTCGCCAGACCGGAATCGGCGAGCCCCCGCAGGGACTCGCCGAGGCGAGTGGGCGCGGGCTCGCTCATTGCGGCCGTCAGCGGCGGTTGACCAGCAGGCCGAGCAGGAAGCCGACACCGGCGGCGACGCCGACCGACTTCCAGGGGTTCTCATGCACGTAGTCGTCGGTCGCGCGGGCGGCGGCCTTGGTCTTCTGGACGACGGCGGCCTCGAGATCCTGCAGCTTGTACTTGGTCGCGGTGAGGCGTTCGCCGAGGCGCGAGCGCACGTCCGCTACCTTTTCGCCGGCCTGGCCGGCGGTGAGCCTGAGCAACTCCTCGGTGTCGGCGACGACGGCCTTGAAATCGGAAACGAGTTTGTCCTTGGTCACTTGCGAGTCATTCATGGTGTTCTCCTGGGTAGTGGCAATCGGAGGCAGGGCATAAAAATCGAGCGGTGCGCCGCGCGGCGACCGGGGGACGTTCGGGATCAAGGCTAATCCCAATCCTCGCCGAAGGCAATTCGGCCGTGCCCGCTGTGGTGGCCTGCGGCTCAGCCGGCGAAGGGGTGGTCGTAATCGACGGTGAGCGGGGCGTGGTCGCTGAAGCGCTGGTCCTTGTAGACGGCAGTGCGCAGCGCCCGGCCGGCGAGTTCGGGGGTGGCGATCTGGTAGTCGAGACGCCAGCCCACGTTCTTGGCCCAGGCCTGGCCACGGTTGGACCACCACGTGTAGCAGGCCTCAGTGGCCTCGGGATGAAGGCGGCGGTAGGCGTCGACCCAGCCCTGTTCGTCGAACAGGCGGCTGAGCCAGGCGCGTTCCTCGGGCAGGAAGCCGGAGTTCTTCTGGTTGGAGCGCCAGTTCTTGAGGTCGATGGCCTGGTGGGCGATATTCCAGTCGCCGCAGACGATCACGTCGCGGCCGCTGGCCCTGAGCGCGGCCATGTGAGGGAGAAAGAGGTCCATGAAACGGAACTTGGCGGCCTGGCGTTCCTCTGAGCTGGAGCCGGAGGGCAGGTAGAGGGACACGATCGACAGCGTGCCGAAGTCGGCCTGCAGGTAGCGGCCTTCGGCGTCGAATTCGGCGTTTCCGATGCCCTCGACGATGCGGTCGGGACGCCGGTGGGTGTAGATGCCGACGCCGCTGTAACCCTTTTTTTCAGCGCAGTGAAAATACCCTTCGAAAATTCCCGGCCGGCTCATTTCCGGCGCCAGATCGGGGATCTGCGCCTTCAATTCCTGCACGCACACGACATCGGCATTTTGCCCTTCCAGCCAGCTGAGGAATCCTTTCACGCTGGCCGAGCGGATGCCGTTGAGATTGGCGGTGACGACGCGTAACATTTTGATTATCTTGGTCCGTGTTTTGGAAATATTGTGAATTTTAGCCGCGATTTTATCGAGCTCGCCTGCGACAAGGGGGTGCTCAGGTTCGGGGAGTTCGTCACCAAGGCGGGGCGTCTTTCCCCGTATTTCTTCAATGCGGGCCTGTTCAACGACGGGGCTTCCTTCGGCCGCTTGTGCGATTTCTACGCGCGCACGCTGGTGGCAGCGGATCTGCCCTGCGACATGCTGTTCGGCCCGGCCTACAAGGGCATTCCGCTGGTGGCCGGCACGGCGATGCGTCTTGCCGAGCGCGGCCACAGCCTGCCCTTCTGCTTCAACCGCAAGGAAGCCAAGGACCACGGCGAGGGTGGCACCCTCGTCGGCGCACCGCTGGCCGGCCGTGTGGCAATCCTCGACGACGTGATTTCGGCGGGCACCTCGGTGCGCGAGTCGGTGGAGATCATCCGTGCCCACGGCGCCATGCCGTCGGCGGTGGTGATCGCCCTGGATCGCATGGAGCGTGGTACTGGCACGCTGTCGGCAGTGCAGGAAGTCCGCGACGCCTACGGCATCCCGGTGCTGGCGGTGGCGAGCTTGCAGGACCTGATTGCCTACCTGCACGACAGCCCGGCTCTGGCGGCCAACCTGGAGGCC
>Ga0213919_1000426_pt1 | contig 18727 bp, 18 predicted proteins | sample McNCre317MG_FD_161056 | JGI IMG/M metagenome (GOLD analysis project Ga0213919, IMG submission 161056) | Freshwater microbial communities from McNutts Creek, Athens, Georgia, United States - 3-17 MG | ecosystem: Environmental > Aquatic > Freshwater > Creek | place: USA: Georgia | collected... | reverse complement strand
AGGAAGCTAAGCGTGGTGAGGTGGAGAACTGCATCCGCTGCGGCAAGTGCGTAGGTGCCTGTCCGATGGGATTGGAGCCATACCTTCTCAGCCAGTGCGCCGAACAGCAGATGTGGGAGCGCTTGGAAAAGGAAGATGTGGTGAGCTGTATCGAGTGCGGCTCATGCCAGTTCACTTGTCCTGCTAACCGTCCGCTGCTCGACTACATCCGCCTGGGCAAATCAACAGTAATGGGAATAATCAGATCAAGAAACGCGAAGTAATATGGCAAATAAACTCACAATATCCTTGTCGCCGCATGTACATGGGGGCGACAGCGTGAAGAAGAACATGTACGGGGTGTGCATCGCACTCGTCCCTGCACTTCTTTGCTCATTCTATTTCTTCGGGCTCGGTGCCATTGCGGTCACAGCCGTATCGGTTGCATCGTGTGTATTCTTCGAATGGGTCATCAACAAATACATGTTGAAGAATCCACAGCCTACCGTCACCGACGGCTCTGCCATCCTCACAGGTATCCTGTTGGCGTTCAACCTCCCATCCAACATTCCACTCTGGATTGTAATTATCGGAGCCTTGTTTGCTATCGGAGTCGTGAAGATGACCTTCGGTGGATTGGGATGTAACCTTTTCAACCCTGCACTCGCAGGTCGTGCGTTCCTCCTTATCTCATTCCCTGTACAGATGACCACTTGGCCTGTACCGGGACAAGGGTTCATGAACCTTGATGCAACCACAGGAGCTACGCCACTTGCCACCATGAAGATGATTGCCAAGGGTGAGGCAAGCATGAGCGACCTCAGCAACTCACTCACCGACATGCTCATTGGTAACACCGGAGGCTGTCTCGGTGAGGTCTGCGCTATCGCCATCCTCATCGGTCTCATCTATCTCTTGGTGAAGAAGATCATCACTTGGCACATCCCGGTATCCATTCTGGTGACTGTTGCCATCGTCTCAGGTCTGCTCCATCTGGCCAACCCAACTACTTACGTAGCACCTCAGTACGAACTCTTCAGTGGAGGTCTGCTGCTTGGAGCTGTGTTCATGGCTACCGACTATGTCACCTCGCCTATGACCCACAAAGGTCAGTTGGTCTATGGTGTCGCTATCGGTCTGCTCACGATGGTCATCCGTACCTGGGGAGCTTACCCTGAAGGAATGTCGTTCGCGATCCTCATCATGAACGCATTCACACCACTCATTAATAACTATTTTAAACCAAAGCGATTCGGGGAGGTAGTCAAGAAATGAAAAAGCTAAAGTCATCACTCATCAATATGGTGGTGGTACTCACACTCATCACCGTCGTAGCAGGTGCTGCACTTGCTTATGTCAACTACGCTACATCCGCTCAGATTGAGAAGATCAAGGCTGAGAACCTCGCAAAAGGTATCAAGCAAGTGATGGGCGTAGATCTCAATGCCGACTTCCAGTACACCACTCAGGAGGTAGGCGACTACACCTTCTACCAGTCTGACCTCGGTACTGCCATCCAAAGCACTACGAACGGCTTCGGAGGTGCACTCAAGGTACTCGTTGGTTTCGACAATGAAGGCACAGTCCTCGGCTACACCATCCTCGAACATGCAGAGACTCCAGGACTTGGAGCTAAGGCTAGCGATTGGTTCCAGAAAGGACAGAAAGGCGACATCACGGGTAAGAATCCCGCAACTACCAAGTTCACCGTCAGCAAGGACGGAGGCGACATCGATGCCATCACCGCATCGACCATCACCTCACGTGCTTTCCTGTTGGCTGTACAGAATGCCTATGAAGAGTTAAACAAACAAAAGAACCCCGACGGCACATCGGGAGCAACCCAGCAGCAGTAAGGAGGACCAACAGATGAATAACTTCAAAATAATCTTAAACGGAATCGTAAAGGAGAACCCTACCTTCGTACTTCTCCTCGGTATGTGCCCTACACTCGGCACCACCTCAAGTGCCATCAACGGCATGTCAATGGGTTTGGCTACTATGTTTGTGCTCATTCTGTCGAACCTCATCATCTCGCTCATCAAGAACCTGATACCTGATATGGTGCGCATCCCATCCTACATCGTGGTCATCGCATCGCTCGTCACTATCCTCCAGATGGTCATGCAGGCCTATGTGCCCGACATCTATGCCACCCTCGGATTGTTCATTCCACTCATCGTGGTCAACTGTATCATCCTCGGTCGTGCAGAGTCCTTTGCAGCCAAGAACAACCCATTGGCCAGCATCTGTGACGGTATAGGTATAGGTATCGGTTTCACCCTCGCACTCACCCTCTTAGGTGCTGTGCGTGAGTTCCTCGGCACAGGAGCCGTCTTCGGTTTCACCCTTCAAGGCGAAAACTATGGCATGCTCCTCTTCGTCTTAGCACCGGGAGCCTTCATTGCACTCGGATATCTCATCGCCATCGTGAACAAAATGAGAGCACAATAGACCCCCTAACCCCCTTTAGGGGGAATAGAAAAATGGAAATAAATAGTAAATGGTAAATTGTTAAATAGTAAATGAGAAGATGGAATATATCTTGATATTTATCACCGCAATATTTGTGAACAACATCGTGTTGTCACAATTCCTCGGCATCTGTCCGTTCCTCGGTGTGTCGAAGAAAGTATCCACAGCTTCAGGTATGGGAGCAGCCGTCACGTTCGTGCTCGTGCTCGCCACCATCGTCACATACCTCATCCAGCACTATGTGCTCAATCCTAACGGGTTGCAGTATCTGCAGACCATCGCCTTCATCCTTGTGATTGCCGCCTTGGTACAGATGGTTGAGATCATCCTGAAGAAAGTATCACCCAGCCTCTATCAGGCTCTCGGAGTGTTCCTTCCCCTCATCACCACCAACTGCTGTATCCTCGGTGTAGCAATCTTGGTGATTCAGAAGGATTACGACTTGCTGCAAGGCATCGTCTATGCGACCTCTACAGCTCTCGGCTTTGCCCTCGCAATGGTAGTCTTCGCAGGACTGCGCGAGCAACTGCAGTTCTCGAAGGTACCCAAGGTGTTCGACGGAATGCCTATCGCTCTCATCACAGCTGGTCTTCTGGCTATGGCCTTCATGGGCTTCAGCGGTGTTGACGGAGGACTGAGTCGACTGTTCGGACTGTAAGCCGACCTACCCCCAAACGACAAAGGATGCGAAGCATGCGGTTCGCATCCTTTGTGTTCTAGGAGTCACAGACACTATCATAGTAAAAAACGAAATAATGTTCTATGTTTTTTCCCTTTGTAGCGCATAAAGGAGACAAGTCCGTACAGATGAAGAATATAGTGAAATGGTGGAAGACAATTATCAGTGTTTTAGTGGGAGCCGTATATTTCATTATCTGCTTCTTCCCTTTACGTGCCCTTATGAACTATCATGAGGAGCATCACATGTTTCGTTGGGATAGCTACTATCTGAAAGAACAACTGGCATCATGGGAGGGCGCAGGCGAGTACCTGCTTTCCTTTATAACGCAATTCTTCTATATTGGCTGGCTGGGAGCTGTGATTGTAGCACTGCTGATGATGGGAATGCAAGGCTTTACTTGGTGGCTCATGTGTCGTGTAAGACTAAGTAGAGCATGGCTATTCCCATTGAGTTTTGTCCCATGTGCATTATTGTTCTATTACTCTTTCGTTCCTGAACGATATAGACAGGAGGCAGAATTCCGGGAGGTGATAGAATATGACTATCTGGTGCGTACGCAGCAGTGGAATGCCATCGTGAACAAGCCGGAGACAGAGCAACCGGCAACCGAGCTCGGGGTCTGGGGTACTAACTTTGCCCTCGCTAAGTGCGGACAACTCTCTGACTTCATGTTCTTCTTCAGTCAGCCAGGGATGAATGGTCTCTTCGATGACGGTCAACAGAAGGAAGTACTGGCTTATTATTCACTTAGCGATATCTTCCTTCAGTTAGGACTGGTGAACAATGCCGAGCGCATGGCGTTCGATGCGAAACAATATATCCCTCAGAACCATAAAAGCGGCCGGTTATACCGCCGGCTCGCGGAGACAAACCTGATTAACGGAAACTATACGGTATCAAAAAAGTACCTAAGGATATTAAAGTCGACGCTGTTTTACGGACAATGGGCCAGAAGATTCCTCGAGCACATAGACGATGAGGAGTACATCAGCAAAGCATTTGCCTGGCAGCGTAGCATCCGTCAGTCATCAGGAAGAGAACTCATCTCCCCCGATAAAGGCGAGCTTCTGTTGTCATTAGTACGGCAAAACAAAGAAAACCATCTGGCATGGGATTACCTGCTGGCATATGCTCTTCTTCAACGGAATCTGGACAAGGTGGCCCGCTATATGCAGATGTATCAGGAGGCTGGTTACGAACGTGTGCCGAGGGCTGTGCAGGAGTGTCTGATTGGTAATCGTCTTTTGGGTAAAGAGGAGTGTCCGCATATTGATTTCAAGGCGGATGAGAATGTGGAGATGCTGACAGAAGCATACTTTCAAATACTCGAAAGCAAACACGACATCAACGACATCCAACTCAATGAGCCTCCTTTCTCACATACATATTGGCATTATCAAATGCAAGCAATTCAAAAACTTCAGTCGCCATGAGGATACGTATCACATATCTTATATCATATCTGTTTTGCCTTTTCTTTTCCGGGTGTAACAATGTTCCGGAATCTCCTGAGATGAGCAGTAATCTGCCCTGTATTTTTCCTGATTATCTGGGAGTCACTATTCCTGACGGCATCGCTCCCCTGAATTTTTGCATCGACGGTGCAGACAGACTTGATGTAATAGTAACGGGAGGTAAAGAAGGTGAATTGCATGTCAACGGTGACTATGCCTGTTTTGACATAGATGATTGGCACGCTATCACAAATAGGAACAGAGGTGACAGCCTTTTGGTTACGGTAAGAGCGTTCCAAGACAAGAAATGGATACAGTATAAGCCTTTCACCATTTATGTCAGCGAGGATTCACTTGGAGAGTGGGGCGTGACGTACCGTCTCATCCCACCGGGCTATGAGTCATACGGACTGATGGGCATCTATCAACGCGACTTGAGCAATTTTGAAGAGACACCGATTCTGGAAAACAGCAATATCGACGGCCAATGCGTGAATTGCCATACACCCAACTGCACGAATCCTGAGCAATTTACCATGCACGTCAGAGGAAACAACGGGGCTACGGTAGTGAGGAAAGACGGGCAGTTGGAAGTGCTGGCAGCCAGGAACGAGGAGTTGGGCGGCTCAATGGTGTACCCCTTCTGGCATCCGACGGGTAAATACATCGCCTATTCAACCAATCAGACCCGTCAGAACTTCCATCAGTTGAGTGATTTACGCGTTGAGGTATACGACGAAACGTCCGACGTCATCGTCTATCATGTGGAATCGAGGGAGATCATACTTGACAGCATTGTGTCACAAAAAGACCGTCTGGAAAACTACCCCGTATTCTCGCCCGACGGCAAGACACTCTATTACTGCGAAGCTCAACGCGTGGACAGCGTTTGGAAGACATACCAACAAATCAAGTACAACATATGCCGAATAGGTTTTAACCCTAATACAGGGACTTTGGAAGGGACGGTCGACACCGTAGTTAATGCCCGCAGCATGGGCAAGAGCGCTGTGATGCCAAGGGTGTCATACGATGGGCGCTATCTGCTCTACACGCTCTGCGACTACGGATGCTTTCCCATCTGGCATCCCGAAGCCGACCTTTGGATGATGAATCTTGAGAGTGGAGAATCCTTCCCGTTAGACAAGGCCAACAGCACGGATGCGGAGAGCTTCCATAACTGGAGTTTGAATTCTCGATGGATAGTCTTCACAAGCCGTCGTGACGACGGACTCTACACGCACCTATATCTGGCACATATTCGTGAAGACGGACGGGCGGATAAAGCTTTCTGTCTGCCACAGTATAACCCCCAGGAATATGATGCTGAGACCATCTGGTCATTTAACACCCCCGATTTTTCTATTGCTCCAATTTGTTTAGAAAAAAAGAATCTTTATAATCAAATTCTCAGCGGAAAAACTGCACCGCCCATAAGGGCAACCAAACACGGCTCGTAACGGGGTGCATGGTTCGACGTAGTCAATCGAGAGCTTTGAACAATCCGCCTCGATGGCGGAACGTTCAAAATACAAAATGAACCATGAACTTTATAAACTTTATAAACTTCATGGGAAAAGTACCCCTTGTCGGGGAGGTTGCAGTGTTTCCGCTTATGCGGCTTGGCCGCCTAAGCCGACTGCAATGAAAAGAGGTGCTAGCTTCACAGCCCGCACCTCACGAACATTCAAAATACAATTATCGAACGATTAAGAAAAATTGAGTAACAAAGTTTGTCGACACACAAACTTTATTGGAATAATGTCAGCACTTGTTGCCGATTAGGCCCTGTGCTCTTATAGCTGACATGGATCCACTTCGAGTTGGGTCGCACCTCCCAGATGAGCTGGTCGAATTGGAGGTTATCAACCATCCACAAGTACCACTCACGGGTACGGTTCGCACCATTTGGGCTATAGATATCAGCAGCTTCACCGTACATGTGCTGTGATTTCTTTGCGCCGCCCACAACTCCGTTGAGAGCCGCACAACGGAAACCGCTGCTGATGTAAACCGGCTCTTTGAAATGATCTCTCAATGGTTGGAGCACATTTCTGCAAAGAGCCTTAAGGTTCTCTAGGTTTTTCTCACTGAGACAAGCATGATTTTCAATTCCTCTACGCTCAGCGGTAACACTCTTTGTAAACTCATAGAGCGTGAAATTCTCGCTCAGTTTCATTCGTTTGTCATACATTTATCTTCCTCCTTTCTTTTTATGTTCTTTAAACCATTCTAGGTAATCATCATCGTGGTTATCAACCAAAAATGCGATACACCCTATTACAGCTGAAGCAATACCAACTGCTATTATTATTAATACTACCTCCATGATTATTGCACCTTCTTTATTTGTGATTGTAAATTGTCGTAATAACAGCCAGGCTGGTCGTGGTAGATGCAGTTCTTACAACTTCCCACCTCTGCAAGTTCGGGACATATTATTTCACTCATATTGTCTTCCTCCTTTCTTACGACTTTATCATTTCTCTTATGAGGATAATCATCATAACGATGATTATCACATTTGTTATTATTGCACTCATATCACATCGATTTTTTAATATAGTTTGTAATCTCTTTTCTTTGCTCGATGCAGGATTTATATAGCTTGCTACTCGTATCTTCATCCTTTGAGTCAAGCATTGCATCGAATGCAACGAAATACGTCACACACATTGCAGATAGTCTTATGAATTTCTGTTCATATGTCTCTTTCATTGTTCTGATGTTTTAGGGGTTATACACTCACTATATATACACTTGCCGTTGCTTGGGGTCTTATGCAGATGCATATCCAACAAAGCACAGCGTTCTTCACCTTTAGCGGTTGTCCTGTGATGCAGGCACGTTACACATTGATAAATCATTCTTCGTAGGTTTTTTGATTGGTTCAATTACTATTACATCGTAGGGCACATTATGCTCCTTGTACTGCTTCATCATCATTGTGACCTCGATGGAGATTTTCACACCCAGCATTGTTTCGCTTGTAGCTTCGATTATGGTGGCGCAGAATCCCCTCATGGGGCGGCCATCTTTCAGTGGATAGACTTTTACGTACATCATAGCACACCCTCCTTTTCTAGTTCATCTGCAAATATATCCGTTACGATGTCAAGAAGATCGATATCATAACTAGACTCCTCTATGAGGTTCGCATAATGGTCTTTCTTATCTGAAAGGCAGTGATGCATATCATTAATTGCACTTTCCCTTAACGACATCTTATCATCAAGCAGTGCTACAAGAATGTCGTAGATTGCCTTTTGGTGATTTACAGGGAGATTGATTTTGATTTCCATATTACTTTTGTTTTAGAGGTATTTTTTCTTGATATAAACGTAACTCTGAGGATTGTGCTTTAGCTTTAATGCACGGTAAGCCTTTTCAGGATTAGGCGTTTCATGAGCAGCACCTATTTTCCAAAGCCACACACCTTTTCTGCCTTCAATATATTTCATAATCCACTCTTCTGGCACGCACAACTTTACCGAATAGTAAGTTACGAATTCACTTATCACATCGGTATAGACGTATTTGAAATCGCTTACCTTTAGTATCAAGGGACAGCGTTTTGTGCCCTTCTCAACAACTGCAACGTAATCAACTCGTGGAAAATAGTAGGAAGGTAACGCCTTGCGCATTTCGAAACATTTATTACCATTTATTATCTCATGGATGAGCTTTGGGGGTAATGTTATTGCTATATTCATATTACATTGAATTTAGAGTTTTACCTTTTTAGCTTTTTATACGTTTGTGGGTCAACCTTCTCGATGAGGTTCTTTTGCTTCCAAGCGAACACAATCTGCTTCGGGAGCGACTTGCAATTGCAAGCGACTGCTGCATCCTCCACGTCCTGCATTGTGAACTCGTCTTTGATGCGATTCCACACATACTTGAACGCAATCACATTTGAGACCTCCATCACCTTATAGCGCTGCATCAGTGTGACAACCATCTGCTCCGCTATCATCTGACTGAAGGCGATTGTACGACGCTTGTTAACCTCGTTATCTTTCCCGAAGAGGAACCACGCAAGCATACCTGCACGGAATCCGACCACTGCGGCTCTCCTTCGATAGGTATCGAGGTTGATATCATTGTACCGAATCGCCAGCTGGCGCATTCTCTCCTGCCATGTATCAGCCCACTCACGCATGAAGTCAAAGCCTCGCAACTGATGTGAAGGTTGAGGCTTATCTTTTATCATACTTATCTCGGAAAGCGCCTTTACATGCTTGTCGATGTTCTTCTTCTGGAAATAGGTAAGCTCCTTGAAGACAGGCATCTTCTTGAACTTCTGGTCGGGAATGTCGGCAAAAAGAACACGGGTTATTGTGCCATCTTCAGCGTTGTTATATAGCTTTCGATACTCGGCAGGAGTTCCACAATGCAGAGTATTGTAGAACACTGCTACGAGTCTCTTACTACTAGAATCGGACTTATAGTCCTGTCCGTAGATAGAGTTATCGAAAGCACAACGCAGGAGGGCACGAATATCTCCGTACGCACCCGACCGCATAGAGTCGAGCACATTCCTTACTTCCTCATCGAAAGACATGAGGTGTAAGCCGTGTGCATTCGCCATGCGGTCAAGGAGGGCACCTATCGACACCTTGGAGCCAAGGAGACGAATTGGGTAGCTCTCCTTTTCGGGCTGTTCTTTTTGATTCTTCGCCCTGCGGACTTTCTCGTCATACTCAGCCTCTTTCTCACGATAGACAGCATCAGCTTCCATCACGTCTTTCATGACGTAGTTATAAATCCTCCGTGCGAATGATTTACCGCTCGCCATGGGGGCTTCTATTTCACATTGGAAACTCGGTGTCTGCTCCACCCCATCAACGTAAACAGCACGCAACCGACTCCCAAGAGTGCCAAGCATAGGCAGCAGAGCGACCACACTAGCCTTTCGAAAGTCTGGCGGAGCAATCTGAACAAACTCCTTAAAAATCGGAGGCATAATTTCAATAGGCACCATATCAGACGTGCCCTGTAGTTGAGAAAATACGGAGTCGTTTTCATCGTTGTCTTCTTCTTTAGTGTTTCTGAGTGCAGCTATAGTTTCCCTCATATCTTTCGGAATGCCTACGATACGTTCACGTTTCGATGCAGACCGAATGAGTTCGCAAACCTCTGCCCTTGGTAGGATGTTTGCAGGTATGCAGGCAAGCATTAAATCCTGCGAGAAATCGCAGATATAACGCAGACTGCAACACAGCGTGAACAAAGCTGTGTTTCGGCTACCACGTTGTGGCGAGCCACCGTGCAAGTCGAACCACTTGTTCACGATCTGACGCAAATCCAAGTCTTGGTATTTGAAATCGCTCTCACTGAACAGTTCGCCTTTTCCGTCGAACAGATCAGTTCTTTTCTGCACACAGAAATAGAGCCTGTTGTGCCATTCGTAGGTGCCCAAGTCTTGGGTGCCTAGGGTTAAGCCGTCTTCACTCAAATCTTCTGAGGACTCCTTAGATGTTGACTCGCCACCCTCTTTGATATACACAGGGAAAATCTCTGTGAAGATGCGGTTGTCGAGTTCGTAAATGTAGCTGAATGGAACGACGAACGAGGAGCGTGCCAAGTCCTTAACACAAGTGTCAAACTTGATGTTGGGGAAATGGCTTGCGAACCATTCTTGATTCTGCACAATTGTTTCAAGACCTTGTTGGTTCACAGCTACGATTCTTAGCCCGTGAGCCGATGGGGTCTTATGTGCAACAAGAATGCCGAGTTCGTCTTTTCCCTTCTTGCTGATTTCCTGCCAAACGGCTGCTGGGTCTTCAATCCCATCAACGTCAAGCATGTAGAGTCCAGATGGCACAGCATGCTCGATCGTTCGGGATTTCCCTGCAAACGTGGCCATCCAAGTAATGATAGGCAAGCCTTTCTTCAGCTGGCCTTGCTTATCATGGTCTGGCTCAGCTGCAATCTTCTTACAGAGCTTTATGACCTCGTCAGAGTTGATGAGGTTCATAAACCTCTCCTGTGTGCAGACCTCACCCTGTTGTGCTCTTACTGACCGAAAGCAATCAAACATCATAGATAGCCTCCTTCTTTCGCTTCCTTAAACATTGGAGCAATCTTCGCAATGGCACCTTTTTGTGTCATTTCGGATTGCGTCAAATAAACCTGCATCTTATACATGCCCGTATGAGGTTCGAACATAATGTATGTTCCCTCATCAAATTTCGCCACACGTATATTGCGTGTGCGTGTGTACCTTTTTCTTTCAGTAAAATGAAAGCCTGAGCTGTCTTTGGTCAAAAAACCCGTTCCTGAGTAGTTCTGAATGGGCTTGATGCCTTCTTCGGAGTTCAAAATGAGATTTACATTTTGAATTTCTTGCTTTTGCATACTAGAAAATTTAAAAGTTTATATTTCAGCGTGTCGGCTGGCACCCGTTTTGAATGCGTTGCAAATGTACAAATTTTTTCACCTACCAAAGAAAAAATTCTCATTTTTTTTTTTTTTTGTGCAAAAATGACCATAAAACGCATGTTTTCGGAAAAATCGATAAATCGGTTTCCGAAAAATGGCGTTTTACATTTTTACACGGATTAGGTTTATAAAGTTTATGGTTCATTTACAAATCCGAAAGTTCATCGGATTGTAAGTGGGGGGCAATATATATTATATGATATTATATATATATAATATGATATAATAAATATTGGCTTATTTGTAATCTCTACATTGCAAATCGAAGAAAATCATGAACTTTTTGAACTTTATAAACTAATTTTACAAAAATATTTTGCAAAATTATATATAAAGTACTAACTTTGCACTCGGATTCAGTTCCGATTCAAGTCCGATTCACCTCCGAACCACCTCGCATTATATAATAAGGTGTGGTAAAGAGGTCGGAGGCGAAAGGTAAGTTTCCGAAAGTAACCAAATTATTAACAACAACCACTATCAAGTTTTTACACTATGGCAAAATCAATGAACTTTTTTGGTCAGAAAAGTGGCTCTACTAAGTCGCTTACTTTCCAAATTCGTGACGGTAAGCAGATTGTGAAAGACCGTGTATGGAAGGTTCGCAATCCTCGCTCAGTACGTCAGATGGCTCAGCGTTGTCGTTTGGCAACCGTAGCACAGGCTTATCGCTACCTCAACGCAATCGTTGACCACTCATTCCAAGGAATGTCAGGTCGTGCTCAGAACTACGCTCGCTTCAGCAAGCTGGCTCTCGACGACATGAAGTCAGACATGACCAAATTTGCTTATGCAAATTGGGGTGAGAAGAAATTCCGTCCGGGCGCATATCAGGTATCAGCTGGTAAGCTGGATCCAATCCCAGCATTCACCATCGAGAAATCTGGTAACGCTCTGCTCTTGAAGTCAGCAGTTACCGGAGGTTCTCTCACAGAGGCACAGATCTGTGAGGCTCTTGGTCTCGACCGCATTGGCGCAATGGTGACTATCCTCATCGTTGTACCAAGCGAATTGACAGACTACACAGCTGTATGGGTACGTGCAAAGCGTATCAGCAACCCATCAAGCAACGTGCTTGCACAGAACACTCAGATGGCTTGCTTGCAGTTCGATGCATCTAAGGGTGTTGTATTCAGTGGATTCAAGTACACTTCAAGTGTAGCTAACATCCACATCGAAGTAACAACCATCCCTAACGGCTACCTCACTCCAGGCGCAGACTATTGCGGTAACGCAGTAATCCGTAGCATCGAGGCAGACGATGGCTATCAGTACAGCCCAGCAACCCTCATCATGGGTGCAGGTTTCGCAGCTTCAACGCTGAACGACTTCGAGAACGCTTGTGCTACTTACCCAACAGGTGAGACATTCGTTCTTCAGGGCGGTAATGGTTCCGTAGCTCCTGCATCTGGTAGCAACGGAGGTGGCTCAAACAACAACGGAGGTGGCTCAGAAAACAACGGAGGTGGCTCGTCTTCAACCCTTGACGCTCCTGTAATTCAGGGTGACACCACGTTCTCTGAGAGTACACAGGTAACAATCTCCGCAGTTTCAGGTGCACAGGTACACTACACAACCGACGGTAGCACTCCAACAGCTGAAAGCACTCTGTACAGCAGTGCATTGACGCTCACGGAAACAACCACCATCAAGGCAATCGCCATCAACGGTAGTGTTTCAAGTGCAGTCGCTTCAAAGACTTTCGTAAAGTCTAGCGGTGAAGGTGGAATGGATCAGAACTAAAAGGAGGGCATGATGTATGGACGATGGAAAGAAGAAGATCGTAGCGGAGGTAATCCGCTTCATCATCACGGTGCTTGGCGCACTCCTTGGTACATCAGCCTTGCAATCCTGTGGTCTGCTCTAACAGACGTCGTGTGCGATGTTTGACAAAAGAAAGTGAAGGTTCCCGATTCGGGAGCCTTCTTTTCTTAGTTGCAGTCGGCTTAGGCGGCCAAGCCGCAAAAGCGGAAACACTGCAACGAGGTCAAGCAGGGTAGACTTCACCACGGTTCATAAAGTTTATAAAGTTTATGGTTTATTCAGCATTTTGAACGTTCCGCCATCGAGGCGGATTGTTCAAGGTTCCCATTGACTCCGTCGAACCGTGCGCCTCGTAGTACATTGTTTACGTACCCTTCGGGTGGCGCAGGTTTCTTATCTCTTTGACGGTGTAAAGGCTATAACCGTCCCAGAACTTATTACCTACCCTCATCGTCTGTGCCTGTACCATCATCGCAGCACAGAGCACCATCAAAGAAAACAGTACTTTCTTCATATTTCGAATTGTTTTGCGTGCAAATTTAGCAAAAAAATAACGGTTAAAGGTTAAAGGTTAACGGTTAAAATCAAAAAAATGGGGAAAAAACAGAAAAAAATGGTCAATGGTTAATGGTCAATGGTCAATTTTTATTATTTTTGCACACAAAGTGCACGATAACGATACACCAAAACTAAAACCATAACGATAACTATAAATTACTGGATATATGAAAAAATCTGTTTTACTGTCTTTATGCGCTTTATTGGCGTTAGCCTTGCCACATGGTGCATGGGCTGCTAACGACGACCCGGAAACCATCTATATAGACGGTACGAGTTTTTATATTCTACGCAACAATAGCGACTGGCTGAAGTTCCGCGATTTGGTGGATAAGGCCAAGGGTAACTCTGATGTGAATGCTATCTTGGATGAGGACTTCACTATCGAGAACAGCATCGCCTTGGAGGATGGTGTCTATTATCGAGGCATCTTCGACGGAAACGGGCATACGCTGAACGTGGACATCAAAGGAGGTAGCTTGAGTTTTATTGCTCCTTTCAGCAAAGTGAAAGCTGCTACCTTCAGGAACCTGCATGTGACAGGTTCGGTCAAAGCAGGCATTCACGCTGCAGGACTTATCGGTATGATTGAAGGTTCGTCAGAAGTCCACATCGACAAAGTGTGGGTGTCGGCCGACATCACAACAACTAGCGACCGTCTTGGTGGATTCATCGGACACACCCAAGATGCCAACTTATTTATAAACGACTGCCGGTTCGACGGAACCCTGAATAGCAGTCAAGGCGGTACGTATGGCGGTGCCTTTGCTGGCTGGGGACATAACGGCAAATGGTACTTTCACCGTAACTACGAAAACGGTACATATAACGGAATAACTCATGCTGGTTTCAGCTATTGGTATAACAATGCAGGAGACAAGAATACGAATACGTGGGGAACGAACTCGAGAAGTACGAATTGTATATCGTCGCACAACTGGGGCGAGATGGCAAACAATAACTGCAAGAACGTTACCGACCAGAGCAAAGTGATAGAGATGATGAACGGTGAAGTGGCTGGATCGTGGCAGATGGTGGACGGCAAAGCTGTTCCGACAATGGTTCTCTTCCCGAACGAAGAGCAGGCCACAGTGGACACTTACGACATGATTCCCGGTGTTGAAGCTGGCGAAGAAGGAACGGTAAAACTGCCTGTATCGAGCAACGTCAGCATCAGATGGATTGAAGCCACTTATACGGACGAATACGGTCTCACAAAGAAAGTCAACCGTGTCACACTGCCCAAGAACAGCTATTCGGGCTACCTCATGCTGCCTGCAACGGAAGCTCACCGCGACCTGAATGTGACGGTGAAACTGATGGCAGGAAGTGTCACGAAAACGATTAAGAACACGGATGATGTCGTGATTCACAACCCTCGTATGCTGAAGGGGGATCTGATGGCATTCACTCCGAAATCGGAAACGAACAAGGGACAGCTGATAACGGATGCAGGAGCCATCAAACTGGAATGGAGCATCAAGGACCTGACGGCAAACGACCTCTTGGATGGTGACCAGTTCCTCATCCAGCGTACGCTGACAGGCAAACCGGAGGATTATCAGAACATCGGTTCGGTGGATTACGAAAGCAAGAAAGAGACGTACGAATTCAAGGACTCGTTGTTCACAAATAATCTGTCAGAAGAGCTGATTGACAAAGCGATAGGTATCCCATTGGTTCGCTACCGCGTGTTCCGTTCCTCTACTTCACAACTATGGGGAATGGACAAGAACCCCACTGCGGCTTATGTACAGCCACAGATGGCCACACTCCTGCTGCTCGAGCCTACAGCAGCAAAAGCTGCATGGAGCGACGAGACGGAGCGCAAAGTGAAGGTGGAATGGAGCTACAAGCCGAACGACAACAGCCATAACTACGTGTGGGACAGCCGTGCAACCATGAAGCTGGAGATACAGGCCTTCCGTCGCGACGGCTCGAAGGCCGACAGCATCGTGACCACCCTCACCGAAGAGCAACTCGCAAATTGTTCGGCTGAAATACAGCTGACCCGCTCGTGTGTCACCTATCGGATGCGCCTCATCGTCGATGGAAGCAAGTCGCCCATCGGACAAGGTACGAGCGAGATTTTTGCCGTATTGAACAGCAGAGAGGACTTTGAAAGTTTCGCAGATAAGATTCACAGTGCAGACTTCCATTCAAACCTTACGGCTGTCCGGAACGCCATCATGACCAACGACATCTCGTTGGGTTCGGATATCGGGAACTACTGGTTAGGATATACGTACAATGATGCGGGCAAACCGTTTACCGGCAACCTCAACGGTAACGGACATATACTGACTATCAGTTTCCCAGCTAATGGAGAAAAATACGTGCCTAACCTGGCACCTATTTGTCATGCCGCAAACGGTGCCGTCATCTGTAACCTGACGACAAACGGACACATCACGCCTCAGCAGAAATTCGCTGCAGGTATCGTAGGACAGGTGGACGAAGGCAATGTGTTCATCGAGAACTGTAGCTCAAAAATGTATCTCTTGAGTGAACTGAGCGGAGACGGCTCGCATGGCGGACTTGTCGGTATTGTTTCGAAGGGAGGCAATCTGCGCATCAGCAACTGTCTGTTCGGAGGTGGTTTCACCTATTATTACAAAGGTTTAAACACCTGGTATTGCGGTGGATTCATCGGTTGGCGCGAAGCCACCCCTACCATCATCTCGAACAGCTATTTCAATCCGAAGGAGTTAACAATCATAAGTAGCTACAGAGACAGAAACAATACCTTCGTGCGTAGCCGAGACAACGATGTGGTACTTGGCCTCCTCGAGGACTGTCTCTACAAAGAGTCGTTCGGTTTAGTACAGGGCAAGCAAAGCGATACCGCACCCGACAACCGATGCTGGAAGAATGGTGCGCCTGCTGTTGAACAGAAGTCGTTCACGACACCTGTATCGGGCAGCGTGGCTGACGTGGCTATGCCGGACGGACAGTTCTTCTACGAGAACTTAGGTCATATCGACCCACAGTCGCTTGACATACAACCGCTGCAGAGTTCTGTGGTGCTGACATGGAACAACCTCACAGACGATGCGGTCGACTACTACGAAGTATGGCGTCGCGACTCGCTGTCGACGGACACCGTCTGTCTGATATCCCAGCTGACTGAAATGCAGTATGAGGACAAGACCACCTCGCCTGTTCACAAGTACTACTACTTCGTGCGTGGTGTGAACAGCTGCGAGGGTACTACCTACGACGACACGGAATGGGGATTAGGTCATTGCGTCCAGACAGGTACCGTAGAAGGCTACCTGAGATTTGCTGACGGAACTGGTATTCAAGGAGAAACGATTAACATCACGTCGAAGGACGGAACCATTCAGGTATCGGTAACAACCGACGAGAGCGGCTACTTCTTCAAGAGCGGACTGCCCTACATCAACGAAACCGAGACCAGCTATTCAGCTATGCCAGGTCTGAACGGATACACGAAGGGTGCGATACCTGTCACCTTCGGTACCTTGCCAGGCGAAAACACAGTGAAAGGTGTGATATTCGTCGTAGAAAAGAGCATCAAGTTCTCGGGATATGTACAGTATGACGGTACAAGTATTCCTGTACAGGGTGTATCGTTCCTCGTAGATGGACACGAAGTACACAACGGTGCAGGCAAAGTGGTGACCGACCACGAAGGTAAGTATGCCTTCCGTATGCTGGAGGGCGAACACACCATCCAAGCCGTGAAAGACGGACACGTGTTCTATCAGAAGGGCTTCTACCACGAGGACAAAGATACCGTGAACGTGAAGTACTATTTCAACATCGATAAGGCGGGCATCTACTTCTATGACCAGACACGTGTGAAACTGATCGGACGTGTAGCCGGAGGTAAAGACCAAGGAGAGATTCCATTGGGCAACTCGCTCTCGCGCAACAACCTTGGCAACGACCTGAAAATGGTACTCTCACTTGAGGGTGACAACGCGTCACGACTCGTATGGGACATCCTCGACAGCAAGAAGACTACACGCGACGAGGTGTTCCGTCATAAGGCTCACGACCAGAAGCACGAATACCAAACTAAAGTACACACAACGCTGCATCGCATGGAAGTGACACCCGATGTCAATACGGGCGAGTACGAAGTCTTGTTGCCACCTGTGAAGTGGAAAATACAGCAGATTACTGCTAAGGGCTATGCTACCCTGTTCCAGGATGGACAGACTGGAGATGTGATTGACCTGACCGACTCTATCAAACCACATACCGATCACTATGAGGGATTGTGGAAGAACGCTAACGGAGACGACGTCAAGAGTGTGGATGTGAGCTATCACGCTAAGTACAGCCGCATCTATCACTCACCTGTCATCATCGACTACAAGCAGGCTGTCTATGACAAGTTCGAATACTTCGGTGACCACTACTATTGGGCTAAAGACCTTGCAGGAAACCGTGAACAGGTAACATTGGCCTACGGAAAGAGGAAGAAAGACTGGCCAGAAGGAAGGAAAGACTCGCTCGAGGCCGTCTATACCTTCGGACACCCTGTATTCAGCGTGGAACGCTCGTATCCGTTCAAGATTTCCGCTACAGAGAAATACTACTATAACAACGACATTAAGAACGACACAGTCGATATCGTGCGACTCTCAGGCGGCAAGGTCATCATCCATAACGGTATGGAGAGCAGTACCCATCGCGATTCCGTGCTGCTGGACAGCGTAGGCGAGGCTACTTATGCCATCAAGGCTAAGCAGACACCTTACATGCTGACAGGCGACGATGCCCTGCGCACCATCTCCATGACGCTATTGTTAGACGGAACTTACTACGAAGCTACTCCTTTGCGTGCATACGTCCTGAATATCGCAACGAAACCAGGTGCGAAGGATGTGCTTCCAATCAAGCAACCACAACTCATCGACATCCTGCGCGACCCACCAGGCGGCGGTTCATCGGCTAAGCTCAGCAAGGGTTCGATGTTGAAATACAGTTACACCCTCGACATGCAAGCTAAGGTCGGATTGTCCTTCTCGTTCCAATGGGGAGCAGAGAGTTCGTTCTATGTGGGCTTCGTGGGCATCGGTGCCGAGACAGGTACCATCAATGGTGCCAAGAACAAACTTGGATTCAACATCGACCTTGTAGCTACTTTCATGGAGAAGAATGCCTATTCGTACACCATCACCTGTAACGAAGACATCTCTACCAGCTCGGACAAGACCATGGTGGGAGCAGATGCTGACGTTTACATCGGAACGGAAACCAACCTGATACTGAAACCTGCCCTCGCCATCCGCGCCATTCCTCACAGCATGTGGAAACAGCAACAGGGAGCTGTGATGGCAGGAAGCTCGTTGGAGATTGCAAGAGGATATGACGCAAAAGGCGATACCATCCACCT
>Ga0213919_1000425_pt1 | contig 18729 bp, 20 predicted proteins | sample McNCre317MG_FD_161056 | JGI IMG/M metagenome (GOLD analysis project Ga0213919, IMG submission 161056) | Freshwater microbial communities from McNutts Creek, Athens, Georgia, United States - 3-17 MG | ecosystem: Environmental > Aquatic > Freshwater > Creek | place: USA: Georgia | collected... | reverse complement strand
CCCGGTCAGGGCTCCCAGTCCGTCGGAATGATGGCCGCTTACGGCGAGTCGGCGGTCATCCGCGAGACCTTTGCCGAGGCGTCCGCGGCGCTCGGCGAGGACTTGTGGCAGATGGTTGCCGACGGTCCTGCCGACTTGCTGGCGCAGACCGTCAACACTCAGCCGCTGATGCTCACCGCCGGCATTGCCGTGTTCCGTGAGTGGATCGCCCGGGGTGGCGCTGCGCCGGCGCTGGTCGCCGGTCACAGCCTCGGCGAGTATTCGGCGCTGGTCGCCGCCGGCGCGCTCGATTTTCAGGATGCCGTCAAACTTGTCCGCCTGCGTGCCCAAGCGATGCAGGAGGCGGTGCCGCAGGGCGAGGGCGCGATGGCCGCGCTCCTCGGTCTCGACGAGCCAGAGGCTGTTGCGGCCTGTGCCGAAGCGGCCCAGGGTGAAATTGTGTCGGCAGCGAATCTCAATTCCCCCGGTCAGATCGTCATTGCCGGCGCCCGGGCGGCCGTCGAGCGAGCGATGGCCGTGGCGAAGACCAAAGGTGCCAAGCGGGCAGTGCTGCTGCCGGTGAGCGCGCCTTTCCACTGCGCGCTGATGAAGCCCGCGGCCGAACGACTGCAGCAACGGCTTGCCGACATCGAGGTGAAGGTGCCGTCTATCGCAGTGCTCAACAACGTGGATGTTGCGGTCGAAGATCAACCGGCACGCATCAAGGATGCGCTGGTCCGTCAGGCCTATTCGCCGGTGCGCTGGATCGAGACGGTCCAGGAACTTGCCCGCCGCGGTGTCACTCATGTCTACGAATGCGGTCCCGGCAAGGTGCTTGCCGGCATGACCAAGCGTATCGAAGGTGGCCTGCAGGGCGGTGCGATTGCCGATGCAGCCAGTCTTGCGGACATTCTCCAGGCAACGGGGGCAGCATGAGTCAGGTATTGCAGGGGCAGGTGGCGCTGGTGACCGGCGCTTCGCGGGGCATCGGTCGGGCGATCGCGCTCGAACTGGGTCGCCTTGGTGCGACGGTGGTCGGTACCGCGACGTCGGAGGCGGGCGCCGCCGACATCCAGGCTGGCCTGGAGGCTGCCGGCGTGGCGGGTCGCGGCCTGGCACTCGACGTGACCAATGCGGAGGCCTGTGAGGCCGCGCTGGCCGACATCGAGAAGAACCTTGGCCCGGTTCTCGTGCTCGTGAACAATGCCGGCATCACGCGGGACAACCTGTCGATGCGCATGAAGGATTCCGAGTGGGATGCGGTGCTCGACACCAATCTCAAGTCGGTCTTCCGCATGTCGCGTCTGGTGATGCGTGGCATGATGAAGGCGCGCAGCGGCAGGATCATCAACATCACCTCGGTCGTTGGCAGTTCCGGTAATCCCGGGCAGGCCAACTACGCCGCGGCGAAGGCTGGCGTGGCGGGCATGAGCCGCGCGTTGGCCCAGGAACTCGGCAGTCGCAACATCACGGTCAATTGTGTGGCGCCCGGCTTCATCGACACCGACATGACCAAGGAACTGCCCGAGGCTCAGCGCGAGGCGCTGCAGGGTAAGATCGCCCTCGGGCGTCTGGGCAAGCCGGAAGAGATCGCTGCAGTTGTCGGCTTCCTCGCTTCTCCGGCGGCGTCCTACGTGACGGGGGCGACGCTTCACGTGAATGGCGGCATGTACATGGCGTAAATCTCGCCGTACTGGCGGGGGTGCGTGTTTTTGGTAGAATGCGGGGGTTTTTGAATTCACCCGCTCAATCAGAGAAGGAGTAATTACATGGAAAATATCGAACAGCGTGTCAAGAAGATCGTCGCCGAGCAACTCGGTGTCAATGAGTCCGAAATCAAGAATGAATCCTCCTTCGTGGATGACCTGGGCGCCGACTCCCTCGACACCGTCGAGCTGGTGATGGCCCTGGAAGAAGAATTCGAGTGCGAGATCCCCGACGAAGAAGCTGAAAAGATCACCAGCGTCCAGCAGGCGATCGATTACGTTTCCGCCCACCTCAAGAAGTAAGACTCTCAGGAGCCTGCCTTGACCCGACGCAGAGTTGTCGTCACCGGCCTGGGCGTCGTATCGCCGGTCGGTAATACCGTGCCTGAAGCCTGGGATGCCATCATCAATGGCCGTTCAGGCATCACTCAGATTACCCGTTTCGACACCTCTGCCTTTTCGGCGAAGATCGCCGGTGAGGTCAAGGGCTTCGACGTCGGTGCCTACCTTTCCCCAAAGGAAGCGCGCCGGATGGACGTCTTCATCCATTACGGTCTCGCGGCGGGCATTCAGGCCATCCGCGATTCCGGGATCGAAGTGACGGAGGCCAATGCAGACCGGATCGGTGTGAATATCGGTTCGGGCATAGGCGGACTCCCGATGATCGAGGACACCCACGATGATTATCTGGCGGGTGGGCCTCGCAAGATTTCACCGTTCTTCATTCCCGGCACGATCATCAACATGATCTCCGGCAACCTGTCGATCATGTTCGGCATGAAGGGCCCGAATCTGGCCGTCGTGACCGCCTGTACGACGGGTCTGCATGCGATCGGCAGCAGCGCCCGGATGATCGAGTACGGTGATGCGGACGTGATGGTGTGCGGTGGGTCGGAATCCACGGTGACCCATCTTGCGGTCGGTGGCTTTGCTTCGGCCAAGGCGCTGTCGACACGCAACGATGATCCTGCGACGGCGAGCCGGCCGTGGGACAAGGATCGCGACGGTTTCGTGCTCGGTGAGGGGGCTGGCGTGATGGTGCTCGAGGAATACGAGCATGCGGTCAGGCGCGGCGCCCGCATCTACGCCGAAGTGGCCGGTTTTGGCATGAGCGGCGATGCCTTTCATATGACCGCGCCGGATACCGACGGGCCGCGACGCAGCATGATCAACGCGATGCGCAACGCCAAGGTCAATGTGGATGAGGTGCATTACCTCAACGCCCACGGCACGTCGACACCGCTGGGTGACAAGAACGAAACCGAGGCAATCAAGCTCGCCTTCGGTGTGGATGCGGCGAAGAAACTGGTCGTCAATTCGACCAAGTCGATGACCGGCCACCTGCTGGGTGGTGCTGGCGGCCTCGAGTCGGTGTTTACGGCGCTGGCGGTCCATCATCAGATTTCGCCGCCGACGATCAACATCTTCGAGCAGGATCCGGAGTGCGATCTGGATTACTGCGCCAATGTCGCCCGCGACATGAAGATCGACGTGGCGGTGAAAAACAACTTTGGCTTTGGTGGAACCAACGGAACCCTGGTGTTCCGGAAAGTCTGAGGCCACGGCACCGGACTGCGTCCGCGTGCCATGAGCGTCATCGAGATTCGGCCGTCACGGCTGCTCGTCATCCTGGTGGTGGCGGTGCACGCCGTGGCGGCTTTTTCGTTCCGGTTTGCCGCCATGCCGGCCTGGGCCTGGACGGGAGGCGGAATCTGTGTGCTGTCGCTGGGCTGCTTCATGTTCAGTCGGTCCCGTCGAGCGACCCGGAGCGTGGCGCTGATGGACGATGGCCAACTGGTCTTCGAGCCCGGACGGCCCGAGGAGTTTGCGACGAAGTTGCGTGCGGGATCGGTTTTCAGCCGCGCTGCGGTGTGGCTGGCCTGGCAGGGCGATGCCCGGCGGCAGGGCGCATTGATGGTATTACCGGATCAACTGACCGCCGCCGACTGGCGGACCCTGCAGGTGTGGGTCCGCCTGCGGGCTGCCTTGTCGGGCGCGGGGCCGGAGGGCGGCTTTTCTTAGCTCTTGGGGCTCGGGCGCAGAACGGTATCGCGGGCCTTTGCCAGGGTGGCCGGGTAGTCACGGCTGAAATGGAGACCGCGACTCTCCTTGCGCTTCAATGCGCTGCGGACGATCAGGTCTGCGGTCATGACGAGGTTGCGCAATTCGATCAGGTCGTTGGTGACCCGGAAATGGCTGTAGAACTCCTCGATTTCCCGGGCGAGCAGGCGGATGCGGTGCTGGGCGCGCTGGAGCCGCTTGTTGGTCCGCACGATGCCGACATAGTCCCACATGAAACGTCGCAGCTCGTCCCAGTTGTGGGAAATCACGATGGCCTCGTCTGCGTCCGTCACCCGACTTTCGTCCCATTGCGGCAGCAGGTCGGCCTGGGCGCGCGGGTTGGCCAGGATGTCCGTGGCTGCGGCTTCGCTGAAAACGAGGCATTCGAGCAGAGAGTTGCTGGCCAGGCGGTTGGCACCGTGCAGGCCGGTGCAGGACGATTCGCCGATTGCATAGAGGCCGGAAACGTCGGTCCGGGCATGCAGGTCGGTGACGATGCCGCCACACGAGTAATGGGCGGCTGGTACTACCGGGATCGGCTGGCGCGTGATGTCGATGCCCAGTTCGGCACAGCGGGCCAGGATGTTCGGGAAGTGCGACTTCAGGAAATCGGCGGGTTTGTGGCTGATGTCGAGGAAGACGCAGTCCAGACCATGTCTCTTCATCTCGAAGTCGATCGCCCGGGCGACCACGTCGCGGGGGGCCAGTTCGGCGCGGGGGTCGTGTTCCGGCATGAAGCGGCTGCCGTCCGGGCGGCGCAGCAGCCCACCTTCGCCCCGCACCGCTTCGGAAATCAGGAATGACTTCGCCTGCGGGTGGTAGAGGCAGGTGGGGTGGAACTGGATGAATTCCATGTTCGCGACCCGGCAGCCGGCCCGCCAGGCCATTGCGACGCCGTCGCCAGTGGCTGTGTCGGGGTTGGTCGTATAGAGATAAACCTTGCCGGCGCCACCGGTGGCCAGAACGGTGTGGCGGGCGGAAAAGGTGCGGACTTCGTCGCTGGCGATGTCGAGCACGTAGGCACCGAGGCAGCCTGAGTCGGCCCGGCCGATCTTTTGGCCGATGATCAGATCGACGCCGATGTGTTGTTCGAAGATCGAAATGTTGGGGTGGTTGCGGACCTGCTCGGTCAGTGTTGCCTGGACGGCGGCGCCGGTGGCGTCGGCGGCGTGGATGATGCGTCGTGCGCTGTGGCCACCCTCGCGGGTCAGGTGGTAGCCGATGGGCGAGGCCGCATCCGGAGTGAACGGAACGCCGTGGTCGATCAGCCAGCGGATCGCCGCCGGCCCGTTTTCGACGACGAAGCGTGTGGCCTTGTCCGAGCATAGCCCCGCACCGGCCGTATGGGTGTCGGCGATGTGGGCTGCCGCGGTGTCGGTGGGGTCGAGGACGGCTGCGATGCCGCCCTGCGCCCAGGCGCTGGCGCTGTCTTCCAGCGTTCGTTTGGTGACGAGGGCAATCTTGAGCTGGTCGGCGAGGCGCAACGCGAGGGACTGGCCGGCAAGGCCGCTGCCCATAATGAGCACATCAAAGGCGGTCACTTCGGAATTCCGCAGGAGGGCGATAGTTTGAAGGGGACGACTATAGCATGGGGTGTCTGTCGTGCCGACGCCAACAAAACCCTTGTGTCGACTGAACTATGCGCGCCAGCGCAAGGTCAACTTCAGTGCTTTAGCGGGTATTTGTGGACGCTCGGAGTATACTGCGCAGCCCGTGGACCTTCGGGTCACGACTGACGAGGTAGAGCTTCCCAGACCATGAGTGATCGCGAAATTGACCAGCAGCTGGTCGAGCGTGTCCAGCGCGGCGACAAGCAGGCGTTCGGTCTGCTTGTCGCGAAGTATCAGCGCAAGCTCGCCCGGCTGCTGTCGAGATTGATTCGGGATCCCGCCGAAGTGGAGGATGTCGCCCAGGAAACCTTCATCAAGGCCTATCGCGCCTTGCCGTCGTTTCGGGGAGACAGTGCTTTTTATACATGGCTCTACCGTATCGGGATCAACACGGCCAAGAACTTCCTCGTTTCGCAGGGCAGGCGTGCGCCGACGACGACGGATTTTGACTCTGAGGAAGCCGAGAGCTTCGAGGAAGGGGATCAGTTGCGCGACATCAATACGCCGGAACGGCTGTTGATGACCAAGCAGATCGGCGAGGCGGTGAATGATGCGATGGATGCATTGCCGGAGGAGTTGAGGACGGCAATCATCTTGCGGGAAATCGAGGGTCTGAGTTACGAGGAAATCGCGACAATCATGGAGTGTCCGATCGGTACGGTTCGTTCGCGGATTTTCCGGGCACGGGATGCGATTTCCGAGAGGTTGCGGCCGCTTCTCGACACAGCTCCGAATAAAAGGTGGTAACACGATGAAAGAAAAGGTTTCGGCCTTGCTGGATGGCGCGCTCGACGACGATGCTTCGTCGCGGATACTGGAGTCCCTCAGGCGGGACGGGGCGCTGCGGCGGGAATGGGAGAATTATTGTCTGATCGGTGATCTGCTGCGGGAAGACGAGGCGCTGCCTTCCGATTTCACCGTCAATGTGATGCGCTGCCTCGACGAGGAGCCGACGGTGCTCGCACCACCGGTCCGCAGCGAAGCTGGCAGAGTGCTGGCCCGACGTTTCATGCCGATTGCCGCGTCCGTGATGGGGGTGGCAGCAGTCGCCTGGGTCGCGGTGAGCCTCAACCGGACCGGGCAGGATTCCTTGAGTGTGGCTGCAGCGAGGGTGCCGGCGGTCGCGATGGCCACGCCTTCGTCGGGGGCAGCAGCGGTTCACGGGGGCAGCGAGCCCACCGAGCGCGAGTACCTGTTTGCCCATCAGACGATGGCACCCTCGGCAGCCATGCCGGGCGTCGCGTTGTATGTTCGGACCGTTTCGGATGCCCGAACGGCCGGTGAGCGATGAAGTACTTCATCTGTCTGCTGGCGGCCCTCTTTGCATGGGGTGGCGCGTCAGGTGCTGATGTGCCGACGGATCCGCTCAACTGGCTGGGGCGGATTTCCAGTGCGGCGCACAAATTGAACTACACAGGCACCTTCATCTACCAGAGTGGCAAGAGCGTCGAGACGTCGCGAATCGCTCATCTGGTGGAGAACGGCGCGGAATACGAGAAGCTCGAAGCCCTCGACGGAAGTCCCCGGGAGGTCGTCCGCAACAATGACGAGGTGCAGTGCTTTCTGCCGGACCAGAAGCTGGTGATTGTCGATCAGTCGAGTGCGCGACGCAGTTTCCCGGCCCGGTTGCCGGCGTCTCCGAGCGCGCTCGCGGAGAATTACCGTATCCGCAAGGGGGAGGTGGTGAGGATCGCCGGTCTGGAAAGCCAGCAGATCATCCTCGAGCCCAAGGACGACTTTCGCTTTGGACACCAGTTGTGGGCCGATATGGCATCCGGGCTGCTGCTGCGTGCGCGGCTGATTGGCGAGAAGGGCGAGAGCGTGGAGCAGTTTGCCTTCAACGAGGTGCAGATTGGCGCGCCCGTCGACAAGGAGAAACTCAAGCCGAGGTTCTCGCACGCGGCTGACTGGCGGGTGGTTCAGGCGCGTGGCAGCGAGGTCAGGGTCGAGGATACCGGCTGGGTGTTCAGGAATTCGATCCCCGGTTTCCGTCAGGTGGTATCGGTGCTCCGTCCCGCTCGCGGAAAGGAGCGCGGCGAGGCTTATCACGTGCTCTTTTCCGATGGTCTGGCGGCGGTGTCGGTGTTCATCGAGCCGGTCCCCGCGAAGGCGCATGCCCAGAGCGGCATGAGCACATCGGGCGCGGTCAATATCTTTCGTCGCCACGTTGCCGATCACTTGATCACCGTTCTCGGAGAGGTGCCGCCCCGGACGCTGGTGCGGATTGCCGACGGTGTCGAGATGAGGAAGCGGTGATGAGGGTCAGTGGCGTCGTGGCGCGTGTCGAGGAGGGCTACGCATGGGTCGATGTGTCGGTCGCGCAGGGTTGCGGTCGCTGCAAGGAGCCGGGTGGCTGCGGAGGCGTCAATATCGCCAGACCCTGGGGGCCTTCCGGCCGGACGGTCCGGGTCGCGAACCCGATCGGTGTTCAGCCCGGCGAGCAGGTGGGCTTGCTGATTGACGAGGGTGTTCCACTGAAGGCTGCGCTTGCGGCCTATGCCTGGCCGGTTCTTGGCGTGCTGGTTGGAGCAGCCTTGGGTACGGCAGTGGCATCGCCAGGTGGTGTCGACCTGTCGGCCGGCCTGGGGGCGCTGGCCGGAGGTCTGGTGGCGGCTCTGCTTGGCCGGTGGCGTGGTGGAGGCTTGTCGAGGGGCGGTGAGTTGCCGCTGCGTCTCGAAAGGGCCGTTTCTGCGACCGGAGGCTGCGGGCGATGAAGGGAGCGCCGGCAGTCCTGCGAGCCTTGGTGTCCGTGCTTTTCCCTGCTTTCCTCTTGGCCTTGTCGCTGGCTCGGCCAGGCCTGGCGCGGGATCTGCCCGAGTTTGCCGATCTGGCGGAGCGCCAGGGGGCTGCGGTGGTGAATATCAGTACCACGCAGGCGATACGCCAGAGTCGCGGAGGGCTTCCCGGCCTCGACGAAGACGATCCGATGTTCGACTTCTTCCGGCGATTCATTCCCCGTCACCCTGGCGCACCGCGACCGGAGCCCGACAACCGCTCCCTGGGCTCGGGTTTCATCGTGTCGGCGGATGGCTATGTGCTCACCAACGCGCATGTCGTGGAGGGCGCGGATGAGATTCTCGTCCGCCTGACCGACAAGCGCGAGTTCCGTGCCAGGCTGATGGGTGCGGATCCGAGGACCGACGTGGCCTTGCTGAAGATCGACGCCAGCGGCCTGCCGAAGGTGACACTCGGCGATCCGTCCAGGCTGCGAGTCGGGGATTGGGTGGTGGCGATCGGATCGCCCTTCGGCTTTGAGAATTCCGTGACCGCTGGCATTGTCAGCGCCAAGGGGCGTTCGCTGCCCCAGGAGAATTTCGTACCCTTCATCCAGACGGACGTGGCGATCAACCCTGGCAATTCGGGTGGGCCGCTGTTCAACATGAAGGGCGAGGTTGTCGGCATCAACTCGCAGATCTATAGCCGGACCGGCGGTTTTATGGGGCTGTCCTTTTCGATTCCCATCGATGTGGCGATGGATGTCCAGGGGCAACTCAAGACGAGCGGCCGCGTGCAGCGGGGGCGCATAGGTGTGGTGATCCAGGAGGTTTCCCGGGAGCTGGCAGACAGCTTCAACCTCGGCAAGCCGGTCGGGGCGCTCGTGAGTGCCGTGGAGAAAGGCAGTCCGGCGGACAAGGCCGGGGTGGAGCAGGGCGACATCATCCTGCGCTTCGACAACAAGCCGGTGGGTGTGTCGAGCGACCTGCCGCGGCTGGTCGGGGGCACACGGCCGGGCAGCAGGGCGCCGATTCAGGCGTGGCGAAAGGGAAGCGTCAAGGATCTGAGCGTCGTTGTCGCCGAGCTCCCCGAGGACAGCAAGGCGCGCAAGGTCGTCGCGAAGGTTCAGCGGCCGGAAGTGGCCCCCAACAAGCTCGGTCTCGCCGTTGTCGAACCGAATCTCGAGCAGCGTCGTGACGGGCGCCTGGGAGCCGGCGGCGTGCTCGTCGAGGCGCTGCGCAGCGCGTCGGCGCGTGCGTCCGACATCCAGGCCGGGGATGCGATTCTGGCCCTGGTGGCCAGGGGGGTGCGCACCGACATCCGTTCGGTCGAGCAGTTCAACCGGGTCGTCGGCGCGCTGGAAACCGGACAGACGGTGACGGTGCTGGTCCTGCGCGGCGATTTCCAGACCTTTGTGCCCTTGCGAACCCTTGATTGAGCGCTGAACGCGAACTCACGGTGCTGAGCAGGGAGTGGTGCCACCTCTGCCACGACCTCATCGCCGCGCTGGCGCCGCTCCAGCAGGAACTGGGTTTCAGTGTTCGTGTCGTCGATGTGGATGCCTTTCCCGAACTCGAGGCGCTGTGGAGCGAGAAGGTGCCCGTGCTGCTGGCGGGTGACCGGGAACTGTGCCATTACTTTCTCGATGAAGCGGCGGTTCGTGCTCATTTCCTGCGTATCGGTTAGAATCCAAGTCCTTGCCTGGCAAACAAATTCCTTCAGGGTGCCCATCGGCACCCTTTTTCATGGCCCACATGCAACACATCAGAAATTTTTCGATCATTGCCCACATCGACCACGGCAAGTCCACGCTGGCGGACCGGATCATCCACCTTTGCGGCGGCCTGTCGGATCGGGAGATGGAGGCGCAGGTCCTCGACTCGATGGACATCGAGCGGGAGCGGGGGATCACCATCAAGGCCCAGACTGCCGCGCTGAACTACTGCGCCCGCGACGGACAGATCTATAACCTCAACCTCATCGACACCCCTGGGCACGTGGACTTCTCCTACGAGGTCTCCCGTTCGCTGGCCGCCTGCGAGGGCGGTCTGCTGGTCGTCGATGCGTCCCAGGGGGTCGAGGCGCAGACCGTCGCCAACTGCTACACGGCGCTGGAGCAGGGTGTCGAGGTGGTCCCGGTCCTTAACAAGATGGATCTGCCCCAGGCCAACCCGGACGGTGCCAAGCAGGAGATCGAAGACGTCATCGGCATCGACGCGACTGACGCGATCCCCTGTTCGGCCAAGACCGGCATGGGCGTCGAAGACATCCTCGAGGCGGTCATCGCCCGCATCCCGCCGCCCAAGGGCGATCCGGAAGCGCCGCTGAAGGCGCTGATCATCGATTCGTGGTTCGACAACTACGTGGGCGTGGTGATGCTGGTCCGGGTGGTGGATGGCACGCTGCGGCCGAAGGACAAGATCCTCTTCATGTCCACCGGGGCCCAGCACCTGTGCGAGCAGGTCGGCGTATTCACGCCCAAGTCCCAGAGTCGCGAGAGCCTTTCCGCCGGCCAGGTGGGCTTCATCATTGCCGGCATCAAGGAGCTGAAATCCGCCAAGGTCGGCGATACCATCACCCTCGCTGGCAAGCCGGCGGCTGAACCGCTGGCCGGCTTCAAGGAAATCAAGCCGCAGGTCTTCGCCGGTCTCTACCCGGTCGAATCGAACGAATACGATCAGCTGCGCGAATCCCTCGAGAAGCTGCGTCTCAACGACGCCTCGCTGCAGTTCGAGCCGGAAGTCTCCCAGGCCCTGGGTTTCGGCTTCCGCTGTGGCTTCCTCGGCCTTCTGCACATGGAGATCGTGCAGGAGCGCCTGGAGCGGGAGTTCGACATGAATCTCATCACCACGGCGCCGACCGTGGTGTACGAGGTGCTGATGAAGGATGGCACGGTCGAACAGATCGAGAACCCGTCCAAGTTGCCCGACCTGTCGAAGGTGGACGAGGTCCGCGAGCCCATCATCACCGCAACGATCTTCCTGCCCCAGGACTACGTCGGCGCAGTGATCACCCTGTGCAACCAGAAGCGCGGCGTGCAGGTGGACATGCGCTACCACGGTCGCCAGGTGCAGCTGATCTACGACATGCCGATGAACGAAGTCGTGATGGACTTCTTCGACAAGCTGAAATCGGTTTCCCGCGGCTACGCGTCCCTCGATTACGATTTCAAGGAATACCGCGCCGCCGACCTGGTCAAGCTGGACGTGCTGGTGTCGAGCGAAAAGGTCGATGCGCTGTCGATCATCGTGCATCGCAGCAGTGCCCAGTACCGGGGCCGCGAACTGGTGGCCAAGCTGCGCGAACTGATCCCGCGCCAGATGTTCGACGTGGCCGTACAGGCGGCGATCGGCTCCCACATCATCGCCCGCGAAACCATCAAGGCGCTGCGCAAGAACGTGCTTGCCAAGTGTTACGGCGGCGACATCACGCGCAAGAAGAAACTCCTCGAGAAGCAGAAGGAAGGCAAGAAGCGCATGAAGCAGGTCGGTAACGTGGAAATTCCGCAGGAGGCCTTCCTGGCCGTGCTGCGGGTGGACGAGGGCAAGTAAGCCCGTGGCAGGAGTGGTTGCGTGAATTTTGCCCTGATACTTTTCATCTTGCTGGTGGTGACCGGCGCCCTGTGGGCGCTGGACCGCTTTGTGGCCCGCAAGCGGCGGGCAGTCGGCGCCGCCGAGCCCAAGTGGGTCGAGTACGGCGCCAGCTTCTTTCCGGTGATTCTGGTCGTCTTCTGCCTGCGCTCCTTTCTCGTGGAGCCGTTCAAGATCCCGTCCGGTTCCATGCTGCCGACCCTCCTCGTCGGCGACTTCATTCTTGTGAACAAATGGACCTACGGCATCCGCCTGCCGGTCATCAACAAGAAGATCATCGACGTTAACGAGCCGCAGCGCGGTGACGTGATGGTTTTCCGTTTTCCGAACGACCCCTCCCTCGATTACATCAAGCGCGTCGTGGGCCTGCCGGGGGACAAGGTCGAGTACATCGACAAGAAGCTGCGCATCAACGGGGTCGCGATGTCCCAGGCGCCCGCCGGCGATTACCTGCACGCCGACCGCCTGTATTACTCGCCGAGCTTTGTCGAAAAGCTGGGTGAGGTCGAGCACCGTATCATCGTCGAAAAGGAAGCGCCGGCCTTCGTCTCGCAGGTCACTCAATACCCGTTCCGCGAGAACTGCACCTATACTAGCCGCGGCGTTTCTTGCACCGTGCCGGCGGGGCATTATTTCATGATGGGGGATAACCGGGACGGCAGCTTCGACAGCCGCGGCTGGGGTTTCGTCCCGGAGCGCAACATCGTCGGCAAGGCGTTCTTCATCTGGTTCAATTTCAGCGATCTGAAGCGTATCGGTAGCTTCCACTGAACATGAAGCGAAAAAATCAGTCTGGACTGACCCTCATTGGCGTGCTGTTCGTCGGCGCCATCCTGGCCGCGGTGCTGGTCGTCGGGCTCAAGCTGATCCCGGTGTTCGCGGAATACTTCGGGATCAAACGGGCGCTGACGGCGGTGGCCGAGGCGGCCAATCCCCAGTCGGTCTCCGTGTCTGAACTGCGCAGCGCCTTTTCCAAGCGGGCGATGGTCGATGACGTGACCAGCGTGTCGGCGACCGATATCGACATCACGAAGGAGAACGGCCGCATCGTGATGTCCGTCGAGTATTCCCGAAAGGTGCCGCTGGTGGCCAACGTGAGCCTGCTCATCGATTTCTCGGTGAGTTCGGCCGGCAGCCGCTGAATCGTCGTCGATGAAGCTGGACGCGCTGCAGCGGGCCATTGGTCATCGCTTTTCCCGGCCGGAGCTCCTTGAGCAGGCGCTGACTCACCGCAGTTTCGGCTCTCCGCATAACGAGAGGCTGGAGTTCCTCGGCGACAGCGTGCTCAACTGCGTGACCGCCATCGCGCTGTTCGAGCGCTTTGGCGAACTGCGCGAAGGCGACATGTCGCGCCTGCGTGCCAATCTGGTCCGTCAGGAAGCCCTCCACCGTCTGGCCGACGGCCTGCATCTCGGCGATTACCTGCGCCTCGGCGAGGGCGAATTGCGCAGTGGTGGCCACCGCCGTCCGTCGATCCTCGCCGATGCGCTCGAGGCAATCTTCGCGGCGGTTTTCCTCGACGCCGGTTTTGCTGCGGCCAAGGAGGTGGTTGACCACCTGTACGCCAGATCCCTTGCCGAACTCGACCCGGCCCGTGCGCTGAAGGATCCCAAGACGGCGCTGCAGGAATGGCTGCAGGGCCGGCGCATGGCGCTGCCCAAGTATTCCCTCGCCGATACGCGCGGCGAGGCCCACCAGCAGGAGTTCGAGGTCGAATGCGAAATCGCCGGCCTCGGCCTCAAGACCCGAGGCATCGGCGTGAGTCGCCGCGCTGCCGAACAGCAGTCCGCCCAGCGGGCACTGGAACTTCTTCCCAAGTAATGACCGATACCACTCCTGCCGCTGACAAGCCCGACGGGCAGCCTTTCCGCACCGGCTTCGTCGCCATCGTCGGCCGCCCCAACGTGGGCAAGTCCACCTTGCTCAACCGGCTGATCGGCCAGAAGATCAGCATCGTTTCGCGCAAGGCGCAGACGACCCGCCAACGGGTGACCGGCGTGCTGACCGAAGGCCGCGACCAGTTCATCTTCGTCGACACGCCGGGTTTTCAGACGCGCCACAAGAACGCGCTCAACCGGGCGATGAACCGCACCGTGACCCAGGTGCTGGCCGACGTCGATCTGGTGCTGTTGGTGATCGAGAGTGGCCGCTACGGCCCGGCCGACGAACAGGTCGTCAAGCTGTTGCCGGAAGGCGCCAAGGTCATCCTGGTGGTGAACAAGGTCGATCTGCTCGAGGACAAGGCGCGCTTGCTGCCCTTCCTGCAGAAGATGAGTGCCGTCTATCCGTTTGCCGAGATCGTGCCGGTCAGCGCCGAGCGGGGTCGCAACACCGAGCAGTTGCTCAAGGCGGCTGCGCCCTACCTGCCCGAAGGCGAGCCGATCTTCGGTGAGGACGACATCACCGACCGCAGCGAGCGCTTCCTTGCCGCCGAGTTCCTGCGCGAGAAACTCTTCCGCCAGCTCGGCGAGGAACTGCCTTACGGCATGACCGTCGAGATCGAGAAATTCGAGGCCGAAGCGGGTCTGCGTCGCATTCACGCGGCCATCATCGTCGACCGGGACGCCCACAAGGCGATGGTGATCGGCAAGGGCGGCGAACGCCTCAAGCGCATCGCCACCGAGGCCCGGATCGAGCTCGAAAAGCTGTTCGACTCGAGGGTCTTCCTCGAGGTGTGGGTCAAGGTCAAGAGCGGGTGGGCCGACGACGAGCGGGCACTCAAGAGCCTGGGCTACGAGTAAGCGGGTCGTGCGGTGAGCGCCAGGCAGCGCGTGGACCTGCAGCCGGCCTTCGTGCTGCACAGCTATCCCTACCGGGAAACCAGCCTGATCGTCGAAGTCTTCAGCCGCGACCACGGCCGCGTCGGACTCGTCGCGAAGGGGGCACGCCGGCCGATGTCGCAACTGCGTGGGGTGCTGATGGCCTTCCAGCCGCTGCTCATCGACTGGAGCGGCGGCGGCGAGATGAAGACCCTGGTCCGCGCCGAATGGCAGGGCGGCCAGCCCCTGCTCGGCGGCCAGGCCCTGCTGTGCGCCTACTACGCCAACGAACTCCTGATGCGCCTGCTGGCGCGGGAAGACGCCCATCCGCGCCTCCACCGTGCCTACGGCGACGCGCTGCGGGCGCTGGCCGTTGGCGAATCCCAGGAGGTCGTGCTGCGCCGCTTCGAACTCGCGCTGCTGCAGGAGCTCGGCTATGGCCTGCCGCTGGACACCGATGCCGACGGCCTACCGGTCCGGGCCGATGCCTGCTACGCCTATATAATCGAGCGCGGCGCGATTGCGCTCGACCGGTCCGAGCTCGACGAGGGCGCGGACGAGCCGGCCGTCATCGCCGGCAAGACCCTCCTCGACATGGCTGCCGGCGATTTCCTTGATCCGCTCACGCTGGCTCAAAGCAAGGCCCTGATGCGCCGGCTCATCCAGCATTACCTCGGCGGCCAGCAGCTCCAGTCGCGCCGGGTATTCACCGAACTGTTCGCTTTTCCCGGAGATAACTCTTGATCGAACTCGGCGTCAATATCGACCACGTGGCAACCCTGCGCCAGGCCCGCCGCACCTGGGAGCCCGACCCGGTGTGGGCGGCCGTCGAGGCCCATCTGGGCGGAGCCGACGGCATCACCGTGCACCTGCGCGAGGATCGTCGCCACATCCAGGACGAGGACGTGCGCCGTCTGCGCGACCTCACCCAGATCAAGCTGAACCTCGAGATGGCGGCCACCGACGAGATGGTCGGCATCGCCTGCAGCATCCGGCCCGAGATGGCGATGTTCGTGCCCGAGGGGCGCCACGAGGTGACGACCGAGGGCGGTCTCGACATCGTTGCCCAGGAAGCCCGCCTGAAGGATGCCGTCGCCCGGCTGGCCGACGCCGGCATCATCGTCAGTGTCTTCATCGACGCCGAGATCGCCCAGGTCGAGGCCGCCGCCCGCATCGGCGCGAAGGTCTGCGAGATCCACACCGGGCCATATGCCCACGCCTTCCACGCGGCGGGCCGCGACGCCGAGAGTCCGGCGGTGCTCGCCGAGATCGCGAAGATCGCCCGTGCCGGCGCGGCGATCCGCGGTCTGGGGCTGCGCTTCAACGCCGGCCACGCGCTCAACTACTACAACGTCCAGCCCATCGCCCGGCTGCCCGGCATCCGCGAACTGCACATCGGCCATTCCATCGTCAGCCGTTCGGTGTTCACCGGCCTGCGCGAAGCGGTGCGCGAGATGAAGCGGCTGATGCGCGAGGGCGCCGGGCACGGACCGCAGGCGTGATCCACGGCATCGGCACCGACATCGTCCGCGTGGCGCGCCTGGCCGACGCGCTGGCCCGCCACGGCGCCCGCTTCGCCGAACGCATCCTCGAAGACAGCGAACGCCCCGCCTTCGAGGCTGCCCCCGACCGCGCCCGCCTGCTCGCCAAGCGCTTCGCCGCCAAGGAGGCCTTCGGCAAGGCGCTGGGCACCGGTGTCGCGGCGCCGGCGACGCTGCACGCGGTGCGGATCGGCCACGACGCCCTCGGCAAGCCGCTGTTCGAATTTTCCGCGACGCTCGCGCTCTACATGCAGGAGCGTGGGCTTGTCGCCCACCTGAGCCTCAGCGACGAAACCGACTACGTCGTCGCCTTTGCCCTCATCGAAAGACCATGAAGCCCTCCCAAGCCCAGCCCGGCCCCGTCATGCTCGACGTGGCGGGTCACGCACTCACCGCCGAAGAGCGCGAAATTCTGCAGCATCCGCTAGTCGGCGGGGTGATCCTGTTCGCCCGCAACTATGCGGAGCCCGAACAGCTCCGCGCCCTCACCGGGGCGATCCGCGCGGTGCGCCCCGGGCTGGTGATTTCCGTCGACCACGAAGGCGGCCGTGTGCAGCGTTTCCGCGACGGCTTCACCCGCCTGCCGGCGATGCGCCGCTTCGGTGCCCACTGGGAGACCGACCCCGCCGCGGCCGTCGCCACCGCCCGCCACGCCGGTTTCGTGCTGGCCGCCGAACTGCGCGCCCACGATGTGGACCTCAGCTACGCACCGGTGCTCGACCTGGACTACGGCGTCAGCACGGTGATCGGCGACCGGGCCTTCCACCGCGATCCGCAGGTGGCTGCCGAACTGGCCCGGGCCGTCGTTGCCGGGCTGGCTGATGCCGGTATGCGCGCGGTGGGCAAGCATTTCCCGGGCCACGGCGCGGTCGAGGCGGATTCCCACGTGGCCATTCCCATCGACGGGCGCGGCTACGAGTCCGTGTGGGCGGACGACATCCAGCCCTTCCGGCTGCTGGCCGCCGAACTCGGCGGCGTGATGCCGGCCCACGTCATTTACGAGAACGTCGATCCGCGTCCGGCGGGTTTCTCGCCCTTCTGGTTACAGGACGTCCTGCGCGGCCGGCTGGGCTTCCGGGGGGTGATCTTTTCCGACGACCTGACGATGGAAGGCGCGAGCGTCGCCGGCGGCATCGTCGACCGGGCCGCCGCCGCCCACGCGGCTGGCTGCGACATGGTGCTGGTGTGTAACCGGCCGGATTTTGCGGTCGAGCTGCTCGACCGCTGGAAGCCTGTCGTCGACAGGGACAGCGCCGCCCGGGTCGCTGCACTCCGTCCGCGCCCCGGCACCGCGCCGGCCGATCCGGCAATGCTCGCCGGCTGGCCGGCCTACCGTCAGGCCCGCGACGCAGTGCTGACCCTCGCCTGAGCGGCGGTGATGAGCTTCGACGCCAGGGCCTTCCTGCGCACCCTCACCGAGGAGCCCGGCGTCTATCGGATGATCGGCGAGGGCGACGCGGTGCTCTACGTCGGCAAGGCCAAGAACCTCAGGCGGCGGGTGTCGTCCTATTTCCAGCGCACCCGGCTGTCGCCGCGCATTGCGATCATGGTCGGACAGGTGGTGCGCGTCGACACCACGGCGACCCGCTCCGAAGCCGAGGCGCTGATCCTCGAGAACAACCTGATCAAGACGCTCGCGCCGAAGTACAACATCCTCTTCCGCGACGACAAGTCCTACCCCTACATCGCCCTGTCCGGCGATGATTTTCCGCAGATTTATTACCACCGTGGCGGCTTCCGCAAGGGCGTGCGCTACTTCGGGCCTTTTCCCAACAGCTGGGCGGTGCGTGAGAGCCTGCACCTGATGCAGAAGATCTTCCGTCTGCGCAGCTGCGAGGACGCCACCTTCAGCAACCGCTCGCGGCCGTGCCTGCTGCACCAGATCCAGCGCTGCACCGCACCCTGCGTCGGGCTCATCGACAAGGACGCTTACGCCGCCGATGTGCGTCTGGCCAGTCTCTTCCTGAATGGCCGTCACACCGACGTGATCGACGACTTATCGCGCCGCATGCAGGCCGCGTCGGACGAACTGGCCTTCGAGAAGGCGGTGGTGTACCGGGACCAGATCCGCAACCTGCAGGCCGTGCTGCACAAACAGTTCGTCGAAAGCGCCCGCGACGAGGACGTGGACGTGCTGGCGGCGGTGGAGCGGGGCGGGGCGGTGTGCGTCAATCTGGCAATGATCCGTGGCGGACGCCATCTCGGCGATCGCCCCCTGTTCCCGGGGAACGCCCAGGGCTGTGCGCCGCTGGACGCGCTGGTGGCCTTCGTCGAGCAACACTATCTCGATCATCCGCTGCCTGGGCGGATCATCGTCAACCTCGATCCGCAGGTGGTGAAGGAGGCCCTCGATGAAGTCGTCGACGGCAAGGTCGGCGTCGTCACTGCCCGTTTCGAGAACGAACGCGCCTGGATCGGCATGGCCGAGAACAACGCCGGCCTGGCGCTGCTGGCCCGGGAGCAGGAATCTTCCCGCGGCGAGGCACGTGTCGAGGCCCTGCGCGATGCCCTCGGCCTCGCCGATACACCGAAGCGCATCGAGTGCTTCGACATTTCCCACACGATGGGTGAGGCGACGGTCGCCTCCTGTGTCGTGTGGGATGGCACGGCGATGAAGAAGTCCGAATACCGCCGCTACAACATCGCCGGCATCACCGCCGGTGACGACTACGCGGCGATGCGCCAGGCGCTGACGCGGCGCTACGAGAAGGTCGCGGCGGGGGAGGGGGTTCGCCCAGACCTGATCCTCATCGACGGCGGCAAGGGTC
>Ga0213919_1000424_pt1 | contig 18748 bp, 20 predicted proteins | sample McNCre317MG_FD_161056 | JGI IMG/M metagenome (GOLD analysis project Ga0213919, IMG submission 161056) | Freshwater microbial communities from McNutts Creek, Athens, Georgia, United States - 3-17 MG | ecosystem: Environmental > Aquatic > Freshwater > Creek | place: USA: Georgia | collected... | reverse complement strand
ACTTATCCAGTTTTTTGCCAATGACACTCTGGTTACTCTTATTGCAAGGGGTAAAGATACTGTCATTGCTAAATTATTAGACAAGCAAATTACAGTCAAGATAAATCATGATGAAACTCCCATTGGGTTTTCCTTGTATGTAGAGGTACAAGGATATAATATCAAGGATTGTAAGGGATGGTCCCAATGTACTAGAAAGTGGATGGAGTTGATGTTGTTTTCTCTAGTGGATGGCGAGGAGACTCTGTTTTCTCCAGAATTGTATAGGTGGAGAGATGGTATTTTTGACGTGAGTGACTAGTATTTAAACATAATTTAATTGGTCTTATTACTCAAAGACAGTTTCTTGTTGCGAGTTCAAAAGATGGACGTGGATATGTCGCTTTCTGAAGGTCCTAAGAGTGGGGATGTGGATATGTCGCTTTCTAAAGGTCCTAAGAGTGGGGATGTGGATATGCTTGATGCTCAGGCAATTGCTTCACAGTTATCACCAGACTCCCATTCCAAGGGTGAACGAGTTTCTGAGCTTGGGAAAAGAAAGGCAGAGACAGATTTGCCTGCGAGTACATCCTCAAAGAAACATCAATCCTCATTTTTTGGTTTTTTTTCTTGGCTTTATTGGAACAGATCCTCACTGCCAGAGTCCAGTCCTTCTTGCACTCCGCAGGCAACACAGCCTGTGACCAGTGTGGCTGCAGTGACTGCTGAGTCAAGTCCTTCTTGCACTCTTCAGTCAACCGGCAAAGCACCCAACAGCATTTGGACTGGTCGTCTTTGGACTTCCTGGACTAAAGCAACTCCGTCTACACTTGAGCCCATGCCTGTGGTTGAGAAAAAATCATTCACTGCCCAACACCTTGAACGCTCTCAACAAATGGTGGATATGTGTACTGCCGCTGTTGACCTTGAAAATACCAGGAGAGACTTTCAGGAAACTGCACACGAAATGCCCTGGCTGTATCGGCTGTTTATGTACTTGCACAGCTGCTTTTCTTTCTTGCTGTACTCCATTCTAGGGGGTGTTCAAGGAACTTGTACTTGGTTGCTCGGTATCTCTATTAAGGCTGAGAAATCAACCATTCAATGGATTCAATCCAGAGCGGCTACTGCATCGCAAGATTCTACCAGTAATGGACAGTGGTGGAAGCCACTGCAGGACTTGGAAAATATCCAAGACAGGATCAGTGTCCGCAAGATGTGTCTTTTGTACACTGTCATCTGCTTGTGCCTTTGGGTTGTCTTTGAGTATTTGATGAACAATATGTATTGTATTGGGCTTACTACTAAGCTTGTAGTAGATCCGACTGCAAAAAAACTCACCCACATTCCAGAAAAAATTCTCTCCAAGATTGCAATGTTTCTACCAGATGTAATATGGAGGGCCAGACTTTCTCTTGCTTCTATTAACGGATCAATGTGGATTCTCTACAATGGAAGTAAAGGACGTAGAAATTTTTGGTTGGCTTTCTTAATCTGCTGGACTGCTATCTTTCCTTTATGGGAGTTGGTTTGTTTGTTTTTTCGCCAAAGAACAGACTGTGCGGCCTTGCGTGACAATGTGGTCCTCGACACTACCCTGACTGTATAAGTAGTAGGAAATTGTCTTTTTTAATAAAAAATAGTTTTATCATCTGTTGTGTGACTTTGGTTATTAGAGTGGAAAACTGATTCTAATAGAATGAATCTTGTATATGTTCACCATCCTGTATGCATCCCCTGTGTAGTGTATAAGCGTGCCAAAGCACATTTACCTTTTACATTTAGTCACTTGTGTGATGCACAGACATTTTACAAAATTTTGCCAAGTGACTTGACTCTACATACGTTGTTACAGTATAGATCACAGGATGTCTTGAGAGCATACATGAAACATGTGGTACTAGTATTAGTAAGTGGGGATACAGCCAAGTGTCTAACTGTGAGTCAATCCTATAAAGACGCCACTGTTTTCTTGTATTACAAGTCTCAGTACAATCAAACTTGTGATCCTAGACTACATGAGTGTTGCGAGATTCATGAAGATTATATTAGTTGGAAGTGTAATAGTACACTTACTTATTATCAGGATGGTTACTTTTGTGTAAGTTTTTTATTAGTTTTTTATTTTTTTTATTTTTTATAAAAAATTTAATGATGTTTGATTTTAGGGTATGAACGAATTTCCCTCCAGCATGATCATTCTTCCCAAGAAATTACGAGATGTGGATATCAAAACCTATCAAAGGGGGATGAAACAGTGTATTCTAAAGAGTATTGAGCATAGTCTGTGGTGCTGCAATAATACTTTTTATAAAGAGTGTTCCATGGCAAGGCTGGCTGCTAAACCAGTAGTTTATAATGACACTCCAACTCTAGTGGAATCCTTTAAGTCTGCTACTGAATCTGAAAATATGCAGGCTGTGACAATGTGTTGATGAGGGCAATGCATGCTGGTAATTGGAGTGGAAGGTTGATCTTGCATTTGGAAGATACTTGATGGGTCTTCATAGTATCCTGTTTTGATAATAAAAATACTTACTATATGTTAAAATATTATAAAAAAAGAAAAAATAAGTAGTACCTGCATACAGTACTCCCCCAGCTCACTCCACATTGCCTGTTGTGCTAGCATAATTGCTTCCTTGCCATGGCCAGTCTTATTGGGAATGTTATTATAGGACAGTAATTGATTAAGAGAAAACCCTTTTTTAAAGACTTGCATACTTGTCTCATAAATGTCAAACAGTTTAAGTCGCCAAGCCTGTATTTTTTCTGGAGGGATATTCCACTCCTTTTGCATAAATGGAATGTCAAATCTGGCTCCATTAAATGCACACAATTGCTCTGCATTGTCCATTTCTCTGATTAAATCATTGTAATCACTCCCTAGAGCGAAAATATAGGTTTTGTTAATATTATTGTCTGGATCATACAGACAAGCAGCGGTAATGGTGTCTGTGGATTGTAGTCCAGTGGTCTCGATATCAAAAGCTAGCATTTTTATTTTAGTTTATTTAATAAAATTTACAGTTAATAATGATTAGCACATATTTTTTAATGGGTTAGGCTTGTACTTGAAGCCTTTGTATCATAGCTTTTAGATAGTATTTTAAACTATTACTTTGTTTTTCCTCTATTTTCTTCATGTTATCGTTGATGTAATAGGTTGGGTTCTCTGAGACTTCCTTGATGATTTCTTGTAGATTCCTGCTTACTTGAATAGATTCTTTTTTTGGCATGCTTTTGTTTGATATTTCCAGCTCTAGTCCATAAATTTTAAATTACATTTTTAAATTTGTATATATTTAATCTTTTTTTATTTTTAAAATCAGGTGTAAATGAGAATTTTATTCATACTTTTAGTATGTATAACAACTACCTTAGCCACAGATGTATTACTTGATTCTTGTAGAAGAGTCTTTGCCACTAGTGATGGCTCATTTCTCAGTATGCTTCATGATGATATCGTGTTACATCTCACCAACCAACTGAAGAAGATTGTAGGAATAAACCCACAATTTGAGTGGAGTCTGGAAGAAGTGCGCAATCTTCCAGATGATAAACTTACTGAGCTGATGCTGCTAGCTCTTATGGGAAATTACACTACAGCAGCCACTTCTTCCTGGCAACAGCCTTGTAGGATCATGATCAACCCGCAAACTGGGTTGTTTCAATTACAAGATGATAGGAGTATTGCAGATGAAATCCTGAGTGTCTTGTTGATTATTATGTGTATTATACAACTCAAGCAGTTGTTGGAGGCTACTTGATTTTAGTATTTATAGTACCAGTTAAAAAAAATAATGAAGATGTGTGATCTACAGTCTGTTTTTAGAGCTTACTTGATAGAATGCAGAGCCCCTTTACTCTGGATATATAAGTGTTTTTTGATTAGTCTGTCAGAATGCAGACCCAGGAAGAAAAGGACCAACAATTAATTAGGGATATTGAAAAGAAAATAGAGGATGTGGTAGAGTTACTAGCTCTTAAAAAGGATGTGGATGAGGTTGACCAAGATGTAGAAGGATTTGAGAATGAAAAAAGTAAAAGCTCCAAAGAAATGGCATGGCTCCCACACAAGACACATAAAAATATTGTAGTCAATAAAAACACCAAGGTGAATATGGATTTAATCAAGGCATTAAAGCATAAACAGAAATTACTGGAAAACCCCTCTGATCTCTTAAAACACTTGGACAATCTCACGGAAAAGTTACTGGCAGTGGTCTCTAGACAGTGCAAAAAACCTAGAAAAAAATAGACAGAGTGTATATAATAAAATTTTTTAATAAAAAAATCATTATGAAGATTGTATTAACAGCAGGACAGGGAGTGTTAGTGCACGGCTGGATAAGAGCAAGGGAATACATGACATGGGGTGATATTCTCAACAATGAAAAACTGACATTTAATTATCTCACACAACAAGTAGGACTCACTGAATTCATGCTCCACAATCTACAACCCGATTTACAATCCTGGATCAAGCATAACAAGGCTACCATGCAAGACTGTCCCTACATGCGTCTCTGGGATGCTCATCCCATTAATGATTTCAAGTGTGATTTGGCAGACTTGATTAGAATGAAATGGCAGCCAGATGTTTATAAGAGTATGGGAATTTACTATGATTCCTTGTTGACATTGGGATTGACTCCAGAAACTATGACATTGTTTGGATTTACCTTGATGAGCTGGATTCATCTTGGGTTTAATAGAGCACATTGTGAGCCTATCCCAGAGACTATAGCATATAGATTGTTTGGAATACCTAAACTTCAATTATTGTCTTATTTGAAATAAAATAAATATTTTTGAATATTATTACAGTATTCTCTAACCACTTATAAAGCAAACTCACACAATATGATAGATAATAAACAATTGGCATCATAAAAGTTATTCCAAAGAGACCTGGTAGGCGACACAATTGACTAAACACAATGAGTATGTGCATAATCTTGAGGTGAAACATGTAAACAAAAAGTGAGAAGTTATTAATAGTTTTGAAAATTTCGTATTCCAGGCAGTTTGGGGTGGTAGCTACAGTATGAATCAAGAGCATCCATACTATATTCATTTTACTACCAAAGAGTACTAAGTAGGTACTACATGTGTGTGCTTCTATGTCTGGTTGACCATATGTATCGAATGGGTCACAAACATTAGACTTTAACCACACACAAGCATCACTTTGGAACTGCAAATATAAATGATTGAACACATATACCACTATTATGCCAACCAACCCCGCAACACACCATAGGGGTGAGAGTGGATTCTCAAAAGTCTGTGACACACCACAACCCATAACAAATCCTATAAAATTAACTGGGGCAAAGTATTTTGTATTGAATGGTAGTGCATATTGGATAGACATTGACAAAAGGTAAAGCACCAGCAACTTGGGCCATACATGTGTTGAAAAGAAGGATTTCAAACCTTTATGAATAAAGGGGAATATAATCCAAAATGTCATGAGAATTTGCATGTACCAGCTCAACCCCTGCCATTTATTTGCACAGTTTGCCCACTGTGCTAGTAATACAAAGTGTCCAGCTATACATAGTCCGTCTGCAGGACAGCTATTTACTTGGTCATTAGTGGTTAAAATACTGATAATATCCCATATTAGACAGATATAGTAAACAGGAGCCACTTTACACATTTTTGATACAATAAACTGAGTTGTGGTGCCTAATGGTGGGTTCATCATACAGACAGTCCCACTCAAAACAAAAAAGAAACTCATCAAGTCTGTAATAAACATTTCATGTGTTTCGCTTTGTATTACACCATTCATTAACCATTTCTGAATGTGAAATTGTACTACAACATATTCAGCAAGGATTCGCAGTGTGTCTAGTCCATGAATGCGCATCAAATACACTTTAAAAAATAGTTTTATATATATATTTTGGGAAAATTAAAAGTTAAACCCCTTTTTAAAGCGATTGCTTAGAGATTTTAATGTCCACCATTTCATGAGGTCTAGCACAACTGATAGCCACAGCAAACACCCTATTATAATCATAGAGTCGAGGATGGTCATCATCTTTCCAGTACGGCTTGATCCGACACACAAATTTATCATTGCCTTGGCTTTGCCCGAAAATCTTGTTGTGGTAGCTTTCCCTGCTTTTGCTGGAACTTTCCATGTGAAGTGGTTTAGCTGTCCAATTCTCATCCTTGACCATATAAGGACTAATATTATATGCAAAATCTGTGTCATAGTCATCTGCATCCATATTTTCAGTCTCGTAAGCTACCACACTGACATGAGGTTTCCTTTGACCATTGGTTTTAAAACAATCCCTTTCAAATGGCCAGTACCACTGAATAATATCGCCTGTCATGACCTCAAAGTCACCATTCATGACTGTACGTAACCCACCAATCATCACTGTAGTCATAGTATCTCCCTCATTGGGGTGAGCCCACCCGAGAGTCTGTGCATATCCAACAGGGACGTGATCATACATGATACTCAGCCACTCTTTTATGTGTCTTTCTTCCAACGCTGTAAAAAACTTATTTGCCTCATTTATGGGTTCTCTAAATTCACCTCTTGTGAATACATTTAGTAAAAACTCCTTGTCATTTAAATTTCTACAATTGTGATACATGTAAGTCATCATTTTCCTACACACTTTAGTTTTGGGATCTTGATCATCAATCATCCCCAAATTACTAATAACTCTGGGGTAAGCATTGTTTCCTTTCTTTCTCACCAGATCACTCTTCCAAGGCCGTGCAATACCTACCACCATTTCATCCTTGTGAATACAAAATCTGTATGGATTCCCAATAAGTTTCTCACTACTATTTTGGGGATTCATCATAAGAAGCATGTCATCAGTAGATACCCTACATTGGTGGTGGTGTTTACAAGCGGAATCCACCCGAGTGCCAGTAGTACTGGCTAGACTGGGTTGGTAAGGCAACATTTGATCAGACATTCTATGTTTTTTCTTTACTGGTTGCCTTAAATATACTCACATTAGGGTAAATGGGTTATACATTTTTATTGAGTGAGAAAAACTAATTTCATGGATTAAACATGAGTCTACTGGTATGATGAAAACATTCCTTGCAAAAAGCGAAATTTAAAGCTAGTAATAGTCCTATCAAAATAACCCACCCAATTTCATGGTGGGTTGGGTGAGAAATACTCAACATAATGATGAATCCAGAGAGGCTTTTGTTACAAACTTGCATAGTAATAGATATGTTGGGGTTGTAAGAAAACAATTGATTTTCTTGTTGTTGGCCCCATTCGGCACAGTCTATTATAACTAGCATATGATCTCCTCTTTTGAGTACTCTAGCTCCAGTTTCGTTGGATTTTACTATTATTTCTACTTGCTCTTGTAACTTTTGCATAAGTCATATTATTTGGTTGAATATTATATATATGTACTTGTAATATTACATGAAAAACATGCAAGGCACTTTTTATCAGGTGTTTACTGAAGAAATACCTGTATTACAAGCTTCTGTAACTAAAAAACCCAAGTTAGAGGCTAGTGCTGATTCTGATGGAGGAACATCAGATGATGACTCTACATCTCATAACATAGGACACAATAATAATAATAACAATAATAATAATAATAATAATAACAATAATAATAATAATAATAATAATAATAATAATAATAACAATAATAATAATAATAATAATAATAACAATAATAATAATAATAATAATAACAATAATAATAATAATGGACCTAATGTTGACCCCCCACAATTGTTAGTATTTTATTCAGATCCCTATGTGTGGATGGTTAATCCCATGAACAATGAAAAGGTACGGGTTTTTTTTTATACTATAGATGACCCTGATTTAATGCTGGATATATATGATCATATGTTGAAGCCATATAGAGTAAATCAAGGAATGATTTATTTAACGCATCACCCCAACACAGATGGCTTTAGTGGACCAACTAAACAAATTTCATTATCAGATGGCAAAACATATTCATTGTTTACAGATTATGTATTTTTAGGTAAAGATTTTATTACTAGAAACACCAAACCACGCTACTATGGCATTGGCAGAAATACTCTGTGTACCATGATTGAAGATGCTGCTTCAAGTGACCTCAACTTTGCTCAAAATATCCAGGGATTACTAAATGTCTCTCAAAGCACTGTATGGGCCTGTTTGGATCCAGAATATGAACCAATAGATAGAAATGCATTATTAGCTAGATTTATTGAATGCCAGATATATGAATATATGCATTCTCTAAAACAAGATATTGGAAGCAGACGAGTTTGTGCAGAAATTACTAGTGAAATCATTAGAAGACACAAAAATTTTTGTAGTGAGTGGGCAAAGAAACATTACAAGGGGATCACTCCCATGGTGACTTCTGCTTGTATTGTCCTCATCAATAAAAGTCTCCAGTTTTTCCCGTCCTACTATCAAAAACTGCCTCCATTGGTGTTGGCGAGAATGCTTTGGCGAAGTCCTATGACCACATCTATTTTTGGAGAGTGTCTTTTTTGGCAAATAAATTCTCTGGAACAAAACAAGGGTGGTAGGAATCCGTCTTATAAACAGATGAATAATGTAACTAATCTTTATGCCCAGTGTTATTATAAATTCTGTAGATTCTTGCAACAACTTGCGTGGAAAAAGCACTTTCCATTTCCAGAAATGCCAGATTTTCTAGTACATCCCTATATTTTTGATGCTAATTATGTGTTGAGTCAGAATCCTCATTTACACAAGGGATTTGATGTGGAACAGTTTGAAGCTCCTAGTGAAGAAATCAGCATACCTGCAATTTTTCATGGGCCAGTAGATGATAATAATAATAATGTTTGGAGACATGCTAGTCAAACTTAAAATTATTCTATTTCCGGAAATATATTTCTATTTCGGGAAATTTTTGGATGGGTATAAATAGCTGGAATAGACTCGCCTACCACAAAAAATGCCAAGAAAAAACGACATTTGTTTTGAAGACTCTGAGTCTAGACAGCAGTATGAGAACAACCAAGTTCTCTGTCCAAGACCCTCCCCAGCCACTGTGACAATTGCTACGTTCAGTCAGAGCATCCAGTACTTGTACTATACAGTATCTGAGAACAAGACTTACAACCTGATTTTCAAGGATTGTATTCCCAAAAACTGGATGTTGGGATGGGGGGTTACCTGCCCCTTCAGCATTTTCATGTTTTTACTTAGTACATGGATGGATCAAAAATACAACCCTGCACTCTTTGCAAAACTGGCTCTCCACATGATTGATCTGTATGTCCGAGTCAAGTACGACATTGCCTCTTGGGATAACGAGACTTGCCTGTGGCACTATACTGACACCTGCGCCCTCTGTGGTGTGTGCTTTAATCTTGTTCTCGACAAGTATATGCACACTCACTGGGATGAGGCTGATTTACCCAAGGTGCTGGGAATCACTCTGGAGGACATGCAATACAAGCGCCAGCAGATGCAGCAGTATATCTCTTACAGTGAGGATTTTTGTATGATTCAGAATCAGCAAGTCAAGAATCAGTTTATTTTCCCCTTGTTGGGAACTATCCGGCACACCAAGGTGATGCACCATTTGGAATATGTGATGCTTACTGATAGCATGGGCAATGAGGCGATGGTGCGGGTTGCCTATTATCTCCAGCATGGAACAATGGCCAGGAGTAAGCAGCAGCTCAAGCAGTTTTTGAGCACTTATATTTGAAATTGAAATTTATTAAAACACAATTTATCATACCAAAAGTATTTGAATACTAGTATAAATCTTGTGAGCTTTTGAATATGGGTTGTCTAGCTTGTATAGATTATATTTTTGATGACAAGAGATTATGTATAGTTTGTCTCATGTCTTGGTTGTTTTTAGTCTTGATGTTGTTTTGGGATATTGGCCTCTTTGGAGGACAGTACATGTGGATGGGTCCCTCTGACAAAACTTTGTTTATGCATATTGTATTGGACACTTGGTATAAATGGGGATTAGTAGCTGTTTTTACAGCTATCAACACTTGCATCAATGACTTTATGAGTGACTCCATCTCCCCCTGGTTGCTCAATACCATTACAGACCACAAGACAAAGTATATTCAGTACCCGAAATACCAGTGTCTCATGATCTCCCAGATGTGGTCCCTTTATTGTGGGATCATGGGAGTGGTTGGAATGATGATTTCATTAACCCAAGTAGACTTTGTTATTATCAGGCTCATATGTGATTTAATAGTCAATTTTTACACCAACTATAAATTCATGAGATTAAAAGTGTATGATGCCTCCAAGTACTTTAACATGGATGTAGAAATTAAAGTGGATGTGGAAAAGCAAAATTTGAAAGAGGGCTATGACATGCAAACTATTGATATTCAGGACATTGAATAACATTTGGAAAGATATTTAAAAATGTGTTTATTACCAGTATACATTGAGATTATATAAATAAGATTGTATTTTCTCTATAAATTGAATGAGTTCAAATCCAAATATTATTGTTAATATTAGTATAGAAAAATTGAAACTTGAATTTGGGATAAAAATTGCCTGTTTTGTCCTGCATTTCTGTGTATCCCAGATTATTCTGGGCTTCTTATTTGCTTGTGATACGCAACAGTTTAATCAGTACATGTACAAGAATCAAGCATATAGTTATAAAGACTTTCTTACATCTTCCATTAGAAATGTGAGCACATGTAAAAGCGAGGTTAGCTGTTTTAGAGATGCTATCCCTTGGGGAAACCAGTATAAAATGGATGGTTTTTATTGGAATGTATACAGTATTCTTTTTGTAGTTGAGTGGATTACTACATCCATGTCTTTATCTTACTTGAAAAAGGATTTGGATTTGGTTTTTAAGGATAATAAGAGTTCTGCTGAACAGGGTAATAATGCCTTGTACTTCATCTCTGTAGCCTGGAATTGCATTGGATGGGCCATTTATTGCATGTACTTTATGAGGTATACCCAGAATAACATGTTGGAGTTTTTTATTGTCATGTTTTCTTTTGGTGTTTCAACACTGATCCTAATTTTTTATCATTGGGAAGTTGAGAAATGGATTCTGTCGAATTTTGGTGATAAAGACAGTATCCATACCCTACAAGCTCAAGTGATGGGGAAAATATGGAATATTCCCACGAAATTTTTACAAGATGATTCTGGGTCTGCTGTTACCCCCTTGTTACCACAACCAACTCAGATAAATCTGACATTACAAAGCAATGTCAGGATCAGAGCACACATTTTCCAGAGGTATCTAGAGTATGCCTGTACAGCCCCTTTGTTGTTTATTGATATCTTGTGTGTCATGGTGGTGGGACCTCCATTTTGGGCTTTTATGGTGGCTTATACTTGCATACTTTCCTGTTGTTTGTTTGCAATTCCTTTGCACATTATGCACATGGAGGAGAAGATTATGCCATATATTACTGGTGTACCACCACCTCCTAAAGATCCCCCTGCTCTCACCTATTCTGTTATTCCTACAACTATTGATCGGTCTGCCCCTCCTCCAGCTAATGTTGTTAACCCCACCAATTTAGTTGATAGTTGGACTACTGATACTACTGTTGTTCCTACTGGTCCTATTACTCCTAGTGGTAGTGCTAGCTTTGCTGTCAATCCTGGTGGTAGTGCTAGCTATCCTGTTAATTCTGGTGGTAGTGCTAGCTATCCTGTTAATTCTGGTGGTAGTGCTAGCTATCTTGTTAATTCTGGTGGTAGTGCTAGCTATCCTGTTAATCCTGGTATTCCTACTCCTACTTATGATTTAACTAGTGCTACAATTTATCCTACTGTTACTAACCCTTCAGTTCTTTCTCCAGGAATGAATAGAGGTTCAACTCCAGCAGTAATTACAACACCTGACTCTCCTTTATATGATACTTTAATACAAAGTACAAGAACTAGACAATCAGCAGGTAAACAAGCTTATTCCAAATTACCAGTTATTAATGTACCCATCCAGCGCCTAGGTGTTTACACCCCGTCCAGCCAGACCAACTATATCCACAATTATAACCAGAGCATCAAGGATTACAAAACAGGGCCTATTAATGTAATGACTAGTATGGTATTTATGGGAAAATGGCATTCCCATTGGACATGCAAGTTTACCTTTATGCAATTGTGTGTCTATTCCCTAATGATGGCATTAGCTATACTCATCTACTTGGGACGTGATTTACTCACTACTTCTATTTTGCCGTTATATGTGACCTATGCCTTGTGGAATCTAATCATCATGTACTCCATCTTTGGAGTAGTGGGATTCATGTATTATTACATTCTTGATAGTCTATGGGAAAGCATGGATACTGCCTATGATATTCTTTCTCTGCTATCTAAAGTTCCTATTGCACTGGCATTGTGTGGGGGATATCTTAATATGCCTGGGAATACTTGTAATCCTAGAGTTTAAACTTAATAAAATTTATTATTATTATTTTTAAATAAGCATAGCATCTGTAGTAGTAGCAATGACAAATGCAATATTAATGCCTACTACTAGTAATATTTGAACAATTTGTATTCCTCCCAACTCAAATCCTTCTGTTTTAGTTGAAGGTTTAGAACTAAACAACTGCATAATAAAAATCAACACATACACCATCCCCAGAATCATGGCAATCCAGTTTCCTCCAGTAAACCCCTGGTCATACCATTGCATGAATATAAGCATAGTGGCAAAAAAAGTGACCAAAGTATAGGTGAGTATTAGAAAAGTTAGAATAATGCTCCTAAATTTCCAACTAGAAATTTCAGAATGTCTGTAATTATCCACTACATTGATATTTGGCTGCATATACCATTGTACCCAAAAGATTCTCTGAACACAAGTAGCAATGATAAATCCCACCACGAAATACCCCAGTAATCCAACAATGTCCCGCTGAAGATTAGACAACCCTAGATACACCACCATAATGGGAAAATTAATAACAATAACATACCACAGTCCCACCATGATGGGGTGGGGAGGCTGGAAATCAGTCATCATTGCACCACCTGTAGTAGTATCTTCCACCATACTGCTAAACTCACTCCCTAGTGATGCAACAAAGTGGATACATATACATAGTAATGCTGTAGCATAAATCCAATTGCTTTGTAAATCACTCAAAAAAAGAAATGTGGATGATGCCAAGGCAAAAAAGAATAAAAACCACTTGGTCCAGTCTCCCGTTAGCTTATTTGCCATCACCCGAAATACCAGTGACCAGAATAGCATGAACAATGCACAGGATGTATAGAATGACATGGCTACTGGGTGGATATTGACAATATAGGGTATGAGTTCCCAGGTGGATCTCTTGTTTAAACACAGTAGAGTCTGATCTGCGTATTTATTGACTAGGTTTTCTGGAATCACTATGGTTTTACTGGTATAATTTGCGGTCCAATTAAGTGCAATGGGATTGGGAATCCATGGAGTTACATAATAATTCCTTACACTATCTGATACATTGGCACTAGCTGACCAAGTTTGTGCAATCTCCCTTATAAAACTACCATACTCGTTAATAATACACGCACACGCAGGAGACCGCGTCTCTGGCCTCACAGTGTAGTCACTAGTATTAGTCATACACCTGCCCTTTTGCAATAGGGTCTTATTCATTACTAGAGCTGTATTAATAACCTTGTTATTATAATAAACATTTTTAACATCCCCAAAATTAACAAAGGGGCCAGTGGTAAATACAGTGTAGGCTGTATGCAAGTATTGATTATATATCACACCTGAATAAAAAACACACAAGGTGGATATAAACAAACAAGTAACTAAAATAAAATACTCTTTCATTGGTTGGCCAGTATTTTTTATACTGGGCTGCATTTCTTGTATTATTTTCTATACAAGTCTATCATTAATCTTATATATATTATACAGGAACAAGTCTTTTACAAATAAAACTTTTTATTAATTATTCAAGAAAGAGTTATGTCTGTCCCATCACCCACCTGTACCACTCGAGTCGCTTCAGTCCATTGACAGTGCCTATTCCCAATCCTTTAGGGCCTACCACACTAATAAACTGCACAAATATGTTTTCGAGTGGTGAGTGTTCTATATCCTCTTGTTTTAGATACAAAACAACTTGACGCCTGACTTCACGAGTGGTTACAAATAAGTGATACCACCACCAATCCGCAAACTGATTTTCCAAAATTTGCAGAGCATAGGGAACACTGTTGATTATGGCATTGTTTAATGACTGGCACTTCCATAGCGATGATACATCATCATTGGGAACATAGGCAGGAAATAACCCCAAGAAACTCCAGCTGTTGCTAGTGACGTTCTCTACTACAGGCTTTTCAGCTATTCCTAGATTCACTGCGATAACATGAAATTCATGATATATCTCTGATGGTAAAGTCCACCAATGAATAGGCTTGCTGGGAGAGTCTGGAATAGGCGCAATCCATAATGAGTTGTATGACTGGTATTTCTTGGAGAGATCCTTGATTAAAAGATCACAATGACTCTGATTCTGCTCTGACCCCCTCACAAAGATATGAGACAAGATAGTTGGTGAAATAGGCAAAACTCCGCCAATCACTATACTCTCAATGTTGCACAATTGGGGAGCAACGTAAGCCCAGTCCATCTTCTTCTCGGTGTAGAAACCAGATGCACTTGAAAAACGTGTGGGTACTTCAGGTGTGTCTTTAATGCGAACGATAAAGCTTTGATTGCATGCTTGCACATCTACTGCATTGAGTGGAATCAAATCATCAGAGAAACTTTCAATGTTGTAAGCATACATCATTGCCATGAAAAGCGAACCCATAATGGTGCTTCCAGCTAGGTGACCAATTCGCCTTTTGAACCACAACCAGCCAGTGAGAACTGACATAGGTATGGCCAAAAGATTGATAAAATTTCCACACGAAGGACAGAGTATATTGAGAAATACCATGAAAGAAGTGGTAGTAGGTACACCAAAGAGTGTCAGTATCCATTTGCACATTGTCCACAAGTGAATCACAATGGACCAATAGAGCACCACCCCAATGAACCGGATCCACCACTTGACGTTTTTGACTGTCCTGATACCCCAGAGAGTAGGTCGTAGAATCCAGAACTGTCCATTTTCATACCAGGTTCCATGCCAAAGCGAGGTCAACAAGTGAGTACGGAGAATAGATACAGCTTTTTCTCTATCCACCTCCATTATAAGGGTGTAAAGTATCTCTTGTGTGAAGCCTATTTCATTGTACTCTGTCCTGCAAAGCTTTATGAGAGAGTACAAAAAGGACTTTCCCCAATCTCTGCTTGTTTTTCCCACGCTGCTGGTTAGAAAATGGATCTTGTAGAGGTGACTGCAAAACTCTTGGAGCTCTTTGTTTATAAATAGGATAAACCTATTCAATACCCATCCCACCAGAAAAACTGGTGGAAAGAGCCCAAACAAAATGCATAAGTACCACTCCAGAGCTTTCTCAGTGCATAGGACAGCCAACAGTGCTTCCCACCAGGACGACATGCTTGTGATACTCTATTTCCACTCTTTCTTGAAATGAGTATTGGTTCATTATATGATGCTTAAATAGAAAGTAATGCCTTTGAAATTACTGGTTTGAAACAATCTGTTTTTGATGCATTAAACTGTTGAGTCCTTCTATTAGATCAGAGTTAACTTTTAATAATTTGGTTGTATCATCTGACCATTTTTTTTGGTATTCTTCTATTATTCTGATTAGGCTCCATGGATTTAATCTATTTAAAACAACTAGATCAGGTTTTTTTTTAATATTAGGAATTTTTATAGTGGGTTTAATTTCCTTGTCTATTTCAAAAATATATAAAGTACAAAGAAGTTTTCCTACGTAAATGTATTCCATTAGGTGAAATAGTTTATTTTTATTTTGTTCTGGTTTTTTTGAATATTCAGTGGCTTCACGAACTTTTGACTTGAGTTTTTTTATATTCATAAACTTAAAAAAAGACAATGATTCCTTAATATCATTTATATTATTTAACATTCTTGTAAAAATATCAACACAAATTTCTTTGGTGATTTCTTGATTCAAATCAGATGATTTAATAAACTGACAAGTTACATTTAGATATGTATAAAGTCTTTCATATTGTTCTAGATGTCTTGCAGTTGTTTCTTGATGTTTACTAATCAGTTCCAATTCTTTGGTGTATCTCTCATTTAAACTATTATTTTTTTCAATAAAATTAGTAATTTTACTTACTAGTTTTTGTATGTTTGATGTATCGAAAACATCAGCTCCAAAAGCAGATTTATAATACGCATAATCTTTGTTGGATATTATGTCATCAACAAGTTTTATTAATGTGTCACACATTTCATTTGCACTTTTTTGTGAAAACTGTATTATATCACTATTATACTTTTTTTTATATCCAATTACAGTTGTTTCAATATTTTCTTTTGGTAAACTTTTATTCACTGCAAATTTCCTGGCAAATACACAAAACTTACGCAACCACATTGGACAATCCCTACACTTTAAAATAATTAAGTAACAATCAATATCAATTGTCTTTTGCTCTGGGTCTTTGGGTTTTATCTCGTCATACAAGCATTTAATCCATGATGGTGTATCCTCTTGTTCACATATTATCTTTAGAGATTCTAATCTAAAAGAGCCAATGGAATTATTCATTTTTTATAATTTACTATAATATACATGTATTAAATAAGAAAAATACATTTATTAAAAAGAACTGCTAGATTGACTGTGCTTCTTTGACTCGTTGTAATACTTCATGTATTAGCAGCTGTTGTTCTATTTGGTATTCTATGTCTGATTTTGTCTGTGAATTACTTGATTTGATGGATGGCTGACTTTTTGCTTTTAAATCTAATATTTGCGTTTTGAGGTCACCTATTGTTTGTTCATATGTGTTGATCTCTTTTTCTAATTGAGATATTCTTTTACTTTTTTCTCCTAATTTTTTTAAAAAATGCTGTCTTTGTTGAGAAGCATTAGAATCTGGAATTGGATTTTGTTGTTTTAATTTTTCCTCTAAATCTTTTCTTGCAGCTTCTGTTTGTTGTAATTGTTTTTCCAAATCTCCTCTTGCAGCTTCTTTTTGTTGTATTTTTTTTTCCAAATCTGACTTTTCCTTGTCTTTTTGATTAGATTGTGCTTCCAAATTTGATCTTTCAGTTTCTTTTTGTTGTAATTGTGCTTCCAGATTTGACCTTTCAATTTCCTTATTTTTTAATTTATCTGCTAAACTTGCAAGTTCATTCGCTCTATCTCTCGCTTCCTTTGCTAAATCTATAGATTTTTTCTGTTCATCAGCAAGTGATTTCTGTAATATGGTTATATTATCATTTAATTTCTTTTTCTCATCTTCAAGTGTAGTTTTGTCAAGATTTAGTTTGTTAACATCTGTTACTAAACTGTCAATTTTATTTTGTGCATCTGTTTTTTCTTTTGAATACGTGGCACGCATCTCTTTAAATTGAGATACCATATTTTCCCTATCATCTGATGCAAAACTAATAATTGCCTGTGCTTCATGTATTGTTTGGTTATTCTTTAAAATAAAATTCTTAATTAATGTCACACCACTTCTTAACTGATCTTTCAGCTTCCAATCAATTTTGTCCAAAAAACCTTCATTGTCTTTCCATTCTTCTTCATGTTCAATTACTTGATTTAGTAATTTTACAAGACAATTAATAGAAAGACGTGCATTTTTTAATTCACTTATTACTAATGCAGTTGATGTCGCATCTCCTGTTTGTGCTTTTGTTATCTCGTCTAAAAGTGATTTTCGTTCATTACTTTTGGGTACGTCTCTATTTGAAATTGAGTTTAAATCATTAGCTATATCCACATTATCATATGGAAATGGTATTTCCAAAACCATGTTTCTACCAGGTTTTTTTCCTACTTTTATAATAACTACAATAGACTGTTTCAAACTTATTACACTAGTCCTGGTCTCCTATATCTATTTTGTACTGAAAAAAACCAACACAAAACAACCAAAACTAAAAACCCACCAATAACCATGTGAAAATACATTAAAATCCATGGCGCCTTCCATTTTGACTTCTCCCATGCTATATCCCACTTATTCTGTTGTACACGCTGATTCGAGTGTTCACATGCGTCTGTGTGATAAGCCAATTGTTCCTTCTTGTGTGGGTCCTGGCATTGCTCGTAAAGCCATTGGTGAGCTTGTATTTGCTTGGATGCATCAAGTAAATTTTGGTAATATATGGGAACCCACTCATACAAGGAATATGTGCTACACGCTATTATCAAGCTACATAAAATAATAAATTGATGTATCATTTTTATTTCTAGTATTTACACAGCTACCTCTATTATATTTTTATAAATACAGATATGAATGCAATACAAGTAATCCAGTTAGTATTGACTTTACCCCCAGTGTATGCCAATCTACTGTCTGTTGACTTGAATTATCCAGAGTTATCTAGCACATCCCAGTACCTAAAATTTCATCACGGTGGACCAGCATTTATTTTGGCGAGTAATAATCTCATCCGCTTCAATTACAGAGGGATCCAATATCTCCCCCAAGGTGAGCTTGTGTTGGATCAAGGCAAGGGATGGAGTAAGTACTCCTGTAATGCCAGTGCCTACTCATTATGCATAACAAACTATGGACACTTGTTTCCTTCTAAAACTCCTCTGGTAGGAACCCCAACACCTCTAGGATTATCATGCTCCCACTCGAATGGCAAGAGCATTGTTAATCAACCAGTATATGACATTTCATCCTGTGATATTTTAGATGAATCA
>Ga0213919_1000423_pt1 | contig 18755 bp, 13 predicted proteins | sample McNCre317MG_FD_161056 | JGI IMG/M metagenome (GOLD analysis project Ga0213919, IMG submission 161056) | Freshwater microbial communities from McNutts Creek, Athens, Georgia, United States - 3-17 MG | ecosystem: Environmental > Aquatic > Freshwater > Creek | place: USA: Georgia | collected... | reverse complement strand
GCTTCGGTTTCCATCGGCCTGCAGGTCCGGTTGGATATCGAGTTGTTACCCTAACAAGATGGAGGCTCGAAATGCCTGAATACCTCGCCCCGGGAGTGTACGTCGAAGAAACCAGCTTCCGCGCCAAGTCCATCGAGGGCGTGGCGACCTCCACGGCCGGCTTCGTCGGCCAGGCCCGTTTTGGCCCGCTTCAGGGCCTGCCGGCCCTCGTCACCAGCTTCGAGGAATTCCAGCGCCTGTTCGGCGACGGCGACGACCTGCTGCTGGCAGGCGCTCCGACGAGCAACCACCTGGCCCACGCGGTGCGGCTGTTCTTCGAGAACGGCGGCAAGCGGGTGTATGTCGCGCGGGTCTTCCAGCCTGCCCCGGGGCACGCGGTGACCGAATACCAGGCCGCCAGTGCGGCGATCTCCGTGCTCGGCAGCAACCGCTTCCTGCGCGCCCGCTTCCCGGGCCGCGCCGGCAACGTGGTCGTCAAGGTCGCGGGGAGCCGCAGCGGCAACCTGCTCACCGGACTGGTGGGCAGCCGCCGGGTCATGGGCCTTCGCCTGGGTGACATGGTCGAGGCCGGCGCGCTCAAGGACAGCACCGTCGAAGCCGCCGGCGCGAACGCGATCACCGGCGCCAACCTCTACAGCGTCAGCTTCGACGCGGCCGGCAACCCGCAGCTCACCAATGCCGGCGGCAGCCTCGACCTCAACGCGCCGGCCCTCGCGGCGGTGCAGAAGATCAGCGTCAGCCTGAACATCGGCCCCAATCTCGACGGCTCCACCGGCAGCCGCGTCGAACAGGTCCAGCGCCTGTCCACCCACCCGGACTCCGACCAGTTCCTGGGCCGCGTGCTGCGCCAGGAAGACCCGGCGAACGGCATCGAGCCCCCCGCCGACCAGAGCCAGCGCCTTTATTTCGACGCCGCCGGTGCGCTGCCGGGCACCGCCGCCCAGCGCACCAGCTTCGCCCGCGACCTGCTCACCGGGCTGGTTGCCGCCTCGCCGCTGACACTGTCCGGCGGCGGCGACGGCATCCTCGCCGACAGCGACGAATTCACCGGCAGCGGCAGCGGACACGAGGCCAGCGGCCTGGCCGCACTCGGCGAGATCGAGGACATCGCCATCGTCGCGGCCCCCGGTTCGGCCGCCCTCGCCACGCCGGACGACTGTCAGGCCGTGCGCGACGCGCTGGTCAGTCACTGCGAGAACCTGCGCTACCGCTTCGCGATCCTCGCCGGCCCGCGCGACGCCGACCAGGCCGCGATCCGTCGGGTGCGCGGCCAGCACGACTCCAAGTACGCCGCGCTGTACTACCCCTGGCTGGTCGCCGGCGCCCCCGGCGGTGCGCGGGAAACCGTGCAGTACTCCCCCGAAGGCGCGATGGCCGGCATCTACGCCCGCAGCGACATCGAGCGCGGCGTTCACAAGGCTCCGGCCAATGAAACCGTGCGCGGCATCCTGCGCTTCTCCCGCAACGTGAACAAGGGCGAGCAGGACGTGCTGAACCCGGAGGGCATCAACTGTCTGCGCTTCTTCGAGGGCCGCGGCTACCGGGTGTGGGGCGCGCGCACGATCAGCTCCGACCCGGAATGGACCTACATCAACGTCCGCCGGCTGTTCATCTTCCTGGAGCACTCCATTGACCGGGGCACCCAGTGGGCCGTCTTCGAGCCCAACAACGAGGAACTGTGGCTGAAGATCCGCCTGACCATCGAAGGCTTCCTGTACGACGTCTGGCGTACCGGCGCGCTGCTCGGCGCGCGGCCCGAGGACGCCTACTTCGTACGCTGCGACCGCAGCACGATGAGCCAGGGCGACCTCGACAACGGGCGCCTGGTCTGCCTGATCGGCGTTGCGCCGACCAAGCCGGCGGAGTTCGTGATCTTCCGCATCGGCCAATGGACCGCCGACGCATCCATCATCTGAGCGCCCCGCCCCACCGGCGCGCCCCGCAAATCCTCAAAGGAGACCGGCAATGGCCACCCTGCGTGAAGACCCCTACGGCCCGTTCAACTTCAAGGTCACCATCACCCCGGCCAGCGGCGGCGAGTTCCGCGGCGGCTTCTCGGACGTGTCGGGGTTGTCCACCGAGATCACCCACGCCGACTACCGGGAAGGCACCGACGCGTCCAACCGCCCGCGCAAGGTGCCGCTGATGTACAAGGCCGGCGACGTGACCCTCAAGCGCGGCATGATCGCCTCCCTCGATCTGTGGAACTGGGTCAACCAGGTGCGCCGGGGCAACATGGATGCCCGCGCCACCGTCGTGATCCAGCTGATGAGCGAAGACCACGCGGCGACGGTCGCCTCGTGGAAGCTGGTCAACGCCCGCCCCTCCAAGTGGACCGGCCCGACCCTGGCCGCGAAAAGCGCGTCCGACGTGGCGATGGAGGAGCTGACGCTGGTCTGCGAGGACCTGGAATTCGAGTGAGCCGCAGCGAGGCGCCCCCATGAGCTTCCTGCCCGCCCCCCGCCGCCCCGCCTCCCGCGAGAGGTCGTCCCCATGAGCCTCGCCCTGCTGGGCAGCCAGTGGCGACCCGGCCTGCCGCCTGGCGTTTACGAAGAAAGGCCGGCCGTATCCAGCCGCGCCAGGGTCCGGCTGGATGTCGCCGCGCTGATCGGCCTCGCCGAACGGGGCCCCCTCAATACGCCGGTGGTCGTGGACGACCCCCGCCAGTTCGAGGCCCAGTTCGGTCGCGCCTTGCCGGGACTGAACCTGCCGCTGGCGGTACGCCTGTTCTTCGCCAACGGCGGCCGCCGCTGCATCGTCGTGCGCTGCGCGGACCACCGCAACGTGCGCACCGCCCGGCTGCTGCTGCCCGGCCTCACCGCCCTCCGGGGCGGTTCCCGCCGCCAGGTACGCATCGCCGCCCGCAATCCGGGCAGCTGGGGCAATCGCCTGCAGGTCCGCTGCCGCATCGTCCAGCGCCCGCTGGCCCTGGGATTCGACGAAGCCGGCGGCAAGGTGCTGATCCCGCCCGAGCGCCCCGAAATCGGTGCCACACTGCGCCTGCTGGGCCGGCCGGCCAGCCCCGGCGGCAAACCGCGCACGCGCCTGTTCCGCGTCGCCGCGCCGCTGCCGGACGACCCCGCCCGCCGGCTGCGCCTGGAGCCCCCACCGACGGCGCCCTTCCTCGACCGCCCCCTGCTGCGCGCCGCCGCCGAACTGAGCCTGCGCCTCGACGTCTTCCTCGATGGCCGCCTCGTCGAGACCTGGGACGATGCCGCGCTACACCACGAGCACCCCCGCTACCTGCCCCGCCTGCTCGGCCGCCGCAATGCCGGCGAGGCGCTGCGGCCCCCACGCATCGACCTGCCCGACCCCGAGGATCCCACCGCCGAGGCCGACCGCCTGTGGGGCAACACCGACGATCCCTGGGGCTCCGACTACCTGCGGCCCAGCGCGCTGCTGGCCGACGCCTGGCTGATTCCCGGCAAGGCGCTGCTCGGCGATCCCGGCGGTCTGCTGCTGTCCGCGGCCGGAATGCCCCCCTCCCGCCACGGTCGCGACGCCACGCAAGGCACCGAGCGCCGCCATTTCTTCGACCCTACCGAGATGGATGCGGCCGACGCGCTTGAAGATGCCGACCACCGCTTCGTCGCCTTCGGCTTCCGCCCCGGCGCGCTGGACGCCCTGGCCGGCTGGGATCTGCACCATCCCTTCGAGCCCGTCGCCCTCGTCGCGCTGCCCGACCTGCTCCACCCGACGCCGCCCCGAGCAATCATCGACCCGCCCCTCCCGGGCGACGACGCCCCCTGCTTCGCCACGCAGTGCAGCCGCGCGGCGGCAAGCCGTACCGCTCACGCCCTCGACTACCCGCGCCTGGGCTTCGATGCCGCCTCTCTGCAGGACGCCCAGCTCCGCCTGGTCCGTCACTGCGAGACCCAGGGCGCCCGCATCGCGATGCTCGACCTGCCACCCGGGCTGCTCGCCGGAGACATCGTGCGCTGGCGCCACCTGCTGGCCAGTGACCGGGCGGCACTCTACACCCCCTGGCTGCGGGTCGACGCCGGGGGCAGCGCCGCGACCGTACCCCCCGCGCCAGCCGCCTGCGGCATCGCTGCCCAGGTCGAGAACGACACCGGCGTATGGGCGGCGCCCGCCAACCGACCGGTCAGCGGCGCCTTCGCCCGCGCCGACGACGCCGGCCTGCCCGAGCCGGGCTTCCTGTTCGAGGAGCGCATCGACGAGATCCGCGACACCGAGCGGGGCCTGATGCTGCTCGGCGCACGCACCACCTCCGGCGACCGGGACTGGACCCATCTGTCCGTGCGCCGCCTGATCGACTGGCTGAAGGCCCAGATCGCCGCCGACCTGGCCTGGGCCCCCTTCGAACCCAACGACGCGCTGCTGTGGTCGGCGATGGCCGGCACCGCGCGCCGCCGGCTGATGGCGCTGTTCGACGCCGGCGCCCTCGCCGGCCGCAGCGACACCGACAGCTTCTTCGTGCGCTGCGACGCCGGCACCCACACCACCGCCGACCTGGACGCCGGCCGCGCGATCCTGCTGGTGGGGGTCGCACCGGCCGTACCGGCCGAGTTCATCGTCTTCCGCCTGGTCCGCCACGGCGCCGACGAAGCCCGCATCGAGGTGGCCTGATGCCCGCCGACACGCTGCTCACCAGCTTCAACTTCGCGGTGCAGATCGAGGTATCCGGCCTCGGTGGCGACGAAGGCCTGGCAATGGGCCCCCGCCGGGGCGCCTTCTCCGAAGTCCAGGGCCTCGAGATCGGCATCGAACCGGTGAGCTTCCGCGAAGGCGGCTACAACCGCGGCACCCGCCAGCTCGTCGGCAAGACCAGCAACCCGCCGCTGGTGCTCAAGCGTGGCCTGTCCCTCGACCCGGCCTTCTGGGCCTGGGTCCGGCGCTGCCTCGACGGCAACTTCCCGCTGCCCTATGTGTCCGGCACGATCCGCGTGATGCAGGCCGGCGGCGCGTCCACCGAGGCCGCGGTGTGGCGCTTCGACAACGGCATCGTCAGCAAGGTCAGGGCGGCGGACCTCAACGCCACCAGCGGTCGCGAAGTCGCCCTCGAAGAACTGCACATCGTCCACGAAGGACTGAGCCGGGAGCTGTCATGACGACCAGCCAGTTCCGTCGCGCCAAGCTGGTGCCTTTCGATGCGGGCGGCCGCAACCCCGAGGACGCCCGCGCGATTCCCCTCGACTTCAACCCCGACACCCTCACCCTCCGGGTGTCCGGCGGCGAGCAGCGCGACCGCGCCCGCCGCGGGCGCCAGCAGGTGCAGAACGTCGGTGCCTCCAAGGCCACGCTGAGCTTCGAATGCGTGTTCGATTCAACCCGTCCGCGCGACGCGTCCGCCGGTAGCGACGGCAGCGCCGGCGAGGAACAGCTCGACGTGCGCACCCGCACCAAGCCCATCGCCGACCTGCTGCAGGTCTTCGGCAGCGGCCGCGAACAGGCCCCGCGGCGGGTCCAGTTCCGCTGGGGCAGCCTGATCTTCAACGGGGTGATCACCGCCCACCAGGAGGTTTTCGATTACTTCAGCCCCAGCGGTGTGCCGCTACGCTCCAAGGTCCAGCTGACCCTCACCGAGCAGGAGTTCCGCTACGAGGTGAACGCCGCCGACGCCGCCCAGCGCCGCCAGGCTGCCGAGCAGGCCGGCGCCGACGCCCGCAGCCAGGCCGCCGCGGCCAACGCGCCCAGCCTGCTCGGCGGCGGCGCGGGACTGGGACTGGATCTCTCCGCCGGTTTCCAATTGTCGGCCAGCCTCGACCTGAACGTGGATCTCAGCCTGTCGGCCGAACTCGGGCTGTCCGCCAGCCTGGGCCTGTCCGCCGACATCGGTCTGGCCCTGGGTGCCGGCATGAGCCTCGATGCGTCCGCCGCCGTCGAGCTCTTCGGCCCGGCTGCGCTCGGCACCCACGCAGACCTCGGGCGCAGCGGCGTCGCGATGCCGCCCCCGCCGCCGGGCCTCGCGGCCCCCGGCGTGACGCCCAGCCCGTGGGCCCCGGATGGCCCCGCGCCGGGCAGCCGGGCCGCCGGTCTCGCCGCACTGGTGAGCAGCCAGCGGGCAGCGGGCGCGGTGGCGGCCCCGCCGGGAGGTCGCATGTCGGCCGGCACGGCAGGCCGCCGCACGGCGGATCCGTCCGCCGACGCCGCACCGCTCCCGCTGCGCGGCAGCCCACCGCTGACCCTGCGACGCACGCCAGACGCCCCGTCGCCGCTCTTCGCCACCCGCGCCACGCCCGTCGAGCTGGCCGGCGGCGAACGCCGGCCGCGCTGGGAAACCCTGCCGGCATCGGGCCGCACGCGCGGCGCCGCACCCGTCCGCGCCCCCTGCAGTTGCGGCGGCTGCGGCTGCCGGCGCTGTACCGGAGGCTGAACCATGCCGGTGACCATTGGCGAAGTCGCCACGACCATCGAAACCCTGCCCGCTGCCGACGACTCCCGCGGCAGCGCGGCGTCACCGGAAGAAGCGGCCCACGAAGTGCGCCTCGAGGAACTCCGCCAGCTCGTGCGTGAACTGGTGGCCGAGGAAGTCGAACGTCAGCTGCGCCGCAGGAGCGACTGTCCATGAGCGCTGACAGCCCCCTCATCACCGCCGGACGCCCGCAAATCAAGGTGGACGGCCGCCGCGCGAACCGCCTCGAGGCCGACCTGATCCGCCTCGAAGCCCGCGCGGACGCCGCCGGCGTCGCCTCGCTCGAAGCGGTCTTCCTCAACTGGGGCAGCCGCGAGCCTGGCCAGCCGGTGGACTTCGTCCATTTCGACACAGCTGCCGTGGATTTCGGCAAGCGTCTGGCCATTGCGTTCACGGTCACCGGGCAGGACGTCACGGTCTTCGACGGCCTCATCACCGGCATCGGCGCCGCCTACCCGGAACTGCGCCCGCCGGAACTGACCCTGCTCGCCGAGGACGCGCTGGCCGGTCTGCGCTACCGCCGGCGCACCCGCCTGTCCGAAAACGCCAGCGACGGCGACATCGCCTCGCGGATCATCCAGGATGCCGGCCTGCAGGCCGACGCGGGCCGCAGCGGCGCCAGCCATGTCGAACTGCTGCAGGTGAACGAGGACGAACTCTCGGCATTGCGCGCCCGCAGCGGCGACGCGCTGATCGCGCTGCGCGACGGCCAGGTGCATCTCACCGAAGCATCCGCCGCCACCGGAACCCCGCTGCGCCTCACCCGCGAGAACGAGCTGATCCGCTTCACGGTGCTCGCCGATCTGGCCCACCAGCGCGGCGAAGTCCGCGTCCACGGCTACGACGTGGGCGCCAAGGAGGCCATCCACGAAACCGCCGGCGCCGACGCGATCCGCCCCGAGGCGGGCCGCGGGCGGCTTGGCCCCGAAGTGGTCACCCGGGTCTTCGCCAACGCCGCCGAAGACCTGCACATGGAAGCGCCGGCCACCGGCGCCGAAGCCCGCAGCCTCGCCGAAGCCGCGATGCGCCGACGCGCACGCCGCTTCCTGCGGGGCCTGGGTGTGACTCGCGGTACGCCCGGCCTGCGGGTCGGCTCCAAGATCGAGCTGGTGGACCTGGGGCCCTGGTTCGCCGGCACCTACCTGGTCACCGCGGTCACCCACCGCTTCGACCAACAGGACGGCTACCGCACCGAATTCGAAGCCCAGCGCCCCCACCTGGGAGAATCCTCATGATCCCCGGCCTCACCACCCCGGCCGGCAGCGAAAGGCCGCGCCTCTACGGCGTCTATCCGGCCCTCGTGACCGACGTGCAGGACCCGGACGGCCAGGGCCGCGTGCAGATCCGACTGCCCTTCGTCGAGGAGAACGACGGCGGCAGCGCAACAGCCTGGGCGCGCCTGGCCACGCTGATGGCCGGCGCCGACCGCGGCACTTGGTTCATCCCCGAGGTGGACGACGAGGTGCTGGTCGCCTTCACCGCCGGCGACCCGCGCCGGCCGGTGGTCATCGGCGCGCTGTGGAACGGTGTCGATGCACCGCCCGAAACGATGGACAGCAACAACAACGTCCGCTCGGTCACCTCGCGCAGCGGCCACAAACTCACTTTCGACGACACCGCCGGCGCCGAGAAGGTCGAGATCGAAACCCAGGGCGGGCACCTGCTGACCCTCGACGACGCGGCCGGCGGCACGGTCACGCTGAAGCATTCCAACGGCGCGACGATCAAGATCGACGTGGCCGGCAACATCGAGATCACCGCCAACGTGAAGGTCAAGATCCAGGCCCCGGCCGGGCTGGACGTCACCGCGGCGATGGTCACCGTCGATGCGGCGATGTCGAAGTTCTCCGGCGTCGTCAAGGCCGACACCGTCATCACCAACAGCGTGGTGTCGGCCAGCTACACGCCGGGAGCGGGGAACATATGGTGACGAAGAAGCCGCCGACCCGCCTGCTGATCCCCGCCGACCGCCGGCCGTCGCGGGAACACCTGCTGGCCACGCAGCCCTTCTTCCTGCGCGACCTCGCCCAGGTGCCGCAGGACAGCGCGCCGCGCATCCTGTCCTTCGAGAGCGACGCGTTCATGGACGATTTCCTCGCCACCGCCGGCGAGACCCGTCCGCTGCCCCCGCTACGGCCCTGGCGCGACTGGTCCGAGCCGCCGGAAGGACTCGTGGACATCCTCGGCGTGCGCCGCTACCCGGCAACCATCCTGCGCCGCACGCCGTCCGCCGCCGAACTCGAACCGGCCGGCGGCCCGGCGATGGACGCCGACGGCATCCCCCACGGCCAGGCCCCCGGCGACGCGGCGCGCACGCCGGCTTGGCTGCGCAAGCTCTACCTGCCGCTGCACGAACGCTTCAACCTGCTCGCCTTCGACGTGGTCTGCGGCGCCGCCGGCTGGCCGCGCCTCGCCCGCGGACGGGTCAAGGGCGCAGGCGCGGTGATCCGCCGCCTCGTCGCCGCGACAAACATGGAACGCTGGGAAGACTGGATCGCCATCGACGAAAAGCAGGGCGGCTGGCTCGAGATCCTCGACGCCGACCTGCAGGTGCGCCTCCCCGGCGGCATCCAGGCCGATCCGGCGCGGCTGCCGCCGCTCGCCCCGGCCGACGAACTCAAGCTGCGCGCACTTTTCGGCCTCGATCATCTGGCGCCGCTGCCGGCCGTCGCCCTCCCCAGCCAGCCCCTCAACCTGGTGCCACCCGATGCCGGCCAGGCCGCCGGGCACTGCACACTGTTCGGCTACCTGCCGGTGTTCAGCAGCGCGCGGGAAATCGCCGCCGAACGCCTCGGCGCCGCCTCGATCGCCGCCACCGCCGAGGCCATGCGGGCCCGCACCCACGACCGCCTCGACGCGCTGTTCCAGTCCAGCGCCACGCTGCGCAGCGTCGCCACGCCGCACCTGCGCAGCCTGCTGGAATACACCGTACTGCCGGCCCGGCCAACGGCGATCGAGTTCGACGACGCCAGCGTCCTGTTCGCCAACCTCGTCTTCGGCGCACCGTTCGGCGTCACCCACCCCGACGACACCGTCGCCCAGGCCACCGATCTCGCGCTGCGCGAAGCCCTCGGCCGGCTGTGGCACACCGCCACCTCCGCCGTCACCGACAACAACGACATCGCCGGCAACGTGGTGTCAGGGTCCGAGCTGTGGTTGTCGGCCAACGCGGCAGCCGCCGCATCGGAAGCCAACCTTTTCAGCACCCTGCCAGACGCCAATCCCCTCCCCGGCAACCAGACCGCCGCCTGGCTCGCCGCCAGCGCCGGAGGGGAGAGTGGCAGCTGGGATGCGCTGGTCCGCGTCCGCCTGTTCCAGCTCATTGACGCCTGGCTGGCCGGCAGTCCACTTCCGCTGCCACCCCAGGGCCAGTCGACGCTGATCGGCGAGGACGACCTCGCCGCCCTCTGCGTGATCGCGCTGCTGCGCCTGCGCGGCTGCCGGCTGGCGCTGGCGGCAAGCATCAACCGGACCCTGTTCGGCGACGCGAAGGCTGCCGAACTGACCGCCCACGGCGCCGACGGCCACCTCGAACTGGGCCTTGCCGCCCTCGGCGAGATGGTGGACGGCGTGCTCGCCCAGGAGAGCGGGCGCGGCGACATCCAGGCCACGCCGCCGTGGCCGGCCCTCACTTTCAGCGAAATCGCCGCAGCCGCGCTGCCGCGGGTCATGAGCGCCCATCAGGCCGGAAACGAACTCGCGCGCATCCACGCCCGCTTCGACGCTGAACTCGCCACCGCCGGCAACGCCGCCATTGCCCAGCTCGACCTGGCAAGCAGCGCGGCCGCGACGCGCATCGGCAACGCCATCGCGGCCCTCAATCCCGCCCCGGCTTTTGCCGCCACGGGTCTGGATCTGGCCGATCCGCCGGCCCGCGGCCTGCTCGTGCTGCCGGCCTTCCGTTTCAGCCAGAGCAGTCTCGACGCCTTCCGCGACGCCGCCGCAGCCCGCTACGCCGCCCGGCCGGAGCTCGCCGCGCTGCCCGAGGCCCGCGCCACCGACGGCCTGCCGCGGCTGCGCTTCGACGCCGAACACCTCTACGCCGCGTGGGGCTGGGTGCGCATCGCCGGCCGCACACGCTGCGAGCCCGAGCGCATCCTGTGGACCCGGCGCAGCGAACCCTTCACGATCGCCGACCCCACCGACCTGCTCGGTGCCCGCCCGGCCAGCATCCAGATGCCCGACATCCCCAGGCTGATCCGCGACATCCCGCGCATCGCCCGGGCCCGCGCCCGGCCCTTCGCCGGCATGGCCGCGCCACCGGGCTCGGCGGTCAAGGTCGGCGCGGCGATGGCCGACACCCGCCGGGATTACGGCATCGGCATGATCTGCAACTTCGGCATCCCGGTGCTGACGATCTGCGCGCTGATCCTCTTCAACATCATCTTCCACATCCTCATCGCACTGCCGGGCTTCGCGTGGATGCTCTTCCTGAAGTTCTGCATTCCATTTCCCAAGAGGGGACCATGAGCACCGACAAGCTCGGCCAGGGATTGCGCTTCCCGCTGCTGACCCGCGACGGCTTCGGCTGGATATCGGGGGCCGCCGCGGTCGAACAGTCCATCCGCACGATCCTTCTCACCGAACCCGGCGAACGCATCGCGCGGCCGAACTTCGGCGTCGGGCTGCGGCGCTTCCTGTTCGCCCCCAACAGCCTCGAACTGCGCACGCAGATCCGCGCAGCGGTCAGCGAAGCCCTGCTGCGCGACGAGGCGCGGATCCGCGTCGAAGCCGTCGTGGTCAGCACCGACCCCAGCGAGGCGACGGTGCTGCGCATCGCGATCCGCTATCAAATCCTTGGCGAACCCGGCGCACGCAACCTGGTGTTTCCCTTCTATCTGAACGGGGGTGCCTGATGGCCATCCTTCCTCCCCGCCTCGACGACCGTGCCTTCGACGACCTGCGCGCCGAACTGGTCCGCCGCATCCCGGTTCATGCCCCCGAGTGGACCGACCACAACGCCTCCGACCCCGGCATCGCCCTCGTCGAACTCTTCGCGGCCCTCGGCGACAACCTGCTCTACCGCCTGAACCGCGTACCCGAGGCCGCAAGGCTGGAGTTCCTGCGCCTGCTGGCGATCGCCCCCGAGCCGGCGCGGGTCGCCCGGACGATGGTGCGCCTGGAAGCCCGGCGCGGCCCCTTCGCGCCGGTGCCGGTGGATTTCGGCACCGGCAGCCCGACCCTCGAGCTGGCCGCCGGCGATCTGCATTTCCAGGCCATCGAGGAGATCACCGTGCTGCCTGTCGAACTCCAGGCCTGGGTCAAGGAGCCTTATATCGGCCCGCTGCTGCCGGGCGGCCTCGACAACGTGAGCACGCTGCTCGCCGATCACCTGGGCACTGCCGTCCCGCCGGCCCTCGCCCAATACCGCCCGGTGCCCCTCGCGCCGCCCGACGGCGGACGGCTGCCGGCCCCGGTCTCCAGCGGCGCCAGCCTCGACGGGCGCCTGTGGCTGTGCCTGCTCGCCCCGGAAGCGGCGATGGCCGAGGCGCTGCGCGCCACCGCCAACGACGCCGAAGCCGCCCGCGGGCTGATCCGCCAGCGCCTGGCCGGGCAGGTGCTCAACATCGGGCTGCGCGTCGACGACCAGTTGTGCGGGTCGACCGAGCACCATCGCTGCCCCGATCCGGGCAGCGACCCCCAGCGCTGGCCGCTGCGCTGGGAAATCTCCACCGGCCGCTTCACCGGCGCCACGCCCCACGTGGACCGCGTGCGCTACCAGCGCCTCGCGGTGGTTGCCGACAGCACCGGCAACCTCGCCCGGCAAGGCACCGTGCGCCTGCGCCTGCCCGACGCGCCGGGCAGCACCGAGCCCTTCGGCAACTGGACCGCGGCCTCCTTCGATCCGCCGGATCCCGACCTGCTCGGCGTCGGCGAGCTGCCTCCCCGCCTCGACGACGACAAGCTCGACGCGCGCACGCTGGGCTGGCTGCGCGTCACCCGCGTAGACGCCACCCATCCGCCCTTCCGCCTGCGCTGGGCCGACGCCAACGTGGTACGCGTCGAGCAGGCCGTCACCGCCCCGGCCGAACTTCTCGGCTATGGCGACGGCACCAGCGGCCAGCGCCATGCGCTGGCTCACACGCCGGTGATCGCCGGCAGCGAGGAAGTGCAGGTGTTCGGCACGCTGGGCTGGGAAAGATGGCAGTTGGTGGACGATCTCGCCCTCGCCGGACCCGACGACCCCTTCTACACCCTCGACCCCAGCGAGGGCAGCATCCGCTTCGGCGACGGCCTCCACGGCCGCATGCCGCTGCCCGGCGAGGCGATCCGCTGCCTGTCCTACAAATACGGCGGCGGCGTGCGCGGCAATGTCGGCGCCACGCGCATCAACCGGGTGCTGCGCGCCTCGCCGGCGGCCGCCCTCGCGCTGAAGGTCGGCAACCCGCTGCCCGCCGAAGGCGGCGTCGACGCGGAGACCGTCCAGGAGGCCAGCGCGCGGATACCCCGGGTGCTGCGCCACAACGACCGCGCGGTGGGTGCCGCCGACTTCAGCGACCTGGCCCTCGGAACCCCCGGCGTGCAGGTCGGGCGGGCCCAGGTGCTGCCCCGCCACAAGCCCGACGAGCGGGTGGACGGCGTGCCCGGCGTGGTCACCCTGATCGTGCTGCCCGCCTACGACCCGCTGCAGCCGGACCAGCCGACGCCGGACCGCGAGATGCTGCGCCGCGTCTGCGCCCACCTGGAGCCGCGTCGCCTCGTCACCACCGAGTTGTACGTGACGCCACCCCAGTACGTGCGCCTGTCCTGCTCGGTGGCGGTCGAGCCCGAGCCCGGGGCCGGCGAGGAAACCCTGCGCCGCCACATCGAACTCGCCCTGCGCCAGCACCTCGCACCGCTGCCCCCCTACGGCCCCGACGGCCAGGGCTGGCCCTTCGGCCGCAAGGTCCGCGACCGCGACGTCGAGGCCGCGACACTGCGCGTCCAGGGCGTGCGCCTGGTCAACGAGGTGCGCATCGTCGGCGAGGAGATCGACCGCATCGGCACCCGTCGGGCAGTGACGCAGAGCGTCGCGATGCAGGCCTGGCAGCTGCCGGTGCTGCTCGAGGTGCGCGTGGCCATCGGCGCCAATGCGCTGGCCGAAGTCCTGCCGCCGCTGAACGCCGAGCCCGCGCCGCTGCCGGTCGACAGCATGCCGGTGCCGGTCGGTAAGGAGGAATGCTGATGAGCCCGCGCCGTCCTGCCAGCGGCCCGCGCTTCGCGCATCTGACCGGGCGCCCCATGTGGTCGCACTGCGACCACGACGGGACGCGCCTGGAAGGCACGCCGGCCGCCGTCGTGCTGGCGCCGCAGCGGGACGGCGACGCCACGCCCGCGCCCACCCCGGCCGACTACGCCGCCTGGCAGGCGGTGCAGGGCAGCGCGGTGCGCCTTCCCTGCGCGCCCGACCAGTGCACCGAATCCCTCGTCGTGATCGCCCGCCCCGGCAGCCCGCCGGTCACGCTCACGCCGGCCGGCTGGCTGCCGCTGCCGACGCCGGCCCCCGCCGCCGCGCCCACCTCCAGCCTCGACTTCGCACCACCGCCCCCGATGCCGGCGCCGCCCACACCGGACGCCCTCGCCCTCGACCCGGCCGGCCGCGTCTGGCTGCTCGACCGCGCCGCACGCTGCCTGCGCCTGCTGGCGCCGGATTTCCGCGTGCAGGCGACGGTCGCGCTGCCGCCGGATTTCGACCCGGGCTTGCTGGCCTGCAGCGCGGTCGGCCTGATCCTCACCGAACGGACCACCCCGCGCCTGCTGGTGCAGCCCTGGGGCGGCGCATGGCGGGGCTACCAGATCCCGGCGATGGTCGGTGACCGCCTCGTATCTGTCGCCGCAGACCCCGCCTGGCCCGTCGCCGTGGCGCTGCTGAAGAGCAAGCAGAACCGCTGGCGCCTGCTCCTCGTCAGCGCCAGCGGGGTCACGATCCATGCACTGCCGCTGGCCGTCGCGCCGCTGCAGATGATCCTCAGCGCCACCGACACGGTGCTGATCGGCGAGGTGTCGAACCGCCCCGGCGACCCACGCCCATATTTCTTCCGCGAATACAAGCTGAACCCGAGCGGACCGGAAGCCGAGCGTGGCTTCGCGGTGCGCGGCTTCGACGGCCGCGCGCTGTGGCTCGAACGCCGTTGCGAGGGCCTGCGGGTGATGGCCAGCACCGCAGCCGGCGCCCGCCCCCTCTTTCCCCGCGAACAGCCTCTCGCAGGCCGCGGCACGGTGGAAACCTACGCCCTCGATTCGGGCATCTTCGGCTGCGTGTGGCACCGGCTTTTCGCGGATCTGTGCCTGCCCGCCGACTGCGCCATCGCCATCGAGGCCAGGACCGCCGACGACCTGCCGCCGGTGGAGATCCGCCGCGGCGCGCGCCTGCCGGTCGACCAGGCCGGTGAGACCCGCCCGCCCCCCGTCGACGACCCCTGGCCACCGCTGGGTTCGCTGGCCCCCGGGGAAGCGGAGGGCTGGGTTCCCCTCGGACTGGCCGACGCTCGGCAGGCCCAGGCCGACCAGGCCCTCGCCGGCGGAGTCGCCGAACGCCCCTCTGAAGACCCGCTCGCCGCCACCCGGGGCAAGCCGGCCAAGCCGCCGGCCGGCATGTGCACCCACGAGCTCCTGATCACCGCACCGCCCGGCCGCTACCTGTGGCTGCGTGTCCACCTGGCCGGCACCCGCCGCCAGGGGCCGGCCCTCTTCGCGCTGCGCGCCACCTTCCCGCGGCCCTCGCTGCTCGACTACCTGCCCGCCTACTGGCGCTCCGACCCCGAAGGGGCCGATGCCACCGAGCGCGCACTGGCCTTGTTCGAAGCCTGGACCACCGAGATGGACCAGCGGATCGATGTGCTGCCGACCCTCCTCGATCCGCGCCTGGTGCCCGCCGATGCGCTGCCCTGGCTGGCCTCCTTCCTGGCCCTGGGCTTCGACGCACGAGTGCGTGAAGGCGTACGCCGCCAGTTGCTGCAGGAGATCGCCGAGCTCTACCGCGCCCGCGGCACCGTGCCGGGCCTCACGCGCTTGCTGTCGATCCTCGCCGAGGCGCCAGTGCAGATCGTCGAGAACTTCCGCCTGCGCCGCCCGACCGCGGCCTTCGTCGGCGACGCCTGGGTCGGCCCGGGTCTCGAAATAGGCGGCACCGAGAGCCTGCTGGCCGCCGCTGGCCTGGACGACTGGGAGCGCGAGCTGGCCGGCGAGCACGCCGCGCTGCTGCTGCGCCGCGCCACCGAAGCCACGCCCTGCCCGGCGCGGCCCCCCGCCGATCCGCTGCCCGGCGACCCGCAGATCGCCTTCTACCGCCGTCATGCCCACCGCTTCACGGTGATCGTGCCACGGGCCTGTGACGCGACGCTGGCCGAGGTGCTGGAGCTGGCCGTCGAAACCGCCAAGCCCGCCCACACCCTGCACCGGCTGTGCTGGCTGGACGCCGGCTACCGGGTCGGCAGCGCCAGCCTGGTAGGGCTCTCCCACCTCGGGCCGGTCGACCGCAGCCGGCCCGCGGTACTCGGCGACGCGGTGCTGTCCACCTTCACCACCCTCCACCGCGGCGGCCGCGAAGACCGCTACCCCTACTTCAAACCCATGCAGCCATGGGAGGCCTCATCATGAGCACGCCCTCGTCCGCCGCCACCTTCACGCCGCTCGACGACCTCGACCCCGCCACGCCGGGCGATCCCTTCACGCGCCTGCGCTACCACTACGGGCAGCTCCTCGGGGCCGACGACTTCACCACCGAGCAGCGCTACTTCCTGCTCCGCAGCCGCCTGCACAACGCCGCGCTGCACGGTTTCGGCACCGTCTGGGGCCTGAAGGTCGACGCCGTGCAGGTCGACGCCGCACTGCGCCTCACCTGCGAGCCGGGTCTCGCCATCGACGCGCTGGGACGCGAGATCTTCGTGCCGCAGAAAGTCTGCCTGGACGTCACCGGGCTGGCCGCCACGCCCTTCTGGGGCGAACTGTCGGCGCCCCCCCCGGCCACCCCGCCGGACGACGACAGCCCAGTCGATCGTCGCCGCCGCATCTATGTGGTGCTGCGCTACCGGGCCTGCCTCACCGACCTGGCCCCGGCCATCGTGCAGCCCTGCTCCGGCGCGGACGAGGCGCTCGCCCCCTCCCGCGTCGCCGACGGCTACCGGCTGTGCCTGGAGGCCGAGGCGCCGGACGGCGCCGGTCTGCCGGTCCGCGACATCACCCTGCGACCGACGCCCGCCGAGCCCCGCGCCCGCCTGCTGGCCCAGATCCTCAATCCACCCACCGACCTGGCGAGGCTGTGGAGCGGTGCCGACGAGGCCCCGCTGCTGCTCGCGGTGCTCGACCTCACGCCAGTCGGCACGCCGGTCGAGCGGGTCGAACTGTCGGGAGACATCGACAACGCCGTGCGCGCGCTACTGCCCCACGTGCAGACGATCGCCGACCTGGCCCTGGGCATCCACCTGGAAGGCCCCGCCGGGCCCGCCGCCTTCCAGGCCGTCGGCATCGCCGCCGCGCCGGGCAGCGGCGCCGACGCCGCGCGCATGGTCGTCGCGGTGCGCACCAGCCGGCCCATCCAGACGGCGAGCCTGGCGCCGGGCTCGGTGCGCGTGCTGCGCTTCGACGCCGTCGCCAAGGCCTGGACCGCCCTCGCCATCACCACCTCGGCACCCGGCGCAGAAGGCATCACCGTCACCGTCGACGATCCACCCTGGGCGGCCGGCACGCCCTACCAGGTCTGCCTCGCCGGCACCGGTGCCGAGGCGCTGCTCGACGGCGACAACCACCCCCTCGCCGGCGTGGTCGGCGAGGCCGTGCCGGCGGGCGCCGGTCGCGACGCCTGCCTGTTCGCCACCTACACCCCGCCAACTGCCTGAGCCGGAGCCCGTCATGAGCACATATCAGTGGAAGAACATGGATGCCGGCCTGCTGACGATGATGGCCAAGCTCGCCCGCAACGAGGCGCTCAGCGCCGCCGACGAACTGTCGATCGCCGAATTCCTGCAGGGCTTCGTCCACGCGACGAAGGAGCCCGGCATCGCCACCGGGCCGGCCGGTGACGTGCGCGGCAGCAACAACCTGCGCCGCACCAACTGGTTCAACGGCCGCTACCTGACTGCCGAGGCGCTATCCCGCCAGGACGTCTATTTCGATGCCCGCGCCCGCCTCGGCGCCCACGCCCAGATGCCTGGCATCGCCTGGGGGCTGGGCCTTTCGGCCACCGGCGCCAACGCCACGCCGCTCGCCACCGATCTGCGCGACCGTGGCGGCATGCCCCCTGACCGGACCCTCACGCTGCGGCGTGGACTGGCCTTCGACCATGTGGGCCGCCCCATCCTGGTGTCCCAGCCCTTCGCCTTCACCGTCGAACAGCTCCTCGGCGCCTATCGCAAGACGCCCCAGAAGGTCGTCGGCGGCGGCGTGGAGTTCATGCCCTGCGTATGCCTCGTTCCCGACCCGGCGGGCCCGACCGGCGGCGGCGCGCTGCTGCCCACCGGCCCCTACCTGCTGGTGATCCAGCCGGGCGAGAGCGAGGAAGGCGGCGCCAAGGTGATGGGCGAGATCTGCGGCGGCGCGGCGGCGGCGACCTGCCGCGCGGATGCCTGGCGCGGCGGCTTCGGCCTGTCCCTGGTGCGCTTCCCGGTCGAGTTGCCGCTGCGCGCCGACCTGGCCTCCGCCTGGGCGCTACGCGGCACCCTGTCGGCCTATTTCTTCGACGTCTTCGAGCATGCGCTGTGGAAGCGCTGGGATCCGGACTTCCTCACCGACGGCCCCTTCTGCGCCGACACCGGCCCGGGCCGCCACGACGGCGCCGCCATCGCGCTGGCCATGCTCTACCTGGGCGAGGACGGCAGCGTGCTCTTCCTCGACCAGTGGATTCCACGCCGCACGATCTGCGACAGCCCTGCCGAGGACTGGCACCGCACCCGCTTCGGCGCGCCGCCGCGGGCCGCCGCGTGGGCGCGCATCCACCAGTTCCAGTGCATGCTCGCCGAAAGCCTCGCCAAGGCCCCTCTCAGCGGCGACGGCGACGACTTGTACGCCCGCGGCTTCCGCCACATCCCGCCGATCGGCTTCCTGCCGATCCGGCCGGGGCGCAAGGACGGTGAATTCAGCAGCGGCATCGCGCTGGTCGACAACCTGCTGAAGGCCACCAACGCGTCCCGCTTCCTGGTCTCGCCCCTCGTCGAAAACGCCATCGAGCAGGCCAGCCGCTACTTCCGGCGCACCCGGGTGATTCCCTACGCGGTGGTCGCACTGCACGACGACGACATCCTCGAGGACCTCGCCAACGTGTTCGACAAGGATCCGGTCCAGCTGGCCCGGCGCTCCCCGCAGTTCGACACCGGAAACACCGACGCCGCAGGCAACACCGCTTCCGACAAACGCTACGGCCTCGCCCAGAACACCACCACCACCACCGCGCTGCCCGGCTTCC
>Ga0213919_1000422_pt1 | contig 18757 bp, 15 predicted proteins | sample McNCre317MG_FD_161056 | JGI IMG/M metagenome (GOLD analysis project Ga0213919, IMG submission 161056) | Freshwater microbial communities from McNutts Creek, Athens, Georgia, United States - 3-17 MG | ecosystem: Environmental > Aquatic > Freshwater > Creek | place: USA: Georgia | collected... | reverse complement strand
GTTGACAACCAACCAAACCAATCAAGGAAAATAAAAGAATGATTCTGATATTATTGAAATTCATACGCTTACCTCTTTTACTCAAACAAATCATATTGCTTCAGTCTTAAGTCTATCGGAAAAAAAATGAATTCGATTAAATACAGTTTAAGCACTCGAAATAATTAAGAAAAGTAGAGCTGTGATTTAGATTGAGGCGGGCTATCTTATTGAAATAAGTGAAGTCTTATATTGGGGCATCAGAAAAAAAACTTGGAGTGTCAATTTCATCTTCAAAATTTGAAAACATACTGAATAAATAAAAAAAAATGGAACTTTTCAGTCCCATTTTTAGTCATAAAACAAAGCGACTATTAAATTTTCAGATACGAATGTTTTAAATATGTGTTTTTAAAAAAGTCGAAATCTGCTCTTTGGGTTGATTTCCAACCAATTCACCAACTTGTTGACCATTTTTAAAAAGCAATAAAGCAGGAATCCCACGAATACCATACTGACTTGGTGTTTGAGGATTTTCATCAACATTCATCTTTACAATTTTAACCTGTCCACCCATTTCTTGTGCGATTTCTTCTAGTTTTGGTGCCAAGGCGCGACAAGGCCCACACCACTCTGCCCAAAAATCAACGAGAACTGGCGTTGAAGATTTCATAACATCTGAATCAAAGCTTGAATCAGTCACTGGTTTTGTCGTTTGAGCCATATTTGATCTCCTTTTTTCATCTATCTCTTACTTTTTAAGTAAGGCCTTAGCAAACTTTTTTCTTTCTTCATCTTGCAGTCTCAACTCTTCAGAAGAAGAGTCTTTAAACATCACTTTATTAGCTGCTTTAGTTATCTTCTTTCCTAAGCCTTTTTTCAAATCTTGATTGATATCCTTTATCGATTGATTGTAAGAATCAATTCGTAGTGGTAACTCACCGCTTAAAGACTCTAACTCATTTTTAAGGCCATTTTTATACTCTTCACTTAAAACCAAATCTTCGGGCATTTTGGCTTCCGGCGATGACTTTAAAATCATCGGATTGGATTCTGTCGCTGGACGCCCTGTGACCTTAGCTTGCGTAAAACCAATGACATCGCTCTCACTCATCTTTGGTTCGTCTGCCTCTTTTTGTTGCGGCAGCAACGAGGACGAAATAATCTGAATTTCAGAATCGACGGTTTGCCCTGTTTTTTTAAGAACTTGATTTTCAAAGTTACGAAATGTTCCATCAGTTTGAGCAAAACGTAGCAACCGATCCATCATCACTTCACGATCAAATTGTGTCAAAGAAAGCAACTGCGAGACTAACTTCATCGCTCCAATTGGTTCAAATAAAAGCAAATCCATTCTTAATTTAATGAAATCATCTGGGTTTGATTGATGAGTCTCAGAAAAAACTAGAATAATTTTTCCTAAAAATTTATTATTTTCTTTAAGTTTTTTACCAATGCTCTGAGACGAAACGCGCGTTGAGTCACCTTTTGCAATTAAGTAATCTGGATTAAAGGAAAGTATTTTTTCAGGAAGATTGTACTCATTGGTAATCGACTCCACCTCAAAACCCACCTTACGCAAGGTCATTTCCAAGTGGCTCACATATTGAATATCATCACTAGCAATTAAAACTCTATCCATTGGTCTATTCTAAAAGGACTCGATGACCGGAGCAAAGAAATTGTTTAATATAAGACCTGAAATGTTAAGAAATAAAAGAGTTTTTATCTATCTTCTGACCGAAATGATTCCTTCCTTTTTACTAGGTATCTTGGTTTTTATTTGCATTCTTCTCATGTTTCAAGCCCTTCGCTTAACTGAATTTTTATTAGTCCACGGTATCAAAATGAGCGTCTTAGCGAAAATTATGGGTTACATGAGTATTTCATTCTTACCCATGCTTTTCCCCATGAGCCTTCTCTTCTCTGTATTAATGACCTACAATCGCCTTTCTCAAGACTCAGAAGTGATTGCATTTAAAGCAACTGGTGTAAACTCATGGTCATTGATTATGCCAGCACTTATTTTTGCCTGCATTGTGACCTTTTTTTCGTCGCAAACATCCTATTATTTGGCCCCTTGGGGAAATCGTCAATTCGAGGTTCTAATTAATAAGCTGGGCAACACAAAAGCTGCTGCCTCGATCAAAGAAGGCACCTTTTCTGAAGGTTTTTTTGATCTCGTGATTTATGCGAACAAGGTTGAGTCCAAATCAGGAGCCCTGACCGATCTTTTTATTTATGATGAAAAGCAGCCCAATGCCCCTATGACTATTATTGCTCCGGCAGGAGAAATTATTCCTGACGAAACCCATCCAGGTCACTCGGTTTTGCTGCGACTTTTCAAAGGACAAATTCATCGCAAAAGTGATTCTCACACAGTCGTCAATTTTGATTCTTATGATATTTTATTAAATGATCCAATCCGTTTACAAGAACGAGAAAAATCAGCTTCATCACTGACTCTTGGTGAACTCAATACACTTCGTGAAAGTCCACAAATGACCGACGCACAGAAATTAGATTTCAATATTGAATTTCACAAACGAACAGCACTGTCCGTCGCCTGCCTCATATTTGCCTTAGTGGGCGTGGCTTTCGGGCTAGTTTCAAATCGACGAAGTGGAAAGTCTTCAGGATTTATTTTGTCAGTTGGATTTATTATTTTATATTGGGTGGTCTACTTAGCCTTCGAATCAACTGTGCGTTCGCAGCAGTTACAACCGTGGATTGGAATCTGGCTTCCTAACCTGATCTTTGCAAGCTTCGGCATTTACCAGTTAAAAAACAATTGGGATTAAACTCAGATTTTTTTGTGAAATTCTCAAGAAGAGGCTAACTTAAAAATGAGACGATGCAGTAGCTTCCGTACTACTGGGGTCATCCGTGACCACATCGCCCCTCCCTGTACTCTATTAAGAATGATCTTTTATTTTTTTTCAAAGGCTTTTTTTAGATTATTTCACTTTTTATCACAGATCTTGTCATACAAAACCTCACAACTAGATGTAGTGATAAATACCAAAAATAATCACTAGATCTACTAAAGCATGTATTTCAACTAACACCTAGACCACATTTCAGCCTTCCAAAAATCAAGCATGTCCTCTGTTGAGGTCACTAAGTAAGCTCCTTCTCGGGCCAACTTTAAATTTCCTTCAAACCCCAAAATTTGTGGATGCGAAGGAATGGTCAAAACAGGACGGCCATTTTCAAGACAATGATGAACAGTTAACAAACTTCCACTTTTAAGTGAAGCCTGCGCGACCATGGTCACTTCGCCTAAAGCTGCGATGAGACGATTTCTGTGAAAAAAATAAGACTTATGCAACGGACTTTGATATTCAAACTCGCTCAAAAAAGTTAAACGCCCTCGAGCCATTTGACTTAAGTACTCACATAAAGACTTCGGATAAAGTCGACCTAACCCCGAAGGCAAAACAAAAATTGTGGATCTTTGCTCTTTCAGAGCTATATCATGCGCCAATTGATCAACACCAAGCGCCCCACCACTCACAACCCCCACACCCAAAGTCTGCAGAAAACGCCCCAAGTGTTGTTTCAGCCAACTTTCCGTTAATGTTGACATTTGCCTTGAACCCACCACAGAAATAAACAATTCATTCAACCAAAATGGCTGCCCTTGAAACTCTAAAAACAAAGGAGGCTCTTTCATTTTATAAAATGCTGTGGGATAACAGGCATGTCCTGGATGCGTCCACCGAATGGATCGACTTGCCAATTCATGCAAGTAGTTTTCGGCCGCATGATACTCTTCCAATGTGTAGTTAAAATCTGAAGGAATTGCTATCAGATCGGTTGGATTTCGGAATTTTTTTTGTCTGTGAAGAATTTTAAATAAAATGCTCTGCATTTTATTTTGTATTTACAAATTTCTAGCCAACTATTGAATAACTATACGATCACCGACTTGTATACTATCAGCTAAAGAGGTGATCACACCAACGCCAAACGAACCAAACTTTTGAAGCAATTTAATCTGTCCGCTGATTTTCTCAGTCAATTGTGACTTAATATAGACGATTTTATCTTCTTCGATAAACTGAGATCCTAAATCTAAGTAGACATATTGATGTATCATAAACAGATTTTGCTCATCTACAAATGGGCCACCTATAATCTCTGGTTCGCTCACGGTGCGTTTTTTAGTGCCCAACTGTGATAAAATTTCTTTTGGAACAAAAACATAATCAGAGGTATAAACCGTGTTACAGTATTTTAACCTTAACTTGCCATCTTCAACAAAAACAGCGTCACCCACTTGTCGATACGCATACACAAGTCCATCTTTAGTTTGCAAAGATGGACTGGGAGCCAATATAGCATAATCTCGCACGGGTGGTCTTTTGAATTTAACTTTTATAATATCACCAGCAGAACATTTAATTTTAGATTGATCCTCAATTGAAATAGTTACATCTGAAGAAACAAGTTTATCGGTTAAAATCATCCCTTTAGAATACACATTTTCGATCTTAGGCTCCTCACCCAACTGAATCTCAACAGGCTGAGGCTTTCCGTAGTAACGCAAATTTTGATATAAAGGAAAACTTTCTGGAATCGCCGTGGGTTGACTTTGAGTTTCTAACCATTCTTTTTTGACAGCCTTCGATCTTTTCGGTGGGGTATACAATTGAGGTTCAACTTTTGATCCAGAAGATTGACCACCCTGCGGCTCTACAGATAACGGTATAGAGTTTGTCTGAGGCTCAGGCGCTGAGTCTCTTTCTTCTTGATCTGCATGCGACCCCACAGTCAGAGTCGGCAAATCTTCAGCATTTCCTGGGTAAAAATGAATTGGCATTCCAGGTGTAATAAAGTGAGGATTTAAAATTCCTTGACGATTGAGAGCCCAAATCTTTGGCCAAAACTGAGGGTCCCCAAAAAGCGTTTCGCTGATCGACCAAAGAGTGTCGCCTTTAATCACTTGATAGACCTCGGAAAAACGATTTCTTGCCGCAACCGACCACTGCTCTACCGATGTCGGAAACTGATTAAATTTTTGATAAACTTGATGATATGTTTTTTCTAATTTTAAATCAGGGTCATCATCATTATAAGAAGCTGTTGAAGACACCTTAGAAGTAGATTTTTTTATTTTTTTAGCAGCTGACTTTTTTTTATTTTTAGATTTTGCTTGGACAGTTTTTTGACGTGATACCGGCGACTGTGAGTCTGTCGATGGCTCGATGGGAGCGGCTGGAGTAGGACTTGCTGTCGGAGGAGCATCAAGCAACTGTTTAATGTCTTCGAGCACAGGCTCTTCATCGTCTTTTAAATTTTCTTGCCGCGCTTTTAATGGATCAATATTTTCTGCATCGCCAATAAAAGAGCTACTTTCTTTATTGGCATCATTCGGCGGACGCTGACGAACCGCCGGCGGCAGAGTCGGCGGAAGCGACGGAGCAACCGAAGAAGGCTTAGCTTCCTCATTAGCTTGTGCTAACAATCCTAAAAACAAGAAAAGACCGACGATAACAGTTTTCATTTTTTTAATTTATTTTGATCCTGATCTTGCGATGCTGTTTTTTTATTTTTAGAAACAGATTGAGTCTTCGCCATTTTTAAATTGAGTTGAGCGGGCTCTGATAACCCCATCTCTTGATAGACCTTTGATTTTGCAATTAAAGCCGACTGATAATCTTTTGATGTTGGGTACTTTTTAATCACTGTATTGAAATGCTTAATCGCTGCAATATAATTTTTATTAAAGGCGGCTCTTTGCCCTGCTAAAAAGTGCTGTGTTGACAAAGGCAGCTTTTGATCTTTCGCTGAAAGTTCTTGAACACTTTTTTGACCAGTTAACTCTTGCATAATTTTTTGATCTTGGATCTGATGTGAGCTAAGTGGCGAAGTGACTTTCATCTCATTTTGAGCGTTTGTACGCGGCTGTGCGAGCACTTTAGACCCATTGTGATTTTTAGACTGATGCGCACAGCTCATGAAAAAAACTGTCAAACTCAATTGAGCAAAAAGCTTAAAATTTTGACTATTCATCGATTGCCCCCTTTATTTATTAAACTGGATTGTGGACAATGAATCAACGACGAGTTCCGGACTTATCCACAGAATTTGTTTAAAACATCAATTTCTAGACTTTAGACCTATTGATCATCAAGGTTTTCAGCGATTTGATGAAATCATAAGCATAGCCAACATATTAATTTTTCTAATGTTTTTTAAAAAACATCTATCTAAAAATAAAATCTGTTTTGATATCTTAAATTGGCAAGAACTCTGTTTGCAATAGTTTGCATGATTTTAATTCTAATTTCACTTATTTCGCTTATTTCATTGGCTTTAGTTCGAATGTCGCCATTTCACTTTTTGCATTCTATTACACTTTTTTTACATCAAAAATGCCTTGAAACACTTCCGAGCCAATCTATTAATTTGCCCGAACTAAAAGCACTTGTTTGCGCTGAAAATTTTTCGACACTGACCCGTTCAGAGATTTTTATCACCACAGGACTGATTCATCTCTTTGTGGTTTCCGGAGCACACTTGCAGTTTTTATATCGTTTTTTGACGACCACGACTGTCTTTTTAACCTCAGCTTGGCTTGACACCATCAACATATCTAACACGCGAACTTTTCTCGAAAAAACGCGTTTGAGCTTGATCCTTTTGGGGTTAACGATCTATGCAGCCTGCTGCGAGTTTAACCCACCAATTACACGCTCTTTATTTTCTTTATTTTTAACTTTATTTCTTAAACAACAAAAAATTTCTTGGGACAAACCTTACCAAGTTTTAATGAGTGGATTATTCACTTTAATTTTTAATCCAAGTTGGGTCTCCTCAATGAGTTTACAAATGAGTTGGTTATTAGCCCTTGTACGACTAGCACCACCTTCCTTAATGCCAGAACCACGACAACTGTTTCAACAAATACTGTGTTTTATTTTTTTATACCCCATCACTTTATTCCTGCAAATAACAGGTCCACTCACCATACTGATTAATCTCATCTTTGCTCCATTTTTAGAATACATTTTATTTCCAATGGGACTATTAACAGCTGTGTTTAATTCGTGCGTCTTTATCTTTGATGTTTCTATTCAGTTGTTAAATAGAACTTTACAACTTTTAGAAATGCCTCTGAACTTTCAATTGACACAACCTCCTGCGTATTTAATTTGCCTTAATTGGAGCTTGATTTTTTTTGTACACTTAGCCATTCATCTGTACGAGATGATCAAAAAACGCCAAGAAGGTTCACATGTTTAAATCTTCTTTATGCTTTTTTTTCATGTTAATCTTAAAACTCTCAGTAGCACAAACGCCTCTCTACGAAAATATTTGGGTCGTTTGGAATATCGGACAAGGGCAATGGGTCACTCATATCACAACAGAAAGCTGCCAACACTTTGATTTTGGTGGCGAGCCTGGACGATTTCATCCTCTGAAATCAAAATTGCTCAAGACGTGTGGCGAAAAACGCAATATTTTATACTTAAGCCACTGGGATGTTGATCACTATCTTCACCTCTTCGAACTGAGCCGTTCTTTACCTATGGTTTGTTGGCAACAGCAACCTGTACTGGCCCCACAAGAAAAACTAGCTCTTCAGGCAAAGAAACTGCCTTTACCGTGGTGCCCTCAGTCTTGGACCTCACAATTGCAGCCTATCCTCTGGCGACCTTCTACTTTTGACCAATCTGCTCTCTCTAAAAATGAATCCTCATTGGTGTTGCTAGAACAAAATGTTCTTCTACCTGGAGATTCACCAACAAAAATGGAAAACAAATGGATCTCAGAAATAACTGCTCTTGAAAAAACAAAATTTTTGGTTTTAGGACATCACGGAAGCCAAAGTAGTACTGGAACCAAACTATTAAAAGCACTTAAAAATTTACGCGAAGTGATTGCCTCAGCTCGCTACAGAAAATACCATCATCCAAACACCAAAACTTTAAACAGATTGCAAGCACTCCATGTACCGGTTCTGAAGACCGAAGACTGGGGAAATATATGGTTCACGCCTTAGTTATTAAGAGCACCTGCGGTGATCCAATCACTAATTGCCTTTGTTTCACTCGATGATAAGGCAGCCCCGTTACGAGGCATTGATCTTTTTATGGCTGTCGATGTATATAATGAACTACTCGCTGGAAATCCTTTCTGTACAGCATTCATTGTTGCATTATAACTGCTGAAGCTTAATCCGCCAGATGAATTATTTGAGTTATGACAACCCAAGCACTTCGGAACAATAATATTTTTATTAATACTCGCATAACTTGCAATAACACTGTCTGTAGGAGTCGGCGTTGGTGTCACGGCTGTTGTGCCAGACGTAAAATTATTTGTTACCCAGTCAAATACTGCCTGCACATCAGCCTGATCAAGTGGTTTTGACGGTGGCATTTGTCCTGATTGAATCACTGTAAAAACTAATGACAAAGAAGGTTCTCCGGGCACAATTAAGCCATTCGCAAGCATTTCATTTGTGTCTAACACATTGATTCCGGCTGACTTCATCGTATCGCTGTGGCAGCTTGAACATTTACTCACTAACACACTCATCGCTTTTGAGTTAACAACATCTTGTTGCGATAATCCGCTATTTGAAGAACTGCTTGCCACCACAGAGGATGAAGACATCTCTGAAACAGGTTTGGCACAGTTTTGATAAAATAGCACTGTTGTTAAACTTAATAAAATTAACAAGTTCGTGCGTAAGTTCCACCAGCTGCTCTTCATATCTTTAACCTTTCTCAACGTTCTTTATATTCTTAAAAAAGATCAGTTCTAATTATTTTTAGCTCCATCTAATAACCATTTTTGCACTTCTAAAATAAGATCTTGAGTTAAAAAACCATCTTGCGGCATTGGCTTAGCCAGAAACTCTGGAGTAGGATGCATTCGTACATACATTTTACTACTCACATCACCAGGAACTAAAACTTTTTTATCAATCATCATTTGATAATCTGTCATATCATAACCACCCGCATTGATACTCGAGTTGTGGCACTTCACACAATTTTGACCCAAGATTCCAGAGTTTGGATTCATGAGCTCTGTAAAAGCGAGAACATCTTCAGAGGGCAATGGATTTTGTGATTTTTGAATCACAAAATGCTGTGTTTTATTTGCACCAATATTAACAGAACCAAGAACAGCTGAAATATCTAAAGTTAATAATCTATTTTTTTCATGTCGAACATCTGTAGAAAGAAGGACTTTTAACACCTTAGATGTCTCACCTACATTAAAAGTCACCGTATTCACTGGAAATTTATAATCCCAATCATAGCGGTTCCAAGTGGTACCAATCACCGAACGTGCGCGTCCAAAAGTTTTATCAGCAGGATCAGCACAAGTACCATTTGGACAAACAGCATTGAAGACATCAGGCAAACATGAACTATCTAAATCTTTAAAAAGAGTGTTCGAATTCACATATGTAGCTGCAACTCCACACAAGTCAGTATTTTCACTTAAGGTGACCACCACTGGTTCCTGTGCTGGATTAGATAAACTAATCGTCACATCCATCGAGGCCGTCCCAGTAGGAACAACTCGCACAAGAGATTCAGCTAAAGTCACGACGATTGGAGGTGGTGGCGGAGGCAAAGTGACCGCTGTTATGTCAATGAATGATAGTGATATTCGGTCGGATGGCAAAACAACTTTTGGCGCCACCAAACTGCCTGTTGAGATTAAACCCGTTAAATCGTTTGCACTTCCATTTCTAATGCTTTTATCAATACGACTAAATGTCGTGGGGTAATTCAAAAGATAGTCATTCATATTTATAAAAATACTTTGAATTCTTGTATCAACACTAGCGCCATACAAAGTTGGCGACGAAAATGTATAGTAAGTAAAGCCAGACGCATTTTTTAAACGAGTCACTGTAATTGAAATTTTTCCACCTGGTATATTAGGCAAAGCATCAGTCCCTTTAACTCGAGTTAGATCAGAATTAAGAGTCCAAGTTAGAACTTTTTTATCGCCATCTTTTTCTAATCCCAGCTGTAAATCTGTCGTTTTTAAACTAATTTTTTCAGTTAAATTTTCAGCAGGGATCACAGATTTATCACCAGTGCACGTGGCATAGTCTTGCAAACCTTTTTGCCACTCTAATTTCAATTCATTGACAGTTTGAGTGTGTTGCACACCTGAATACGGAGGATTATGAGTTGAGCTAACTGCATTATTTCCAACCTTGACATACCCCACTTGCATAAACTCAGTGTAGGCAATATCTAGGTCTTTATTAGCAAAGCGACCTTTTCCTGGACCGTTCGTATGACAAATAGCACAGTTTGTCTGAAGAAATTGATGCCAACCTCGATCGTAAAGATTTTTGATGTCTTGTTCACAAAGAGTCCCTGTGGCTCCAATACCAGAAGCATTATCTGCGCTTTTAGAGCTACTCGTCGTTCCATCTAAAACCAATGCGCTCTCGGATTTTCCACGACAATTATTAAAAAATAGAACTAAAAGACCACATGTCAATCCTAGTCCGACTTTTAGAAAAGTATGCTTAACTCCGAATTTCACTGTCCCCCCAAAAGTATCACGACCAACTCAACGTTCTTTAAATCAATCAAAACTAAACAATTTTAGTGATCAAATCGATATCTGAAGTTGAAAATACACGTGGCAACAAACTATCCACTAAGTTCAATTTTTTATTAAAAGATAAATAATTGACGAACATAGCTCCAGCAGCTAGTTCAGCACTAGAACCTGTTAAAAAAGCATCATCAGCCACTTGCCCTGAAGTAAAGTGCCCTAATTGCCCACTCTTAACCGTGTGAGGCCCAGCAGGATCATAACACATCATATACGCAGAACCTCCCGTACCACGATCACTCGCCCACGGAGCTCCCGCTGTATCAGACTCAGTGCTTGTTACAGACCCATCCGAAGTAACGACGACAAAACCTTTTTTACCCATGACAGCTAAGGACTGTAAAACTCGTCCAATGACTGTACCAGCTTCTAAATCTTTAGCGTCTCCACTGGTGCGAGTATTGTTGTGATAGTCAAATCCACCGATTTCTAAGTTCACAGAACTGGCGTTGCCATTCAATGCATTATAAACCATGGTCGCAAAGACAAAGTCTTGGCTCGACTTATTCGAATTGGCATTAATACCCCAAACTTGAGCAAACTGTGTATTCGATAATGGATCTATATTCAGAGACATATTATTTGCAATCAGATTCGTATTATCAGAATGAGCACAACCTAATAACCTCGCTAACAACGAACCACCTGTCATATTTTGAATAGCCGCTGATTGAGCTGAGGTTAAATTTTGAATTGTTTTAAAAAGCTGAGACTTTTGATTTTGACTCAAAGATGCTAAAGAGCCACTAACCCCTAAAGAACCAACCACGTCTTGATAGCTACCAACTACTAACGGAGCTGGAGGACGTAAATAAGCAAACTGATTATTTACGCCTGTATCAGTATTAGCCTTCCCTAGATTTGGTAAAATTTTGCCTGACAAACCTGAGTTAACAACTAAACCTGTGATGTCAAATTTATTTCCATTTGAATCATCCTGTGACCTTACACAAACGCCAACAAAATTTGAATTTCCTAAAGTTAAAGTTGAGGCTTCAGCTCGTATACCTGCAAGTAAAGAGGAGTTCGCATAAAAAGAGGCTTTATTTGCAAACTCATAACTGACAGGTAATGTAGCACCTAATCCCATACCTAATTTCGAATAGGAAGGTAAAAGCTGGCCCCCTTGGTCCATTGGTAAAAAATTCGCCGACATCGCCATACCGCCTGAAAGCTTGATACTGATAAACGGACATAAATCCCCGCCACCAGAGGCTTTACAAATCATCTCTTCGGCTTCTGCAACCCCCGAACGAGCAAACGTCGTCAAAAAAGTTGGCAAAACCAAAGAAGAAGAAAACCCTATTAAACCACTCGCTAAAAAATCGCGCCGTGTAACCGGCTTACCATGCAGTTTTTCAAAAGTTTCTTTTTTCGGCTGCTGTTCTAGTAACTCTTTTTGGATTTTACTGATTTGCTGCTTATTTTTTTTCATACCCCACCCAATTTCATTTTTTAATTAAAATATTTTTAATGCGTCAGTTTAAAGATCACCTATTTAGTTCAATAGCGCATCCAAACTTGAAAGCATTGATGTACAAATTAACAAGGCTGATTTTCGGCCTGCTAAAGCTTCGTTCGCAGCGACAGAAGAATTGACTAAGTCCACGAGCATAGATCGTTCTGTGCTTGTTTCATTACGTTGCCAACAAGATAGAGCCATTCGCGAGATACTATCAGCGATTTGTCCTGAATTTGGAAGACTACTAGCACTCATATCAAACCCAACAAAAAGTCTTTGTCCTGATTGAACTTCTTGATTAATTAAGTCATTGCAAATTTCACCGGCAATACTTGTTACCGCCATCATCATCGGAGACGTTACAGTATTCGCATAGCCATAAGTTGAAACAGCTCCTTTTTTTTGTTCATACATAGCTAAAGTAGCGTCGCTAGGTTGTGCCACACCAACACATGATGAAAGTTGATCCACAATTTGCTTTGAATAAGCCAATGAAACTGTTTTAGCACCACTAATGACTGTGATATCACTTGAGTTGCTTGAGCCGCCCGAAGCGGCACCTGTTGAATCCGTAGCATTCGAATTCGAACCACTAGATCCCGCACCTGCTGAGGCTGAGGTCAGTGATTTACTGCAGCCATTTCCTATACTTAAAATGGCTCCACCAATCACAACAGCAAAGACCAATAAACTGATATGCTTATATGATTTCATGCCTTATTCCCCCCCAAGACATTCTTTAGAAGTTACAATTTTTTGAAATAAAAATTTAAGATTATAATTTCGCGTAGTTGCAAACTCATTGGCTGCGGCTGTAATTAAGGCGTCCTCAGAAGAAGTTGGAGCACGTTTACAAACACTCGTGTAAACACGAGTAGCCATACACAACGGAAACTGTTTCGATTCAGACATCATTTTACCAAACTCTTGTATTCCTTTTCCTGAAATTCGTTTCCAATTAAAGTAAGGTAAGTTCGCACCATAGATGGCATTGTTGGTCCAATTGTCATCCATCGTAATACGACCACCAGGAAAAACGGTTTGATTATGATTTAATTTATCGTGAACATAAGTTGCACCAGCATCCGTTGATTTAAACATACCAAGACCAGAGTTTTCATCTTCAATTTTTTTAACACTCGGACTTGTATATGAATGCATCACGTAATCGCTATTATAAGTCAGATACGCAAAGGCAGGACGCAAACTGTCCATGATTGTATGGCATGCTCGGCATGTCGTAGTGAACTTAGTGTGACTTCCACCTGGAAAACGATCAATGTCTCGCCCAATCACATTATCAGGTCCTGTGCTATCAGCGACTTTTTCTAACGGAGTGCAAAGAAATTCTCGAAATGTAAACTCAACTAAACGACGATTAGTTCCAGCAACAGCGTGTGCTGACAACCAAGCTCGACTTGTCAACAGGCCTGCTGGCGTTGGCATAGCGACTGCACTTTTTCCTGTAAATATTTTTTGAGATGATAGTTTCAAAACTTTTGAAACATCAACACGTAAGTTATCTAAAGCTTCATAGTGGTTATTAGAACGTAAAATATCTGTAATAAGAGTTGCGGGGACAGCGGCTTTTGTTGGATCAGCCACATACGTGATATCATCCCATAAAAGACGTTGGGCATTTAACTCATCACGAACTGCACCAATCACCGTCGCAGTAAAATCGTTTAAAGGCACATTAATTGTTTCTGAACGATTTGACATTTTTGAAGCAAAGTCACGCACGGTGATATTATAAAATCGTGGATCATCTGTCGCTAGTGCAGCTGCACCAATCGAATCGTTTTGTAAAAGTTTTTTCTCCATATCTGCAAGAAGTGGATCATAGATTGGAGTTTTAACTCCAGTCAGTCGTTGATAAATATTTTGAGCTTGTTTCAAAGTTGGTGTGATTTTTAGATTTGGATCCACAGGAATAACTTTATTCTGAATACCAGCATCAACCTTGGCGCCAACAATTTCGCGATCTGTTAAAGCTTTGCAATAAACGGCCACTAGGTAAATTTTACCTTTCCAGTACCGACTATTAGCCGAGCACGCCGCATTGGCACTAATCGATTTAGCATCTGCACATTTACTAAAGTCTCCTGGAGCATTTTTAACTTCAGTAAATGAAGAAACCACATTTCCTAACGAAAGTTTTGCATCCGAATACCAATGTCCAAAATAAGCATCATTTCCCTTGCCAAACCCAGCTGTGACTGGCAACAAAGCACGCGAAATATTTCCATCACGATCACTTAAATAAAATCGAGTGGCTTTGTCTTTTTCAGATAAAGTCATCACGATTTTTTGCATGCTGACCTTAGGTGGATTATCTGTCTCTAAAGCTGGAACTATAATTTGATTAGGCACTGAAATCACGGGGCTATTTAATGATCCACCAGGTTTGCTTTGTACTTCGTTACCACTCGTATTGATTGCAGAATAATAAAGCTCGGCATCGTTATAAAATTGTCCAATCGAAAAATTATTCTTTAATAAGCTCGAGCTCAATGTCACGATTCGATTAGGTTGCGCTGTTTTGTCAGGATAAAAACCGACAGTTGGTTTAGCTGGATCGTTATTTTCGATCCACACTTCAACGCTGAGCTCACCACTTTTTTGACAAGCATTAATAATTTTGGTTGCAGGATTCGCAGACTGAATCAAATTTCTAGTGATCAACTGAATATAGCCATTTCCACGAGCTATGGCTCCACTCGAGGCATCAGCTATTGTTAAGTCTAAAGGATCTCCGTTGGCTGCAGACAAAGATGTGTCTTTGATCAAATTTCCTGAAGTTTCTAAAAACTCATACAGGGCAATAGCATTTTTTCGTCGATAGTCCATATCAATCTGAGCAAATGCCATCGAGCCTGCCAATAGATAAATTCCGATCAGTATCGTTCTCATTCGAGAACCCTCCCCTTTATCTTCTCTAACCTCTTTGACTTAAAGACCCCTCTTTAAGTCATTCCCCTCAAAAAAACAGCAGCTTACTTATATCGGTAGATATAAGCAGCGCCTGAATTATCATTTGGATCGTTTTTGATACGTGCGCCAATTAATACATCACTACCTGCCGCAGCCACGCTCCAACCAAAAGCACTATTCACCGTTGAGTTGTAGGCTAAGGCTCTGTAGTAAGGCTTTGCTAATGAATCGTATTTATAAAAATCTACAAGTCCTGTGCGTGTATTAGAATAAGGCGATCCGATAAAAATACCTAAAGATGAAAGCGCTAAACCTTGTCCTAAGTTGGCAGAAGTCTCTGCACCATCCCATGTTTTTGTTGCAACAGATGCTGTGTGTGTATCAAAATAAGTCACTCGACCAATACTCATTTTAGCAGCCGTTGAAAAATTTGGAGACCCCACAGCTAAGCGTGTTCCAAATAAGGCCACAGAAGCGCCAAACTTTTCGGCCAAAGAGCTACCCACTTTTTTAGAAACTTGAGTGAAGGCGCCATTGGTCGCGTCAAAAACATAAACTGAACCATTGCCTAATTGTTCTTTTCCAATAGCTTGCGGCGCTCCTACAGCTAACAAATTACCATCAGCAGCTAGAGCTGCTCCAAACGCAGCGTTCGCAACTTGCCCAGATATCGTTTTCACAAAAGTCATTCCAGAACTTGTATAGCTGTAAACGCTAACAGCACCAGCTTTAGATAAACCAGCAACGGCTGCACTCGGTGCTCCTACATAAATATACTGATCTGTGATGGCTACAGATTGGCCAAAAAATTGATTAGCTTGTATGTCTTGCGGATCAACTTGTTGAACTTGCGTCCAAGTTCCTCCTTGTTGCTGCAAAAAGTAAACGGCCCCTTTACCATTTCGATAAGGGCTTCCTAAAATCATGGTGTCTCCACGAATAGCCACCGCTTGCAAACTTTCGCCTGATGCGGCCCCGTTGATCATGATTTTTTGTTTTTGAGACCACTTTGTTCCATCATTCATATAAACATAGGCCGATCCCACATCTAAAACGGATGAGCTCGCATCATCTGTCGGTGCTAGCACGGCCGCCCAGGTTTCAGTCATCGCTGTCGCTGTTCCAAAGTTGACCACCGCAGGAAGATCACCAGCCGAATCACCTAATTTTGATTCTCCCCAGCAGGCATTGTTCATTTGCACTTTCATGTACTTAGGATCCGAGACATAAGATCCTGTTGTTCCATTCACTATACTTTTCACAGTAAACTTCACCCAAAATGTTCCTTGCACACAGCGATTATTAGCCGTATTCGGACGAATAGTGAATGAAGCCTCTTGGGTTCCTTTCTGAAAGGTCATACTGCAAGAGTTAGCCGTAATCGCTGCTTTAGCTAAAGCATCTTGTTTAGCTGTAGCTACTAAGTCACGACCATTTAAATCTAAAGCACTTGTAATATTAAAAGGATAGTTGGTAGGATCGGTGGTCATCACGGCACAATCTAAACTTAATTCAAACTGTGTTTCGCAGCCTTCTGTTGTAAATGTATTGATGTCAGAAATTCCGCGTTCAGCCGTTAATGAAAACTTTGCTGAATCAACGTTAGCGACCCCTCCCGTACCAATATTAGAAACAGTCATCGCTGTATCTGTTGGAAATGTTGAAATTGACGGTTTTGAAGTCAGCGCCTTGCAAGCAGCTTGTTTTTTTGCTAACTGATTAGGTTCTGTCGTAGGAGTGCCTGTATCCACTGGTGGAGTGGGAACGGTTGGCGTCCCGGTATCAGTAGAACCCGTATCTGTTGTGCCCGTTGTAGAATCTGAACCGTTAGCGGCTGAGGCACCACTTGATGTGGCTAAGCTTGCCTGAAATGAACTTGAGTTAAAACCAGTCGCACTGCAGTTCTGAAACATAGGAATTAAAAGAATTACAACCAAAACAGTTAAAATCTGACGACGACGCTGAAATAAATCCTTACCGAGCTGGTCAATTTTTTCTTTCACTTTTCCCCCAAAATATTCATAACGATTCGAAGATATAAAACCATATCGTCGAACCCCCATGTTCCCTATCTACTAGGTTATCAACACTCAAAAAAACCGCAAACTTTTGTCGATGAACCTTTGTCGAACTAGTTTGCGAACTTTTCTAACGAGTTAAAAATACTCACGAATTTCATTTCGGAAAAAAACAACGAAAAGTAAAATTTGTTTCAATTTGGCTATAAAAAAATAATCAGACCTTACAAACCCATCTCATTTTGAAACAAATGAAATAGAATTTTCAAAGAGTCGAGCTTAAAACTTCTGACTGAGCTTCAGAACTTACTGGAAAAACATTAAAATGGGCTTGGTAAAGTCGACGATCCTTATACTCATCTGAGCTAAAAAGGGCCAATTGTTCTGTGGCGAATTGGTTTAAATTGGTGATAAATAATTTAAATTCTTCGTGATTCATGGGCATAAATAAGCTTTTAAAACGTCTTTGCTCAGGAGGAAGATCTATAGCACTTTGTGCAGCCTCTAAGTTTTGTCTATAAAAAGATGAAAGGCCTAAATTTCCAAATTGCTCAGGCACTTTAAATGTTTTCTTCAAAGTCGTGTAACGATTATTTTTCAATTCAATCAGTTTCATTTCAGTTAATTTTTTAAGGCCCGCTTCAATTTCACTTTCTTGTGAGCCCATCAACCAAGCTAAATTTCTTAATGATTGATCCAAATCCTGAAAAGTTAAAAACACATGAAGTCTAGGTAGCAAAGGGTTTGATAAAAATTCAAACTCAGCTTCAATTTCAATTTGATCAAGATCATTTTTAAGAAGTTGAATCAGTTTTTTTCCAAATAAGTTTTTACTTTCTTGGGTTTTACTTTGAGTGTACTGAACTAAAGTTGAAAAATAATCGGCTTCTATTTTATCAAAACTAAGGTTGTGAATAAAAGCCCTGTTCATTTTTTCATTAATGGGTCTTTTTCCAAGAACCATCATGCGCAAATAAGATTTATCATTCACATGAAGTTCTTGCGCCCAAGTGTCATAAGAAAATCCTGGAAACTGTTTTTTACAAAACAAATAATAGTCTTGAAGATACTGATAAACATTAAGATATTTGATTACTTCTGGCTTCATATAAACAGCATTGTGTAATTTAAAAAAATTAGCAAGCGTGAGCAAAAAGATCACGTGAGCAATATGGCCACAAAAGCCTTACCTAACTTGATAAATCTAACAAATTGGCAAACTTGCCCAATGCGTAGACGATACTTTTCAGCATAAGCTGTTGAAATTTCGAAAAAATATCAATATTTTTTTGGTCGATCAATTGCATTGTGAGATTGTATCGTTTTTGTTGATTCTGCCTTCATGATGAATGGATGTGTACGCAAAAACAAACAACAAACAACAAACACAAACATACAGAGGAGATTTTATGAAAAAAGCACTTTTAATCGGTTTTATTGTGGCAGCAAACACTTTAGCTTATGCAGCTGGCGGTGGAGAAGTTGGCAGTGTCGATGATCAGAAATGTAAAGAGCAAGCGATTGAAATCGCAAATGCAGCTCTAAGTTTAAAAGCAAAGGCTCAAAGCACAACATCATATAGCGTGGCTGATAAATCATTCGCCATTGAATCGACCAAAAAGGATAAGTTCGGATCAGCATCAACTAATTACTCATTGGTTGGATATATGGATATGAATGGTCGTTATGATATTCTTATAAACTTGGGCACTGAATGCGATTTAAATTCAGTAAAAATTAGAGAACAACAATA